>Ga0115559_1002288_pt1 | contig 12339 bp, 8 predicted proteins | sample COGITO_mtgs_1105_3_FD_87281 | JGI IMG/M metagenome (GOLD analysis project Ga0115559, IMG submission 87281) | Pelagic marine microbial communities from North Sea - COGITO_mtgs_110506 | ecosystem: Environmental > Aquatic > Marine > Epipelagic | place: Germany:Helgoland, sampling site Kabeltonne... | reverse complement strand
ATGATAATTATGTGCTCGCGAAGTATTAAACATTAATTTAATACCTGATTTTTCAAGCCTACTTGAAAGATTGATATTTGAAGCTAATTCATCAAAAGAATTTGGGATATTGTTTATTGGATTGACTATTAATGGGATATTATTTTTAGCTAAACTCTCAGAAACTAAAGCTGATTCCTGAGCGCCCATAATTATTAAGTTGAGTTTATATTTTTTCTTTAGTTCTATAAGTTTCAGAATATCCGATGCTCTGTTGGATTTTATAATCAAAGGAAGATTTTCATTTATTAAGCTATAAAGTGCTTTTAAATCTCTCGGCATCAGTTCCATATAACTAGCAACAGCTGAGTTTTCGATGAGTGCATTTAGATCACTATTAGATTTAATATCTTTAACAGTGATAGAAGATGCAAAGGAAAGAATATCATCCATTACAGATAAGGTTTCTGACCTTGAAGATGAATTGCTCGCACCAAGCTTCCCTATCATAACCATGTCTCTATTGCTTGTTATGTTAAGACTACCATCTAGAACAAAATATGAACCAAGACCACCTATTGGACTAGATGTATTTCTTGGAAGAGTAATTGCTGAAGTAATACCATTAGCCCTGTTCCAAGGAACCAGTGTAGAGTTCGGATTAAATGCATCATGAATACTAAATCCAATTTTATAGATATCTGAGCCATCATCCCTAGTTGTACTTAAAGCTCCAATCTCGACAATACCGATTTCAGTATCGGCAGCAATGAATCCAGGTGTCACTATTTTGCCAGTTGCATCAATAGAAATATCACCTTGAACTAAAGTTGAAGATACTTTTTTAATAATCCCATCTTCAAAAAGAATATTGCCAACAAATGGCTCATCCGATATTCCATCGTAGATAGTTGCATTTTTAATGACAACGCTTTGACTCTCAATAAAATTGATATTTAAAAGAATTACCATTGCGAATAATATTGTTTTACATTTCATCATTCTTGTATCCTATTTTTATTTGGATTTAATATCCCGATATCAAAATCAGAACTGGGCTCTAAACCTGAATTCCTATCAAAAGCAAGAGCACCATCAATATAAACTTTTTCAGCAAGAGCATAGACGCTAAATGGATTTTTTGACCATAAAACAACATCAGCATTTTTACCAACTTTTAAAGATCCTGTTTGATCATAGATTCCTGAAGCTTTTGCTGGATTACTAGTTATCCACTTCATAGCTCTTGCTTTGGAAATATTAAAGCCAGCTTTAAGACCGGCTGATAATGCCTTAGAAGCCTCTTGATTAAGATGCTGGATTCCAATTTCATCATCTGAGTGGACTATTGCACAACCTGTTCCATTTCTAGCTTGATCAACAATAGCAACATTGGCTTGAACCATGTCATATGCTTCATGCTTAAAACCCCACCAATCTGCCCACATTGCCGCACAGATATTGTTATCTGCTAGCAGGTCAGCAATTTTGTAAGCCTCAACTGCATGATGGAAAGTTGTTATTTTATAATTAAACTCTTTAGCTATATCTATCATCATTGCCATTTCTTCAGCTCTATAGCAGTGGTTTTGTATAAGAATTTCGCCTCTCAACACACCTGCTAAAGTATCAAGCTCTAAATCTCTTTGAGGCTTATAGCCTAGTTCTTTAGCATCATCTGATTTAGCCTCATACTCATCAAGACGACTTAAGTAAGCCTCGGCCTTTATCCAAGATTTTCTGTATCCAGCAATGTTACCCATTCTTGTTGACGGTGCTTGACTTCTATTTCCATAAACTCTTTTTGGATTTTCTCCACAGGCCATTTTTAATGAATGAGGTGCATCTGGAAACTTCATAGAATTGATAGTATTTCTCTGGAGGTTTTTAGCAGTAACCCCTCTACCCCCAATTAAATTTGCAGAACCTGGAAGAACATGAAATGCTGTTACTCCTCCTTTTAAAGCTAGAGCAAATTGAGGGTCTTGAACCCAAATTGAATGTTCGGCCCAGACATCTGCAGTTACTGGACTGGTAGACTCATTTCCATCAGAGCTAGTAGTAACGCTGGGAGCTGAATAGACACCCATATGTGAATGGATATCAATAATACCAGGCGTTATCCATTTTCCAGTTGCATCAACCTCTATAAATTCAGATGAACCTGGTAAGTCAGAACCCATTGCTATAATTTTTCCATCTTTTATTAATAGATCTATTTCAGAAAACTCATTACCCTCTCCATCATAAACATTAGCATTTCGGAATATTGTATTTGTTGGAGGTAATGCCTCGTATGTTGATTCAAAAGGTGCTTTTTCTGCAAAAGAAAAATCTGTAATTGAAATTAAAATTATGAATAGAATTAGTTTATTTTTTTTAATGTGCATTCAAAAATTATAACTATGTTGCTATGTTCTGTAAAAGAATTTTATCACTTATACTTACTTGACAATAATAAATAAGTTTATGAAATCTTACCAAGTTTTTGAAAATGCAAAGCCAATAAAAGAGGTAGAAATACCAACACCTTCTCCTAAAGGCAATGAAGTATTAATCAAAACTATTGCATGCGGAGTATGTCATACAGATATTCATATTCATGATGGTTTTTTTGATATTGGAAATGGGAAAAAAATGGCTTCTAGACTCGTTCAGCCCATTGCTATGGGTCATGAGGTATTTGGTGAGGTAGTAGCTGTTGGCCAAAATGTTATAGATATTGAGCTAGGTAGAAAATTTGTTGTATATCCATGGATAGGATGCGGAGAATGCGAAGCTTGTAAAAGTGATAATGAGCATGAATGCGGCCCATTTACTGCACAAAATATAGGTGTTTCTGTAGATGGTGGTTATGGTGAATATGTTTTGGTAAAAGATTCTAAATATCTTTTTGATGCAGGTAATACGCCAGATGACCTAGCAGGTAGTTATGCGTGTAGAGGATTGACTGCTTATAGCTCATTAAAAAAAGCAAATTTAAAACCTAATGATAAAAAATTAGTAATTATTAGTGCTGGTGGATTGGGCTTATTAGCTTTAAAAATCGCAAAGGCTGCATTCAATGTAAGCCCAATTGTAGTCGATATAGATGACTCAAAGCTTGAAATTGCTAAGGCTGCTGGTGCTTCTGAAGTAATCAATTCCTCTCATGAGAATGCAAAAAAAAGAATTATGGAGCTAACAGGTGGAGGTGCTTCTACTGTTATAGACTATGTTGGCGCAGAAGCATCCATAGAATTTGGATATGACTTATTTGGCTTTAATAAAAATGGGTTATATATCCTTGTTGGAATGCTTGGTGGCAAATTTGAAGTCCAACTTCCATTAATGACCTTTTCATCAAGAGTTTTGCAGGGATCATATCTTGGCAGTATTCAAGAAATGAAAGAATTAATGGAGCTAGTTAAAGCTGAAAAAATAGAGCCTGTTCCTGTCGAGACTAGACATATATCCATGGCAAATGATACTATCGCTGACCTTAAAGCGGGAAAAATACCAGGATTGGTTTGCTTAAAGCACTAAATTTATTACATGAAAGATTTTAACAAAATAATAGCAACGTTTTTAACAGGCTTCTTGTTTGTTACTGCTATTTCAGCTGATCCAATAATTCATGAGCATTTCGAAGATACACACTCAACAATTGAGTGTGAATTTTGTGAAAATAAAACTTTTGACGACTCAAATACCCAATTAAGTATTGTTAAAGTTTATATATCGGAAGTTAAAACTGACGAAATAGAAGAAGAATGCTTTTCCCCTGATTTTCAAAACTTTCAATCAAGAGCTCCACCAAAAACTTAAATTTTTAATTTTTAATTTTTTTTAAGGAGTTCATATGAACAAATTTTATAACGTACTTATTGTTTTATTAACATCGTCGATGTTTTCTAACTCAGTTAGTGCCCAAGATGTAGAAGAAATAGTGGTTACTTCTGCTCTAATAGATACCACTGAAATTACAAACCCACTTTATGTTATTGATGGGGATGAAATAGTTAATGATGCAACAACAAATCTAGGTGATGCAATAGATGGATACCTGGGAATATCAATGGCAGATTATGGTTCTGCTGTTGGACAGCCAATAATTAGAGGGATGTCAGGTCCAAGAGTAAAAATTCTTAAAAATGGAATGGTTAACAGAGATGTATCCGGACTAGGAGTCGACCATTTAAATGATGTAGATTTAAATGATATTCAACAAATAGAAATCGTGAAAGGTCCGTCTTCTTTGCTTTATGCTAATGGAACAATTGGTGGAATAATTAATGTAGTTGATGACTGTATTGCTGCTATGAATTTTGAAATTCCAGAAGTAAAAATAGGATATGAAACTCAATCTGTAAATGATGGTAGTTCTGAATTTATTAATCTCAAAAGAAACATCAATGGTTTTAATGTAAATTTTGGATATAAAAATACTGAATTCGGAAATTATGATATACCAAATGGAGCTATTCTTCATGAAGAAGAGCATGAAGAGGACCATGAAGAGGAACATGAAGAGCATGAAGAAAATCTTGGGTATGTTAACAATTCTGATTTTGCGGTTGAGGCAACTAAATTTGGAGTTTCAAAAGTAGGAGACTGGGGCTACGTTGGGCTTTCTGTAGATAGTCTTAAGAGTGTTTATGGAATTCCTTTCCATGGTGATGAGCATGGTGACGAGCACGGTGATGAGCATGGTGATGATCATGGTGATGAGCATGGTGATGAGGAAGAGCATGAAGAGGAAAGAATATTTTCAACCACTGATTCAGAAAATTTTACAATTAAAGGGTCATATAATATTAATGGCAATTTAGTTAAGAAAATAGACTATACATATAGGGATAGCGATTACAGGCTTACTGAAGCTCATGCTGAAGAGGAAGGTCATGAAGAGCATGAAGGTGAAGAAGAACACGAAGAACATGCACCAACAAATTTTTTAAATGATGCTACCGAGTATGGCGCAATCTTTGACATGTCAAATGATAGTATGACTCAAAAATTCTCATTTAATTTTGTTGATGAAAATACCTCAATTTTTGGAGAAGAAGCCTTTATTAATCCTGCAAATAATGAAGTGCTAACGCTTGGTTATTTTATAGGTAAAGACTTTGACCCGTTTCATCTTGATTTTGGTATGAGAATAGATCAAGTAGATAGATCTGGAACTGTTACAGATGAAGATCATGGTGATATAGATAGCTACAATATTGATGAAAACACAAATAGTTTTGCTGTAAGTATTGGCAGAGATCTTACTGATAGTTTGGATATAAATTTAGGTTTTTCTAGTGTAGAAAGAATGCCTTCAGTTATTGAGTTATTTATGAATGGTCCTCATTTGGCTACAGGCCGATTTGAAGTTGGCGACCCAACATTGAGTAGTGAAACATCGAATAATTTTGATATTTCATTTAACTTTGATAATGGTGACTACTTTGGCTATGCAAGTTTTTATATCAATGATGTTGATAACTACATCACTCTTATGGATGAAGATGAAGATCATGAAATGCATGGAGATGAGCACCATGAGGACGAAGACGAGCATGACCATGGAAACTTAATACATGCAAATTATATTCAAGAAGATGCAGAGTTTGATGGATATGAAATAGAATTTGGAAGAACTATTGATCTTGGCTCAGGAAAGCTTAAATTATCTTTTGGTAGAGATGTTGTAAATGCTAAATTCTTAGATGGACATAATGTTCCGAGAATAAACCCATCAAGAAATGTATATTCCTTATCATATGAGCAAGAAGATTTAGTCTTTAAGCTTAATCTTAAAGATGTAGCAAAACAAAATGACTTTGGTGAAGGTGAAACTGCAACTAGTGGATACCAAATGGTTGATACAAGATTAACTAAAACATTTAATCTAAGAGGAAATAGCGACCTTAAAGTTACATTATTTGGTAAGAACCTACTTGATGAAGTGGCAAGAAATCACTCTTCATTTGTAAAAAATGAGGTTCCATTGCCTGGAAGAAATTATGGAATTAAATTTAATTTAACTTACTAAATTAAATTTTTTCAATTAATATAGGCCCCCAAAACTTTAAATAAGGTTTGGGGGTTTTTTTATAATTATGAAATCACAACTTACATCAGATAAATTTGCAATATCGTTTTCAGCAATTTGCATGATACATTGTTTATTTGCTCCATCCTTAATAGTACTGTCATATAGCTCTTTGGCCTTAACTCTAGAAAGTGAGCTCATTCATAAAGCTATATTGCTTCTAACAATTCCGGTTAGCATCTTCGCGATTAGTTTGGGATATAAAAATCATTCAAACAACTCTATTATTTATACTGGTATTGCTGGATTAACTATTCTTATTTCAGCGCTTTTAATAGGAGAAAGTATTAGTGCAAATGCAGAACTAATTTTAACGATCCTAGGCTCGCTCATGGTAATTACTTGTCATTATAGAAACTATAATGTCTGTAAAAAATTAAACTGTGACTGTCACGAAACTTCAGAAGCTTAATATTTTATATTCTGTAAAATTCAATTAATTACTTTCATAGCAAATATTTCGGAGAATGTGCTCTTTTGAGCCTTAACATGATTAAACACAGTAAACTAATATACTTATTATTATTAAGCCCAATTATCATAGCTAACTCTAACGTTGAAGAGATAGTTACTACTGGGTCATTAATTAATAATTCAGAAAAAGACGCATCGCCAGTAAATGTTGTTACTAGAGAGGACTTTGAAAATTTTAATATTTCAAATTTTGCAGAAATTAGTAAATTTCTAACATCATCATCTGGTTCACATTTCCAAACAAATGCACTTGAGGGAGTTGATCAAGGAATGGCCTCAATAACACTAAGAGGTTTGGATCACTCCTCTACTCTGCTTTTACTTAATTCAAAGAGACATACTTTTGCTGGAACACCATCTAATCAAGGTCAGGGATATATTGATGTAAATATAGTTCCTGAAATAGCAATCAAACAAATTGAAATTTTAAAAGAAGGAGCTACCTCACTATACGGGTCTGATGCAGTTGCTGGTGTTATAAATGTTTTAACTCAAAAAGATTTTGAAGGATTTAAATTAAGAATTAATAACTTTGAAACTTCGAATTATAATCAGAGTGATAAATCTTTAGGCTTATTGATAGGGTCAAATTATAAAAATGGCAATTATGTATTTGGTCTTAATATCCTAGAAAGATCTGCTCTTTCTGCTTCCGAGATTCCCAGAATAGCAGAGCTTGGCCTTAGTGGCTTAGGTAAAACATTCAAAATTTCTACCGATGATACAGTTAGTAGTGGTTTATATTCAGGAAACTATAATGCAAATCAATTTGTTCCTGACCCGCAATGTGAAACAAATGGCGGTGTATTAGATGGATCTTTTTGTAGATTCTTGTATGGAGCCAGATTTAATATAGTGAATGATGAAGATCACTCAAAAGCATATGCCAATTTAACTTTTGAGAGAAGTAGTTATGTTTATGAGATTAGCTTTATGGGGTCAGAGGTTGAAGTAAACGATAATCCTCAATCACCCTCATACCCTGCTCTTCCTTTTTTATCAAGACAAATTCAACCCAATCAAGGAGGAAATCCTTTTAATGTACCAGTAACTTGGTATGGGCGACCTCTTGGATCCGAATTTGAATCTCCATATTCTCCCAAGGATATAAAACAATATAATCTTAGTCAGACAATCAATACTAATGTTAATGAAAATACTGAATTAGAGGCATCTTTAACTTTTAGTGGTCACTCTAACAATCATTACAGACCAGATATTATTGATTCAAGGTTCTTAGAAGCATTAAGTGGGACAACCATGGGTCAATCAAATGGAAATCTTGCATATTGGAATATTTTTGATTCATCGCAAAATTCTCAAGAACTAATTAACTATGTTATGGGTGCTGAAGTTTCTTCTAAAGAAGCATCTTTAAAAACTCTTGATTTTATATTTAGGACTAATATAGATAACTATAAAATAGCATATGGTCTTCAATTAAATGATGAAGAACTTAAAATTTCATATGATGATATCAGCAGAGCTAAGTTTGATTTAGATGGCAAAATTATTAAATCAGCAGACTTATTCTTTTTGGGTGGAGGTACAAATGTCTCAAAAAATAGAAATAAATATGCTGGTTTTTTTGAAATTCAGGCTAAACCTATAGAAAATATTGATATCAAAATTGCCGGTAGATTTGAAGAGCTTGAGAATGACTCATCATTCGATCCTAAAATCTCTTTTAAATATATCGTTTCTGAAAATATAACTTTAAGAGCTTCTAAAAGTTCATCTTTTTCTATGCCCTCCATGGCACAAATGTTTTCAAGTGATATTATTCTAGGAAGTGTAAGGGACTTTAATGGTAATTCACCTTTTGTAAGGCAAGCACAAATCGGCAACCCGAACCTTAAGCCTGCAACCTCAAAAAATATAAATATTGGGCTTATTTTTGAAAATCAAAATCAAAGACTAAGTATTGATTATTGGAATATTAATTACAAAAATAGAATTGAAGCTCAAAGTGCGCAAGTAATTCTTAACACAAACCCAAATGGTCCAAGTATTACAAGAAATTCTAGTGGAGATTTGATTGGGGTTAGCACAACTTATTTTAATGAAGAGTCAACTGAAGTTTCAGGAGTTGATTTAAGTTTTAATAGACTTTTAGCAAACTCAGATAGGCTTGGGAATTTATCACTATCAATAAACTCAACAACTTTAATAGAATTTCTTACACCAGCCCTTGTAAATGAAGGTAGTGAAATTATGACAGATAGAGTTGGCAAATTTAATTATGATACTAACACCCATTCTCTTCCTAAAAATAGAATCAATGCTTTCTTAAATTGGAAATATCAAGATTACGATATTAACTTTAATTCACGATATATTGATGGATATAGCAATAAGCGACCGATTAATAGTCTCGGAACGTCATATGGATATAATAATTCTGTAAATTCTTTTTTTGTTCACGACCTTTCATTAAAAAAATTGTTAATAACGAATAGTGGTGAAATTGATATGAAGCTATCAATCATTAATATTTTTGATGAAGCAGCGCCAAGACTTTATGATGCTCCTGATTTTAGTTTTGATACTAGAGTTCATGATCCTAGAGGAAGAATCATAGGCATAAGCCTTGAATACAGAAATTAAGATTAATAAAAATATCAAACTTAAAAGGCTCTTAGAAACCTTTTACATAGAATTTAAACTAAACTCACATAATGAATGAACTAGAAAATACAATATCCCAAGTAATTGAAGAAAACTATATTCCATTTGAATGGAATGAAAAAATTAATGATGAGTTGACTGATATTAAACTTAATGAAAATTTACCAAGAAAAGACTTAACCAGAGTCCCATTTATAACAATAGATGGGGCTGATGCTAAAGATTTTGATGATGCAGTTCATTGTGTTGAAAATAAATCGTCTTTTACACTTAGTGTTGCGATAGCTGATGTAGCTGAATTAGTTAAACTTGGAACCGCATTAAATAATGAAGCGATCGAAAGAGGGACATCGATATACTTTCCATCAAAAGTTATTCCAATGCTTCCAGAAAAAATTTCAAATAATCTTTGCTCACTGGTCCCAGATCAGATTAGAAATGTCTTGGTTTGTGAAATGGTTTACTCAAAAACTGGCGATCTTCATTCTTATAATTTTCTTGAAGCGAGAATCAAATCTCATAAAAGAATGACTTACATTGAGGTAGATAAATATCTCAAAAATAATTCTAATCTCTCAAAGTCTATTGAAAATTCAATATGCTCTCTTTCAGAACTTACTAATATTCTTTTAAAAAAGAGGAGTCAGCGAGGGGCTCTTGAGATTGAAGGGCAAGAACCACTGTTAAGAATAGATAATGAAGGGAGGGTTGAGGAAATAACTCTGCCCAAGAGGCTGTTTTCTCATCAAATGATTGAGGAAGCTATGTTAGCTGCAAATGTTTGTGCAGCCAGCTTTATGAATAAGCATTATAAATTAGGGATATATAGAGTTCATGAAGAGCCAGAAGAACTTAAATTAGAAAGCTTGAAAAATTTCTTTTCTATCAAAGGTTTTTCAGATTCATACAAGAAAACTCCGCTAGATCTTATTAATCAGTGTTTGTCTTATGCTAAAGAAAAAAAGTTAAATAAAATTCTACAAACTATTGTTCTTCAGAGCTTAAAAAGAGCAGAGTATTCTACAAAGGAAGTTGGGCATTTTGGTCTTCAACTAGAAAGATACTCACATTTTACTTCTCCTATTAGACGTTACCCTGATCTTATGACTCATAGGCTAATAAAAAATATCCTAAATAAGGGTGATTTATTAATTAATAAAGAAGAGATAGAAGAAGAATGCATTGAGATGTCTGACCTTGAAAGAATGGCAGAACGTGCATCTAGACAGGTAACTCAACAAATGATTTGTTACTATCTTAAAAAATATGTTGGTAGTGATTTTAATGCCGTGGTGACTGGTATTGCAGAGTTTGGTCTGTTTGCTGAGATAGATAATTTTTATGTATCGGGATTAATTCATGTTACAGATCTTCCTAATGATAGATATTTTTATGATAAAGAAGCTAATATCTTGAAAGGAAAGAAAACAGGTAGATCTTTTAGATTAGGTCAAAATATTTTAGTTACTATAGCTAATATAGCTCCAGAAGAACGTAAAATAACACTTGTTCCTAAAGAAAAGAAAAAGAACAAATGAATAAGAAAGAAAATGATTTAAGGGTTGGATTTCATAGTATTGAAAGCATACTTGAGCACAATCCACACAAAATAAAAAAAATTACCCTTCCTGCCAAAAGAGAAGACAGGAGAATAACTCAACTAATACAAAAAATAGAAGAAAATCAAATTCCGTTTGAATATTCAAGCAAGATCAAACAAGAACCTGAGGCATTCATATCAAGCGATCTTGAGTTGGGCTTTAAAGATCTTAAGTTATTCTGTGATTCAGATGAAGCTAGAGACCCATTAATTTTAATACTTGATAATATTATAGACCCAAGAAATCTAGGAGCCTGCATAAGGTCTGCTGCTGTAATTGGTGTTGATGCAATGATAATTAATAAACATCATTGTGCTCCAATTAACTCAGTTGCTCATAAAGTTTCTGTTGGTGGAGCTGAAGTAATTAAAATTTTTCATGTTACTAACTTAGTAAATTGCTTGAAATATCTTAAAGGCATTAATATAAATATTTATGGTCTAAGTGAGCATGCTTCCAAAAATCATACTGATTATAATTTTAAAGAGGCTTCTGCAATTATAATGGGAGCTGAAGAGTCTGGAGTTAGAGAAAAGACTTTAGAAAAATGCGATCATAAAATAAACCTAAGTAACAATAAATTATTTAAAAGCTTTAATGTTTCTGTTGCAACTGGGATAATACTTTCAGAGGCGAGCAGACAACGTCAAATATAAATTTATATAGATGCTAAAACAAAGAACATTAAGAAATCCAATTAAGGCAGTAGGTATTGGCTTGCATACTGGTAAAAATATTACCATGGAGCTCCTACCCTCAGAAATTAATACTGGTATTAGTTTTATAAGAACAGATGTAGATGAAAATTTAATTATTCCTGCCATAGCTGAAAATGTTGGAGATACTAGTCTATCAACTGCACTAATCAAAGAAGATATTAAAATATCAACAATCGAGCACCTTTTATCTGCAATTGCTGGACTTGGCGTAGATAATTGTCTTGTAAAGGTTGATGGGCCTGAAGTTCCAATCATGGATGGAAGTTCAAGTCCTTTTGTTTTTTTAATTCAATCTGCAGGCCTAAAAGACCAAAATGCATTAAAGAAATTTATAAAAGTTAAAAAAGAGATAACCGTAACAAGAGACGATGCCTATGCATCTATTAAACCTTTTGATGGATTTAAGGTATCTTTCAAGGTTGATTTTGATCATCCAGTTCATAAAAAGTTACCCACAGAATCTATAATTGATTTTTCATCAACATCATTTGTTAAAGAGGTGTGTAGAGCAAGAACTTTTGGCTATGAGGCAGAGGCAGCTCTACTAAAATCAAAGAATTTAGCACTTGGTGCTAGCGCATCAAACGCTATAATTGTTGGAGAAAATGAAATCCTTAATGATGAAGGACTCAGATTCAAGGATGAAACTGTCAAACATAAAATGCTTGATGCTATTGGAGATCTATACCTTTTAGGTGGTAATTTAATTGGTGAATTCTCAGGATATAAATCTGGCCATGCTCTTAATAATCAATTGTTAAGAAAAATAATTGAAGATCCTGATGCATACGATGTTGTTGAATTTAAAAATTCTGAAAATGCTCCAATCTCATATGTAAGACCACCTTTTGGAGAT
>Ga0115559_1002283_pt1 | contig 12350 bp, 7 predicted proteins | sample COGITO_mtgs_1105_3_FD_87281 | JGI IMG/M metagenome (GOLD analysis project Ga0115559, IMG submission 87281) | Pelagic marine microbial communities from North Sea - COGITO_mtgs_110506 | ecosystem: Environmental > Aquatic > Marine > Epipelagic | place: Germany:Helgoland, sampling site Kabeltonne... | reverse complement strand
TCATACCCCATAATACTCAAGGCACCCATCGTATTTCCATGGTACGCATTGTGAGCAGCAATGATTTCCGAACGTCCTGTAAAGCGACGTGCCAGTTTCATAGCGCCATCAATGGCTTCAGTCCCAGAGTTTGTTAAATATGTTTTTTGAAGTTTAGGCGGTAAATGATCGGCTAATAATTTGGTGAGTTTAACCGCGGGAGATTGGATGTATTCGCCATAAACCATCACATGCATATAGCAATCGAGTTGTTTTTTAATAGCATCGACAACCTTCGGATGACGATGGCCTAAACTACAAGCAGAAACTCCAGCAACGAAATCTAAATACGGTCTTTTATTTTGATCATAGATATACGACCCTTCGGCATAAGAAATTTCCATCCCCAACGGATGCGGGGTGGTTTGTGCCTGGTGTTTAAAAAAATCGTTTGTAATCACTCTTTCTTAAAAGGTTTAAGTAATTTATTAGGTTTTTTAAACGTACGTTTTGGTAGTTTTCTGGCCGCTTTATTTTCAGTTTTATATTTTGTTTTTTCTAACTCTTTAGTCGGCTTTGGACGTGCATCCTTCACACGTTCCATAAGCGTTGAATCAAAAAAGTCTTCTTGAGGCTTGTAGGCATCAAGACCTTTAATTTTTATAAGTTCTAGCGGTGGATCGTCTTTAAATAAATCCTCGACACTTGTAGGACGTTCGGATTCACGCCAATTAAAACCTTGAAGAATTTTATCATTTTCAGGGAATTCGTTTTCGGGATGTGTTTTGCCACCTATTTGGTTGTATTTACGCATCTCATCAATCGTATTTTCAGTAATCCAAACCTTAATGGCTCCAGATTTAGATTTATCAATTCCAACCAATTCATCCTCTTCATTACGGAGGTAGTAAATAGTTTCAGCATTTTTGATAATATCGATGGTTGATAATGTATTCTTCTCAAACAATCCGAATAATTTTTTCCCTGACATTTGATTGTAGCCATCTCCCAAACTATCCTTACTAATTACAAATGCATTATTAAAAACTTTTAAAGAATCTAAGGTTTCTGTTTTTGGATTTGAAATTAAATGAATGGAATCGCCGGTAATTTGGTTTTTAAAATTCCATAAAATAGGGTGTTGCACTTTATAAAAGGCATCATTCGTTGTATTGCGATCTAAATTAATAAGTTGTGTTAATCCAGTACTTTGATTCATATGAATTGAATCGGCTTTGCCACTTAAATCAGACTTATAAATTTTCGCATTATAATAGCCTCGGGTGATTCTTTTTTCAGGTTTGCCGGTAACCATCAACGTATCACTGTGTACAAAAATAGAATCGTTTTCTTGTAAGGTAATCGCCAATGCTCTTTTGGTAATAAATACCGAATCTTGCGCTCTAAAAACTTCGGCATAATGTCCTTTGATAACAGTGTTGTTAAGAGTGTCTGTGATTGTAATATTATTGGTTGCTGAAGCAAAATCTATATTACGGTCAAAATACATGCTGTCGCCTTCGACCACACGTTCGTCATAGTTAATTTTGGATTTTTTGACAAAATATCCAGTATCATTATTCGTGTTGTAAAATCCACGTTCACAATAAATCACACTGGATTCGCTAGTGATGGTGGTTGGTCCGTATAAAAATGCAAAGCCCGAAAGGGTGTAAAAATCAAGACGATTAGACCTGATAACGTATTCTGGATTTACCAGTTTAACATTATCTACAAATTGATATTTTTTTGATTCCATATAATACCGCCCAATCGTACTTGTTATGGTTCCGCTAGTATCACGGACCACTTTTCCAGAACTTCGATAAAAGGCTTGTTGTTTAACGCGGTCAAAGTATAGAGTATCAGTTGATATTACAGAAGTTGGGTCTTTTAAAACCACTGACCCGCTCGCAAACGCCAATTGGGTTTTTCCACTGTATTCAACATATTTAGAGGTCATATTTATGGTATCACCTTGCTTAACGTGTACTTTTCCGTAGGCTTCTATGAAATCTTGTTTCCCATAATAAATAGCTTCATCACACCACAACTCGACCCCTTCATGCTTAATATGAACTTGCTTTGAATTGTCTCTTGTAAGAATTGTTGCGTCCGGATTTGATTCATCAAAAGTCATGAATGGCGCGTACTCAATTTCTATTTTACGACGTTCTTGCGCATTGAGTGTTGACCCTATTAAAATTAGGAGACATGTTAAATAAAAAAAACCTTTATTTTTCAATGCAGTCGTATTTATGACAAAAATAGGTAATATTGAGTTCTTTGGTTAAAACTTAAGACTATTTTAAGACCTAAAAAAAAATCTATCCGAAGATAGATTTTTTATTGTTATCTAAAAATCGTTTGTTTTCGATCGGGACCTACCGATACTACTTTGATTGGAATTTGTAATTCGTTCTCAAGAAATTCGATATACGTCAATAACGATTTTGGAAGGGTAGATTCATTGTCCATTTCGGTTAAATCTTCTTCCCAACCTTCAAAGTCTGTATAGATTGGAGTGATATTTTCGGACTCCACATTATATGGAAAATGATGAATAATAGCGCCTTTATAGTTATAAGCGGTACAGACTTTTAAAGCTTCAAAACCAGAAAGCACATCGGCTTTCATCATCATAAGTTGGGTGACGCCGTTCACTTGACATGCGTATCGAAGTGCGACCAGATCTAACCATCCACAACGACGAGATCTCCCGGTAGTGGCTCCAAATTCATTTCCAACGCGTCCCATTGTTTCACCAACTTCATCAAACAATTCGGTAGGGAAGGGCCCCGATCCCACGCGGGTCGTATAGGCTTTGAAAATCCCAAAGACCTCACCGATTGAATTTGGTGCAATTCCTAATCCAGTACAGGCCCCTGCGGCTGTTGTATTCGAAGACGTTACAAAAGGATAGGTTCCAAAATCAATATCTAACAATGAGCCTTGCGCCCCTTCTGCTAGAATTGATTTTTGATCGCGTTGTGCTTGGTGTAAATATTCTTCGGAGTCTATAAATTTTAATGATTTTAAGACCTTAACCGCTTCGAAAAATTCGGTTTCTAATTCTTCTAAATCATATTCTAAATCAACGTTATAGAAAGCTACCATCGATTCGTGCTTGTTTGCTAATGCGCGGTATTTTTCTTTCCAATTGTCTAGTTCCAAATCGCCAACACGGATGCCATTTCTACCGGTTTTATCCATATACGTTGGGCCAATTCCTTTGAGCGTAGATCCAATTTTTGCTTTTCCTTTCGATGCTTCAGAGGCCGCATCTAGTAGGCGATGTGTTGGCAATATCAAATGTGCTTTTCGAGAAATCACTAACGATTTCCGATAGTCGACATTTTGAGTCGCCAATTTATCTAATTCATTTTTAAAGATAACGGGGTCAATGACCACACCATTTCCAACTAAATTTACCGCATCTTCATGAAAAATTCCAGAAGGAATGGTATGAAGTACGTGTTTCATGCCGTTAAAAACAAGGGTGTGACCTGCGTTTGGCCCTCCCTGAAATCGTGCTATAATGTTGTAGTTGGAGGTTAATACGTCTACAATTTTTCCTTTGCCTTCATCCCCCCATTGTAATCCAAGTAGTAAATCTACTGCCATGCTAATTAATCGTTAATTTTAGTATTTTTTTTTGTTCCGTAAAAGTATAATGAATGCTTTTGAATATCAATATCAAAAACTTCTTCTATTGTTTTTTGTATGGATAGAATCCTAGGATCGCAAAATTCAATAACTTCTCCTGTATCGGTTAGAATCACATGATCGTGTTGTTTGTCGAAATAGGATTTTTCATATTGCGCTTGATTTTGCCCAAATTGATGTTTTCGTACCAATGCACAATCCAATAATAACTCGATGGTGTTGTATAAGGTTGCTCTTGAAACGCGGTAATTTTTATTTTTCATTTTGATATAAAGAGATTCTATATCAAAATGGTCGTCGTTATCATAGATTTCTTGAAGAATTGCAAACCGTTCAGGGGTTTTTCGGTGACTATTTTCTTCAAGGAATTTCGTAAATACATTTTTTACGATATCTTGATTCTTGTTTTTAGATTTTACACTCATACGACCGTCAAATTTAAACTAATTTTAGACTCTATACACTTTTTCGATCCCATTTATTTTTTGCAATCGTTCCATTAATTTTTCTACAAAATTATTAGTGTTCACTTCCACGGCAATTTGACCGTTAAAAATGCCACCATCGGTATCAAAATTTATATTTTTAATATTAACATTCATATTCTCTGACACCACTTTTGTGATTGAATTTACCAAGCCTAATTTATCAATTCCCGTAAGTTTGATCATCGCTCTAAATACTTGTTGTGAGGAGTCAATCCATTTTGCCGACATAATTCTGTACGCATAATTAGATTGCAAACTTAATGCATTTGGGCACGATTTTTTGTGAATTTTAATCCCCTCTTTTATGCTCAAAAATCCAAAGACCATATCGCCTGGTATGGGATTACAACAAGAGGCTAGTTTATAATTTAATTTCTCTTCTTCCTTTCCAAAAACTAACATATCGTATTTGGACGTAATTTCATCTTTTTCTACGGTCTCTTTTGTCGCACTTTTAGTGCGTGATATTTTATTTTTTATATAGCTCACAAGCGCATTGCTTCTAGATGCGGCAAAGCTTTTGAGCATCGGATTGTCGATACTGCCAATCCCAACACGGTAAAATAAATCTAAACTTGTATTGAGTTTAAAGTAATTCACCAATTCATTGGTAGAACGTTCGTTTAGGTTTATTTTAAGTTGCTTAAGCTTGCGTCTTAAGATCTCTTTCCCCTCTACTGCGATGGTTTTTTTCTCTTCTTTAAGGGAGGATTTTATTTTGCTTTTGGCTCGCGTTGTGGTCACATAATCCAACCAGTTAGCTGTTGGTTTGGCATTTTCGGAGGTAATGATATCGACTTGGTCGCCACTTTGTAAGACGTGATTTAGAGGAACTAACTTCCCATTCACTTTAGCACCTCTTGTTTTCATACCAATTTCGGTGTGAATACTAAACGAGAAATCCAAGGGCGTGGCATCTTTTGGAAGTGATTTTAAATCGCCATTTGGTGTAAATACATATATTTCTTTGGCATAAAGGTTGAGTTTAAATTGTTCAACAAACTCCACCGCATTGGATTCGGGATTTTCGATCACTTCTTGAAGTTTACCAATCCAGCTTTCTAAATTTTCATCCTGTTCTTTTTCGCCTTCTTTATACTTATAATGAGCAGCATACCCTTTTTCTGCAATCTCATTCATGCGTTCACTTCTAATTTGAACTTCTACCCAGCGCCCTTTGGGTCCCATGACCGTAATATGAAGGGCTTCATACCCTGTTGATTTTGGTGCTGAAATCCAATCTCGTAAACGAGTGGGATTGGGACGAAAGTGATCGGTGACAATGGAATAGATTTTCCAAGCTAGAAATTTCTCATCTTTCAAACTCGATTTATAAATGATTCGAACGGCAAATTTATCATAGACTTCATCAAAGGACACCCCTTGATTCATTATTTTTCGCCGTATCGAAAAAATAGATTTTGGGCGGCCTTTTATTTCATATGAAATTTTTTCTTTATCCAGAGTTTCTATCAACACCTGACTAATATCCTTAATATAAAGGTCTTGTTCTTCTTTACTTTCTTCTAGCTTCAGTAATAAATCATTATAAACCTCTGGCTCCGTATATTGTAAAGCGAGGTCTTCTAACTGTGTTTTAATATTATACAACCCAATTTTATGAGCTAGCGGCGCGTATATATAAAGGGTTTCAGAAGCAATTTTTAATTGTTTGTCTTCTGGCATTGAATGAATCGTTTGCATGTTATGAAGACGGTCAGCAATTTTGATAATAATCACTCGAATGTCATCGTGAAGCGTGAGCAGCATTTTTCTAAAATTCTCTGCTTGCATCGACACATTCATGTCTTTATTTAATGTGGATATTTTGGTCAATCCATCTACAATACGTGCCACGGTTTCACCAAATAACTGTTGGATATCATCAATTGTATAGTGTGGGCAATCTTCTACAACATCGTGAAGGAGAGCCGCTGCGATGGAAGTTGCATCCAGTCCAATTTTAGAAGCCACAATTTTTGCGACAGCAATGGGATGAAAAATATAGGCTTCGCCCGATTTACGTCTTTGCTCAGAATGGGCATCTACCGCCACATCAAACGCTTTGCGAATGAGTTTTTTATCAGCCGTTGACAGGGTTCTATAGCTGATTTTTAGGAGGTTTTTATATTCCTTTGCAATGGCTGCGTTTTCTAAGGCTACTTCGTCTGCTGTCATAATTTAAAATTACTACATTGAATTGTAACACGCAACACAAAATCTTAGATTTTACACAAATTGTTTCAACATATTTAGAACGACTGTTTATGAGCTCAATTTTCGTTGCCTTTTGGCCTCAAAAATAAGAATGGCAGCTGCGACCGAAACATTCATTGAATCAATTTCTCCTTCCATTGGAATCTGAATATTAGCCATGGATTCGGTGCGCCATATTGGACTCAGTCCCGTGGATTCCGTACCAACCACGAGGGCAGAGGCGGTTTTAAAGTTAATAGAATCGTAAGGGACAGATTCTTGAAGGATGGCCGAATAGATGGCAATTTTGTGCTGTTTTAAGTACGCGATCACGTCTTCTGAGGTTCCAGTAGCAATGGGCACTGTAAACAATCCGCCAACACTCGACCGAACGATATTGGGGTTGTATAAATCTGTCAGTGGATTGGCAATGATCACAGCATCTATATTTGCAGCGTCGGCGGTACGGAGTAAGGCCCCAATATTTCCCGGTTTTTCGGGGGCTTCCGCCACGAGAATTAAAGAAGTTTTGGTTGTTAGTTTTAGATTTTTCAGACTTAAATCTTTGGTTTTAGCTACTGCAATGACGCCTTCGGTTGTTTCTCGATGCGCAATTTTTTCATACACGGCTTTGGTCACTTCGATGACCTCGATCCCATAGGGTTCTAAGGCCGCTGCTTCAGAAGCCGAAAATAGATCGGCATAATAATAAAGCGTTTCAATGGTATAATTACCTTTAATGGCTAAGGATAATTCACGTTTGCCTTCAATAATAAAAACACCCGTTTGTTTTCTTAGTTTCGACTTTTCTTTGAGCTGAACCAGTTGTTTTATAAAGGGATTTTGAAGACTACTTATTGTTTTTACCATGCCACAAAAATAAGCTTTAATTTTAAGCGATAGCAAAAAAAAGTCCAAGTCGAAACTTGAACTTTTTATTTTAACAGAGAACTTTAGTGATCCTCATATTTTTTAGAATAGCGTTTCCACAGTTTTGTTTGGTGACTTTCAAGGCTAATTTTGCGTCCGTCAATAAATGCATATGAGAGTTTATTGGTTCGAATGTCTAAGGCATCTCCGTGGCTAATAAATAAGGTCGCACTTTTGCCAACTTCTATAGAGCCATATAAGTGGTCGATGCCAAGAATTTTAGCGGTATTCAATGTTATTAATTGGAGCGCTTGTGCCTTTGTTAAGCCATGAGCAACGGTAGTTCCGGCATAAAAGGGAAGGTTTCTAGAGTTCATACGTTCCATATCACCACTGGTTTCTAATGCGACCGTGACGCCTTCATTGACTAAAAGACGTGCCATTTTGTACGGTAAATCATAATCATGGTCATCATTGTTAGGTCGGGAGTGTACACGTTGCAGTAAGACCGAAACATTATTTTCTTTTAAATAGGGAGCAAGCTTGTATGCTTCATATCCCCCAACAATAACGGTTTTAGTGAGTTCTTGTGTTTTAGAAAATTCTACCGCATCCACAATTCCTTTTTCATCATTCACATGAATGAACAGCGTTTTGGATTGATCAAAAAGTCCTTTCATGGCATTATAAGGCAGATTTAGTTCAGCTTCTACACTGTTTAAATTGGCTTTAGCATTATTAAAATACGTATCAATTTCAGCGGTTTGACCGTTGTATTTTGGGTTGATTTTTAAACTGGGATCTTCTCCTAACCACGATCGTCCACGACTAAATGTTCTAGGCCAATTTAAATGAATGCCATCATCGGTTTTAAGGACTGCATCTTCCCAATTCCATGCATCTAGTTGCACAATTGATGAAGTGCCCGAAATACGTCCGCCTCTCGGTGTGATTTGTGCAATAAGAACGCCATTTGGACGCATGCTTTCTACCACTTTTGATTCGGCATTATAGGCAATTAAACTTCTAATATGAGGGTTCCAAGTGCCTATTTCCGAATCGTCATCAGAAGCTCTCACAGCATCAATTTCAATCAATCCTAGGGTAGAGTTTGGAACAATAAATCCAGGGTAAATGTGTTGCCCTTGTGCATCGATGACCTCCATTTTTGAGGTGTCTTCCGTTCCTGTGAATTCGGAAATAGTTTGTAAGATTCCATTCTCGAAAGCGATAAAACTGTTTTGAATGACGGTTCCATTTCCGAGGTGTGCCGTACCACCAATAATTGCAATGGGTTTGGTTTGTTTATCGGCAGGTGTTTGTTGTGCATGTCCTATAAATACACAAACAATAGAGAGAGTAATTAGTTTAATAAGTTTCATCTGTTCTGTATTTATTATTGATTAAAATCTATGGAGTCACAGTGTAAAAGCTGTTTGTCTTTTTTCTTTATTGGCTGTGTTTTTTGGCCTTTATTTTTTTCGTTTAACATCCTAAGAATGAGTTCGTTTCGTTCTTCTTGAATTGTTTGTCTCAGATTTAAATCGCGCGCTTTATCAAAATATGTTACGCCTTCAATTATTGTTTTTTCGGCTGTTGCATACATCGATAGTGGATGGTCGCTCCAAAGCACCAAATCGGCATCTTTACCAACTTTGATACTCCCAACTCGATCGTCTATATGGAGAAGTTTAGCAGGGTTTAACGTGACCATTTTCCAAGCATCTTCTTCTGAAGTGTCTCCGTATTTGACGGCTTTGGCCGCTTCTTGGTTGAGACGTCGAGACATTTCCGCATCGTCACTATTAATCGCTGTCACAATCCCCATTGCATTTAAAATTGAGGCATTATACGGAATGGCATCATTCACTTCGTATTTATACGCCCACCAATCGCTAAAAGTCGAAGCACCCACACCATGCGCTTTCATCTTGTCGGCCACTTTATAGCCTTCCAATATGTGGGTGAAGGTGTTGATTCTAAAATCAAATTTCTCAGCCACTTTCATTAGCATGTTAATTTCACTTTGAATATAGGAGTGGCAACTAATAAAACGTTCTTTATTTAAAATTTCTGCAAGCACATCCATTTCAGTGTCTATACGATAGGGTTTTCCACTTTTCTTTTGAGCATCGTACGTTTTTGCTCTCGTAAAATAATCAATGTAGAGTTGTTCAACTCCCATTCGAGTTTGTGGAAACCGACTGTAACTTCCCCAGTTGGATTGTTTGACATTTTCTCCTAAAGCGAATTTTATAAATTTAGGGATGTTTTTATAGATTAAATCTTTCGCAGAATTCCCCCATTTGAGTTTAATGATCGCCGAACGTCCTCCGATGGGATTTGCAGAACCATGCAGGATTTGAATTGAGGTGACGCCCCCAGCGAGGTTACGATAAATATCAACATCATCGGCATCAATGACATCTTCGATACTCACTTCAGCAGACGAGTTTTGTCCACTTTCGTTGATACTGGCTGCTGCAATATGCGAATGCTCATCGACAATCCCCGCCGTTAAATGCTTTCCAGTGGCATCGATTACCGTCGCTTTTGAGTTTTTAAGATCGGTTCCAATTTTTGCAACACGCCCATTTTGAATGAGGACATCCGTGTTTTTAAGAATTCCTTCATGCTCATTGGTCCATACCGTTGCATTTTTAAATAAGAGCATTTCTGATTTTGGAAGTTCTTTGAATCCATACGCCCCATTTGGATAACTAACCGAGACCATTGAAGGCATTTTTGAAACTGTTTTCTTAGATTTTATTTCTTTTTTGGTTGATTTCACACGCTTCATTTCAACGGCAGTAGAAGATCCATCAAGCAGAAAAGCGGTTCCTGTGATGGTTTCAACATTCGAAATAATTTTTGCGTTTACACGAATATAGTCTTGTTGTGTTGTGTCTTTTGTGGAAAATGTTAAATGAACCCAATCATTTTTATAATCCAAACTGCTTTTTAACTTTAATGAATCGGATGTTATTTCTGTTTTAAGTTTACTTAACGTCCCGTTTATTTTAAGTTTATAAGTCTCATTATTTATCGTAAAATTGTAGTGACCTCGAATGTCTTTTTTCGATATATCTTCAAATACAGTTCTTGAGCCATTGACCCAATTTTCATAGAGCGTGGTTTTAGCATCAAAAATCTCACCAGAAGTCACCAGAAAATTTGCATAGCTCCCTACATTTAAATTCCCAAGTTTTGAGTTGCCTAAAATTTGAGCCGGTTGTGTGGTCAAAGCTTCTAAGGCCGTGACTTTGTCTAAACCATATTCAATTGTTTTTTGAAGATTTAATTTAAAATCTTTCATCGATTTGAGTCCTTTGGTTGTAAAGGCAAAAGACACCCCATTTTTATCTAAAGTCATGGGGTTTCCTGGTCGTTGGTTCCATTCTTTCATGGCTTCTAACTCCAAAGAATTTGTTAGAAATGTATTTTCAACATCATAGGCTTTTGGAAAATTTAATGGCAAAATAAAGCTTGCTTGAGTGTTTTTGATATCATTGATACGTTCATATTCATCGCCGCCACCAACAATTACATATTGGACACCAAACGCATCACCAACAGCGTCGGCTCGTAAGGCATTGGCTCTACTACCTGCTTCAAATATTTGAACTTGATTTCTGTTTCGGTTAAAAGCTTCAATAGAACGGTCTTTTGTTGGAACGTTTCCGTTAGCATACCAGTCTGCATCGTGATTAAGCTGTCTTAATAGGGCCATTGCTCCCATAATAGAAGACGGGTAGGATTGTCGTGAACGTACGCTTTTTGAAAAAGAGACATATTGTGCAGAGTGATCCGATAAGATGCGTTGGGAATCATTGCCGATGGAGTCTAAAGCAATCAAAGCGCCTGTTCCGCGAATGATGCCATCTTGTAAGTGAGTGTTGACCACCCCAAAACCAGCTTCAAGTAATGGTTTTGCCGCTTTATGGTCATATTTAAAATGATCGATTGCATTTTGTTCGGGTCGGATGTGGTCGTTCCAATAAAAACCTTCACGACTGGCATTGTATTGTGGCGAACGACCTGTACTGCTTGGACGTTTTGGTTTTGTAATGCCAAAATCGGAGTATAAATCTATTAACGAAGGGTAAATGGAGTGCCCTTCGACATTTATAATCACCGTGTTTTTAGGGAGTTTTATAGAGGTTCCAACCTTCATCACACGTCCATCTTTTATTAATAGGATTCCGTTTTCAATACTTTTTGAAGGAGTGATGAAAATTTTCGCACCCGTTAAGGCGGTGTAATTGGTGTTTTTTGACTTCACCCCGTCATTTTTCGGGAAATAATCTTGTGCAGAGAGTGTGAACAATCCAAAAAAACTACAAAAGAGAAACAGTTTTTTTATCATAACATCTATTTTAGTTAGCACCTCAATGTACTTATAAAGTTTTGTAGAAAAAAATAAAAATCATTTAAGTATTATTAACGGGACAATAGAGGAGGAGCTAGGTGTGGGTTTTTGAAATACAGTTCTAAAATTATTAGATTCCATCCTTTTTTTTGTTATAAAAATCTATAACATGCGAAGGGATTTCAATATTTTTGTTCAATTCTTTATCAGGAATCGGATATTCATAGATGGTTTTGACTGGTATTTCTCCTGCCCAAAAATCTAAATTATAGTCCGATTTATTATCCTTAAAAGGGGTGTTTGCAATTTTTGCTGAAGCCGTTTCAATTTTAATCTCAATGACTTTTGTTGCATTCAACTCTTTTTGATTTGGTTTTCTACAGAATTCCCATCTATTTGGAACAAAGTGATTGATGATGCTTTTTAAGCCTATAAGTTTTTCGTTGTCTGAAGTTAAGTCTCTCACTGTTCCAAAGATGACAACAGAACGATAATTCACTGAATGGTGAAATGCAGATCGGGTAAGTTTCATTGAATCTAAAATCATGACACTTAATGAGACTTCTCCAGATTCAATTAGGGCATTTGTCATTCTGTTTTTTGTTGAACCATGGATGTACAATGAATCACCATTTCTGCCATAATTAATCGGCTGCACCGAAGCTTTACCATTTAAGTTGAAAGCGATGTTGCAAATTTCTGTTGAATCTAATATAGAGTAAATTTCATCTTTATTATAGCTTGCTTTTTTTGCTCCGCGAATTACTTTATTTAATTCTGAT
>Ga0115559_1002282_pt1 | contig 12350 bp, 10 predicted proteins | sample COGITO_mtgs_1105_3_FD_87281 | JGI IMG/M metagenome (GOLD analysis project Ga0115559, IMG submission 87281) | Pelagic marine microbial communities from North Sea - COGITO_mtgs_110506 | ecosystem: Environmental > Aquatic > Marine > Epipelagic | place: Germany:Helgoland, sampling site Kabeltonne... | reverse complement strand
ATCGTTGATTGCTGCCTCAACCGTATCAAAAATGGAACTGTCCGCTTCGCTCATATAAAGCAAAGCATTCACACCCAAAAAATGTAACGAGTCGATTCATTTCGTAGACGATGGAACAGCACGAATAGCCGATTGATCGACAAAACGCTCATGGGTTCGAAGTGAACTCGACTTTAAAGGCGAATTCCAAAAGGATGAAAAGATGCCCCAAACAATGTCCATCTTCCTCCTCTTCATCCTGTCCTGTTTTTCCATGTTCAGTCCGCTGCACGCGGATGGAACAGCTTTTTCAGAATTGGATATTTCGAAAGAAAATCTAGATCTATACCTGCTCATCGGGCAGTCCAATATGGCCGGGCGAGCGCCCTTTTCGGAAGCAGAGGCAATGGTTATTCCACGCTGCTATCTGCTCAATGAAAACAACGCATGGGAACCTGCTCAAAACCCGCTCAATCGTTATTCAACCATTCGAAAAAGTTTGGGAATGCAGAAAATGAATCCAGGCTATATGTTTGCGACAACCCTACTTGAAAAGAACCCTCGCCGCTCGATTGGATTAGTCGTCAATGCCAGAGGTGGTTCCAGTATTACCGAATGGGAAAAAGGTAGCGCATTTTATAATGAAGCACTCAGCCGGATAAAAATAGCCCTTAAACGTGGAACCTTGAGAGGCATTCTCTGGCATCAGGGTGAATCCGATTCCCACGATGATCACTATATCGATAAACTCCAAAGCCTCGTTACCCACCTGCGCAATGATTTATCCGACCCAACCCTACCCTTTGTCGCGGGCCAAGTGTTCTATCATCCCGAAAACAAACCGAACACCCGATTGATTAATGATCAGATAGCAACCTTACCCGAACGACTTCCCTTCACCGGATTCGTCAGTTCAGAGGGTTTAACCACCCTCGACTTCACTCATTTCGATACGGAAAGCATGAAAGACCTAGGCCAGCGATACGCGGAAGCAATGTGGACATTAATCAACGCCCGCACCCCAAAAGAATAAAAGAACCCGCGTATCGCATCTCCCGCGTTCCTGCTGCACTGCATGAGAATATGCAGAGCTCCGAGCTTCTTTATTCACTCCGCAATTGAAATAACGAAAAACTAAAGATGACGACTCTGCCATGGCCGCCAGAAGGCTTCAATTCACTGTCTATAAAATAAACTTAACCTCAAAGACGCCTCAATGAAGATCATCGCGACTGCATTATTGATATATTTCGGGATGTATGCCTTTGTTTCAATCGCGCTCTGCTATACGCTTAATATATTGGAATCAATTATTGCATACCTCCTAATCCATGCGTTTACAGTCGTTACCTTTGAAAGAAAGAAGGCTCAGAGAGAAGGCACTGAAACGCGATCAGACATGAACAGACCTTTAAATGAAGTCACTACCCTCGGATACATTTTTTTAAATTTCAGTTCATTTGCCTCAATATTGAACCCATTTCAATTGTTTCAGCTGCTGCTTCAGCTTTTTGGTCAATTAAGACTTACATGTGCATGCGCATCACCAAAACCAGAAGACTACACCCAGGCAATCAATTATGGGCTTCCATTTAGAGATGAATTTTTTATCGTCAACGGCGGTGTGACCAAGGAAACATCCCATTCTTGGAACATCATCACACAAAGGTATGCTTATGACTTTGTAATAGTCGGCGCAAACGGGAAGACATACCGAGGCAAGGGAAGGCAAAAAGAAGATTATTTCTGCTATGGAAAAGAGATCATTTCAGTTGCCGACGGAGAAGTGGTGAAATGCCTAGACGGAGTCCGGGACGCTCCCTTCGTCGGAACCTACATTGTCGACTTCTTAGCCTCAAATTTTATTGGCAATCACGTAATCATCCAACACTCAGCTTATGAATTTTCGCTTTACGCACACCTAATACCGGGATCCCTTGAGGTTAGTGAAGGCCAAAAAATTAAACGAGGAGGGCTGATAGGACTATGTGGCAACTCCGGACACAGCACAGAACCTCATTTACATTTCCATTTTCAAAACAAAAAGAATTTTTATTTTGCATACGGGTTGCCGATTAAGTTTTCCGATATGCGGATTAACGGCAAAAATATCGAAGGAAGCCATTTCATCAGCACGGGTGAAGCAGTCCGTCCTAAATATTGACGAACCGAAGCCTGAAAATTCACCTCATGTAACGCAAGTTTGACCGGAATATCCTTCCCCCCCTAACCCTGTCACCATTTACAATGTCCGCGCAAAGCCGGACCTGATTTGAGCTTCGCCCGTAGATGAAATGAGCCCCTAATCAAATCACATTGATACAAATAGTAAGGCCGCACCAGCACCATGAGCAATCTGAACGAGCGAAGTCTCATCGTCTCGAAGATCATCATTAACCCCGCAAGAGCCAGGGCAATAGCAAAGGCTATTTCATCCTAAGTGACGCCTGCCTTACATCGAACTTCTTTCGAAATTCATCAGAACAACGTAAGCGTCACACGGAGTGACGTCCGAAAAAACTGTTTCTGGTATCGAATGGCTCAACCTTCGCTCCTTGGCGGCTTTGCGTGATAAAATATTCAGTGCAAAAGTTACTGCCTTCCTACGCTAATCATTTGGACGAAATCGATCACGCTCCATTCCACGTCGATCAAGCAAGGACCAAGGGTTTAGCTCTGCCTTTTATATCAGCGAATATTAGCAGGGACAAGCGGTCTCCAGCTTTGCTCAATAAATGGATTGTTGACTTTGGCTTCGGCTTTTACCCCGTAGCTCGCGACCGCTAAACTTCACTGATGAACGAGGCAGAACCTCGCTCACTCCAAGAGGAACTCGCGATCTGAATCCCCCACCGAGGCCAAACTCGAATGACTCGACAAGGGATAGCGATACGCCTCCCCTTCGAAGTTTTTCATGATAATCTCGTCTTCCGTGATTTCTTGGACGTACTCTGGATTAATCGGCACTTTCCCGCCGCCTCCGGGCGCATCAATCACAAACTGGGGGACCGCATATCCCGAGGTGTGTCCGCGCAATCCGCGAATAATTTCGATTCCCTTGCGCACATCCGCCCGGAGATGAGATGAGCCCGTAATCAAATCACATTGATACAAATAGTAAGGCCGCACCCGCATCATGAGCAATCGATGAACGAGCGAGGTCATCGTCTCGAGATCGTCATTAACCCCGCGCAAGAGGACACTCTGATTGCCCAAGGGCACGCCCGCGTAGCTTAACCGCTCACAGGCCGCATACAAGGCCTCGGTACACTCCTTCGGGTGATTGACGTGAATACTCATCCAAATCGGTCCATGCCTGCGCAGGATATCCTGAAAAGCTGGGGTGATCCGCTGAGGTAAAAAGACGGGAACTCGCGATCCAATTCGGATAAACTCCACATGTGGAATCGCCCGGAGCCGACCTAAGATATAATCGAGCTTTTGATCGCTTAGCAAAAGCGGATCGCCTCCACTCAAAAGCACATCCCGAATCGAATCATGCTCCTCAATATATTTGAGGGCATTCTCATAATTTGGATGAAAATCATAGCCCTGCGCATTCGAAACCAAACGACTCCGCGTGCAATAGCGGCAGTACGCCGCACAGACATTGGTCACCAAAAATAAAACCCGATCTGGATAACGATGAACCAACCCCGGAACCCCCATCGCCCCTTCCTCTCCCACCGGATCCAATAATTCTTCCGGTGAGGTAAACATTTCCTCCTCGCGGGGAATCATCTGACGCCGGATCGGACAATTCGGATCCTCCCGATCTATCAAATTGAAAAAATATGGCGTAATCGCCATCTTCAGCTTGTTTTCCGCATAACCACAACCAATCCGCTCCTCAGGCGTAAGCTCCATGTACCGCTCCAATCCCTCTAATGAGGTGATTCGATGCTTCAATTGCCAACGCCAATCCTGCCAATCCGATTCGGGCACATGAGACCAAAGGCCTTGTCCTTTAAACCAGTTTTTCCGTCGATCAGTGGGATACATTGTTTGGGTCCGCTTAAATGCGTTTACTTTATCTTAATAAAAACTTGCCAATATCATCTATTTGTAAATTCATATATTTAGATTTGTCAATACGTTGAATTAAAAAAGCGCAGCTTGCTTCAACTGGAGACAATCAATCATATAGAAATAATGGACCACGACCCGGATCTGCTCGCGAAGCAACTTTGGACGATCGGAGATGTAAACCGTCTCCGACTCCTTGCCTTGTTGCCGTCTGAGCCCGATTGCTGTAAACATCTCAACGTCTCTCAGATTGCAGAAGAACTTGGGTTGAGCCAACCGACCGTCTCCAATCATCTGGCTCGCCTCCGCACCCTTGGCATTGTTCGCTGCAAAAAAATGTGCCGTGATGTTCACTACTGGATCGATCCTGAAGTCCGGGATGCGATTCTCAAGGATCTCAAAGAAGCCCTTAATGGCGCCGCCGCTGAAACCGCGGCGACACCTAAGTAAAGCGCATCTCGCCGCAATAAGCGGTCGTTCTAATTCAACTACTTCTTCAACTTAAAGCCGTCTTTGAGTGCAACCGTTCGGTTGAAAACAATCGCCTCAGGCTTCGTATCCGTATCCACACAGTAATAGCCCAAGCGTTCAAACTGATACTTCTCCTCCGCCTTAACTTCAGCCAAAGCAGGTTCCCCGAAAGCCCGAATCACTGTTAAGCTTTCTGGATTCAAGTTATCCTGAAGGCTCCCGCCCTCAGCGTATTCATGAGGATTTTCTTTCGTGAAGAGGTGATCGTATACGCGGACTTCGAGCGGAATATTTTCCGTTGCCGAAACCCAGTGAATCGTTCCTTTCACCTTGCGTTCATCCGGTGTATTCCCACCACGACTCTCGGGATCAAAGGTCGCTTTTAATTCCACAATCGCCCCGTCCGCATCCTTAACCACCTCCGTGCAGGTAATGTAGCAGGCATAACGCAGACGCACTTCACGTCCTTCCGTTAAGCGGAAATATTTGCGCGGCGCATTTTCCATAAAATCATCCCGCTCGATATAAATCTCCTTCGTTAAGGCAACCTTGCGCATCCCCCGGCTTTCATCCGCCGGATGGTTGGGCCCGTCATACCATTCTACCGCGTCCTCGGGGAAATTCGTGATCGTCACCTTTAACGGATCCAAAACCGCCATCCGTCGATCTGTCCGCACTTCCAAATCCTGACGCAAGCAATGCTCAAGTAGCGAAATCTCCGTCTTCCCCGTAAACTTGGTTACGCCGACTTTTTCTGTAAAAGTCCGAATCGCCTCCGGCGTGTATCCCCGACGACGAATACCCCGGATCGTCGACATCCGTGGATCGTCCCATCCGCTGACCACACCGCTTTCAATCAATTCCAGACAAAAACGCTTTGACATCACCGTATAGGTCAAATTCAAACGGGAAAATTCAATCTGACGGGAGGGGAAAATTTCCAAGTTCTGAATGAACCACTCATACAACGGGCGATGATCCTCAAACTCCAACGAACACAAGGAATGAGAAATCTCCTCGATCGAATCACTCTGACCATGGGCAAAGTCATAGGTTGGGTAAATGCACCAAACGTCGCCCGTTCGATCATGATGCGCCCGCTTGATCCGATACATCGCCGGATCCCGCATGTTCAAATTGGGATGCGCCATATCGATTTTTGCCCGCAAAATCCGGGAACCATCGGCAAACTCCCCCGCCCGCATGCGTTGGAATAAATCCAAATTCTCGGCAATCGAACGATCCCGATAAGGACTGGCCTTCCCTGGTTCGTTCAATGATCCCCGCAACAACCGCATCTCCTCCGCCGTCGAATCATCGACATAGGCCAATCCCTTTTCGATCAATCGTATCGCAAACCCAAAAAGCTGCTCAAAGTAGTCCGAGGTATAGCAAAGGTGATCCCACTGATAGCCCAACCAGCGAATATCCTCCTTAATCGCCTCCACATACATGACGTCTTCCTTCGCCGGATTGGTGTCATCCATCCGCAAATTACACTGTCCTCCGAACTCCTCAGCCATTCCAAAGACGATCGAAAGTGCTTTCGAATGCCCAATGTGCAGGTAGCCATTAGGCTCCGGCGGAAAACGGGTATGCACCGAAGCAAATCGCTTCGCATTTAAATCCTCTTGGATTGCATCCCGAATAAAGTGTGACGGTTTCTCTTCTGACATAGCAAAAAGCCTATTCCTGCACGGTTGCGCCGCAAATGAAAGCAATTAATGCATTCTCGCCAGAAAAGGGGTGTGATTAAATGTGTGGAAAACCCCTCAAACGCTTCTTCTAAGCGATTACCCACCGATCCCACATTAAAATCGGCATATTCAGCCCTCTTGCCTCTTCGATATTAACCAACCCCACTTTATTGGGGGGGGCGTGCCCTGTCCTGCAAATGCGAGGATCCCATGGACCACCATCGAGGTCGAACAGAGATTACCCGAGCTCAAAAACAAGCCTGTCACCTCCCTGTAAACGTCTGTGCATTTTGTGCTTTCTGTGGTCTATCATTTCAGCACCTCGACCGTCTTCACATAAAGTTACGCTGGCCCAGTCCTTGCTGGAAATCAGCCAGCACAATCGAATCGCTCATTCGCGTTGATCCGCGCAGATTATGATTCACTCAACTCAATCAACGCACGCACATGGGCCGCGGCCGACTCCGGCATTCCACGGCGATCATAACCGCCTTCCAGTCCCGACACTAAACGACCATCGCATAATACATCTGCCAAGGCTCCAGCCGCTTTCGTTAATGTATAAAAATCCCCTGAATCCAAGCAGAGTCCTCCCAACGGATCGGCAATATGCGCATCAAATCCCGCTGAAATCAAAATCATCTCGGGCTTAAAATCAATCACCGCAGGAGCGACCTGTTCCTCCCAGTAATTCAAATAATCCGCCCCTCGAGTTCCACTTTTCAAAGGAATATTCAACGTCGCCCCGAATCCTTCATCGATCCCCTGTTCGTCCGACGATCCGGTATGTGGATACAGAGGAGATTCATGAAGGCTAATAAAGAGAACGCTTCCATCCGCATAAAACATTTCTTGGGTTCCGTTCCCGTGATGGACATCCCAATCAATAATCACGACGCGACGCAATCCGTAGTGTTGTTGGGCATATTTTGCGGCGATCGCTATATTGTTGAACACACAAAAACCCATTGCATTGGAAGGCCGGGCATGGTGTCCGGGGGGGCGGGCAAGACTGAACGCATTTCGATAGCCCTCCGCCATGACGGCATCAACTGCTGCAATCGCAGAACCCACCGAGATCATGGCGATGGAATAGGATTCCTCCGAGATCAAGGTTTCTCCGAAATCCAAGGTTGAACGACCCATCAAACAGGCTTCTTCCACAAAAGCCCGATACCCCGACGTATGAACTGTTTCAATCCATTCTACTGAAACGTCCTTTGGCTCCAGCCATTCGACATTCCCATCCAGATTCTCCTCGATCAACATCTCCACAATCCAATCCAATCGTGTTGATTGTTCAGGGTGAACAACCCCTGTATCGTGCTCACGACAATGCGGTGAAAAAACAATCGCTGTTCGCTCTCGTGTCATAACGATTTCAATCGGCACTTAAGCGATCCTTCAAAAAGGCTTCAACCGTTATTTTCAATCGAGCATACAGCAATTTGCCCAAGGTGCTGCGCGGAAAGTGATCGAGGTGAATCCAATCCTTTGGACATTCATGTCGCTGTAATCCTGCTGTTTTCATCATTGCCACCAAGGTTTCCTCTTCAACCGCTTGGCCCTTGTAAACGGCGACCACTCGTTCGCCCCAAACCGGATCGGCAATACCTAAAACATGAACCTGATCTTCACCGAAAAGCGGTTCGAAAACACGCTCAATCCTCACCGGATCGACTTTTTCACCTCCAGTGTTGATGAGGCGATCCATACGCCCTTCGATGACAAGGCTTCCTGCCTCATTGATAAAGCCCTTATCCCCGGTCAGAAAGTGATTCCGGTTAAAATGAGCGGTGTCCGGCCAATAGCCATAACAAAGGCTTTCACTGCTTAGGGCAATCTGCCCCGCATCGATCCATATGGAAGCGTGAGGCAACGCGGAACCGCAGCCAATAACCCCGTGATTAAAATTGTGTGATTCAAGCGCGCAGACCATTGCCGCTGTTTCCGTCATTCCATAACAGGGCACAATCGGTAAACTCAATCGATGACAACGCAGGGCCAATCCCTCCGATAACTTCGCACCGCCCAACAAGACCGCCCCTAATCGTTTTAGCGGTGCTCCCGATGGATCTGATTCCAGCCAGCGACTCAATTGCGTCGGAACGAGTGATAGACTGCCCCCTTCCGGTAAATGCTCCGGCTCCTCGATCAAAGTTCGATAATCCATCCACTGAAAAGGTGCATTAAAAACCAACGCACGGATAAATGCCATCAGACCAGATACATGATATAAAGGGAGCGTAATCACGGTTGCCGCCATCGATGGAGTAAACCGTTCGCCAAAAGCAATCGTCGCCGAGATCAACGTTTCCCAGCAATGTCGAACAAACCGTAATGTGCCACCACTGCCGCCGGTTAAAATCAAGATCTCAGGTCCCATCCCATAGCATCCACTTTCCTCATACGTCCGAATCAAACGAGCAACCCCCTCTTCGCGAATAGGTTCCATCTCGAAGGGCAATAAAGCAACCGTTCTTCCTTGATCGAGTGCCTTTAAAAAACGGGTTACAAAGAGCTGAGGATTACGATCATTAATCCAAACGACACCAGTCTCGGGGAGTTCGATCACATCGTTGTCGACCGAAAGGTAAGCCCCCAGTCTTTTATTTAAGCTACGTAAATCCGTTTCCATAACCTCGCCAAATCATCCATATTCACTTGAGAAGAGCTCAAAACAGGACTTTCCTCAAATAAGTTCATTCCATCATTAAAATAGCTCAACGTGCCGTAACCTACAGCCCACTCAGAGGCCACGACACCGGCTAGACGCAGTCCATTCAATAGTCCGATTCCGGTCTCAAAAACAGACGAAAAAACCAGCGATTGAGACCATTTCCGGTAATCACTTATTTGCTTTCCGGGGGCTCCCAATAGGGCCGTTTTCAAGACCAAACATCCGGGCCAATTGGAAATCATTTCAGGGTTCCACCCGGTAATCGATTCATCTAAGGCAACACGCACTCCCGACTTGATCATCATTTCAGCCATCATGCTTTCCGCGCCTTCAAGCATGGGTTGTTCCAGAAAGCTGATTGCTTCGATATTTTTCAATGCAATCATCCACTGTTCCATTTTAGCCAGCGACAATCCTCCATTTGCATCCAATCGTAACCGACCATTTTTCGGCAATCGTTGAACCAAGTGCTCAACCAAGCTGAGCTCTTCCTGAAAAGGCCCGACTCCCATTTTTAACTTAAAATCAGTGAATCCCTGAGCCTGTAAACGCTCAATCTCATCGAAAGCCAACTTATCGGGCGGAAGTAATCCACAGTTCCTCAGATTAAATTCAATTTGAGGCGTTTCCAACATCCACAGTGCCGACCCCAGCCCAAATTGAGTGCAGGGATATGAACTCGGTATCTGATCAAGGGCCGATGTCTCAAATCGATTCCCTAGTCGCTCCAAATACCGCGAGGCCGCATCCACGCTTTCACCGCCGAAACCTTTAACTGGCGCGATCTCACCATAACCGACCCGCCCCGATTCATCCTCCAAACGCAGCACAATTCCCTCCCGAGCCTCCCAGCAATGGCTTGAAGTCTGGAGAGGTTTTGCAAATTTCCGGGAGTACCGTGCTGTCTCTATTTTCAGCATCTTCACAAACTAGTCCACTTTGCGCTTGCTTCGAGATAATTCACCACTTTCAAATATCAAATGGAGCAGGTAAACGATTCTCGATCGATCGATCAGCTATTCTATCAGAACGCAGATGCGTTCTTTCATGCCAATCGTCTTATTGGTCTTACCTACGACGATGTCACTTTAGCGACTCGCTACAGTGAAGTTCTTCCGCGATTCACTCAACTCAATACGAGTATCTCTGATCGTCTCGAACTGAACATCCCGATCATCTCCTCCGATATGGACACCGTGACGGAAGCATCGATGGCCGTGGCCATTGCGCGCAATGGTGGTCTTGGACTCATTCACTACAATATGTCCGAGCGCGATCAACTTCGCGAAGTGGCCAAAGTAAAGAATGATGTCCACGGCCTCATTCAGGATCCGATTACGGTATCTCCCGATATTTATATCGCCGATGTCCTCGAAATGGTCGAAGCGAAGGATTATAAATTCCGCACCTTCCCTGTCGTCGATTCCACGAACAAACTGGTCGGGCTGCTTCGGGGCCGAATTGTCAAAGAACGCTACCGGGGCGTTAAAGTCGTCGAGGCAATGACGCCTCTCAAGGATGTCTTTACGATCCGCGAATCGGAAATCGCTAGTGATCCCATCGGAAAAGCCGACGAATTTTTCACCCAGAAAATGGGCATTCATAAACTCCTCGTCGTCGATAATCATGGTCGGCTCAAGGGTCTGTTTACGATGAGCGATATCGAGCGTATTCGCGAAGAGGAAAGCGCCATGCTCCGGCCTCTACGCGACGATAAATTCCGCCTTATCTGTGGCGTCGCCATCAGTGCGTCCCGCACCACCAATGGTGATCTCGACCGCGATAAAATCCTAGGTCATGTCGCAAACCTCCTTTCCGAAGGCGTTGATGCCGTCGCCGTCTCCACCGCCCATGGACATTCTTCCGGTGTTGGTGATGTCATAAAACTGCTCCGTTCCGAACATCCCGCGCTCAACATCATCGCCGGAAACGTAACCAGCGCCGAGGGAGTTGAATACCTCGCGGATTGTGGTGCCGATGCCATTAAAATCGGGCAAGGCCCCGGATCTATTTGCACCACCCGCGTCGTCGCGGGAGTGGGTATTCCTCAACTCACCGCGCTTTACGTCTGTTCCAAGGCTGCTCAAGCCAAAGGCGTTCGTATTCTTGCTGATGGCGGAATTGTCAAGAGCGGCGACATTGTTAAAGCCCTCACTCTTTCCGATGCCGTTATCTGTGGCGGGCTCCTCGCGGGTTGCCGCGAAGCCCCCGGCAGACTGATGGAAATCGATGGCAAACTCTACAAAGAATACCGGGGTATGGGCAGTCTCGAAGCCATGAAAGCAGGAAGTGCCGCCCGCTATGGTCATGACAAAACAGCGCGCAAAAATGATAAGATTGCCGCCGAAGGGGTCGAGGCCCTTAAAGAAGTTTCCGGAAAAGTCGATGACCTCATCCGCCAGCTTATCGGTGGTGTTCAAAGTGGCCTTGGCTATCTCGGCGCGAAAAACCTAGTTGAACACCGCGAACGTGCTCGCTTCATTCGGGTCAGCCCCGCCGGACAACGCGAAAGCGCCCCCCACGATATTCTCGAAGTCAAAACGACCAAAGAAACAATTTAAGCGGGGTGTAATTGAAAGTGCGCTGAAAAGAGGATGGATCGGATACGGTTGCTCCGCATTCTTACTTCGTGTGGGATTTTGTCGGACCATAACACCCGAGGTCGTCATGAACCCTACCTCATTTCGCGTCCATTCGTGCCATTCGTTGTGCCCTTAAGTCGGCCAACTACTTTTTTCATTTGCCCTCAAGAGGAAGAGCCTTTGAATCAACCAAAATGTGTACTCAATCCGAGGCACATTTTTATTTTTTAAAGACAAAACAGGATTATTGATGGCCCTCTCGCCATTTCGCAGCCAAATCATTCTCGACACTGGTATCTCCCTCGGAGACGAAGGCAAAGGCCGTCTCATACCAGAAGTCATCGAAGAACTCTCTCAAGCCGGAAAACGCGTTGGTGCCATCACCAAGGTCAATGGCGGCGCCAATAGCGGACACAGCGTCGGCGGGATGAAACTCAATTTGTTCCCCGCTGGAGTTGTCTGCACGGAGGTGCCGTCTCTCTCCATCGGCTCCGGCGTTGTTGCCGATCCCCGTAAATTTCGTTGGGAAGCCGGTTACATCGAACTCCACAAGCATTCCGTGCGCAACCGTCTCCTCATCGATGAGCGCACCATGATCAGCGATCTCACTCATCGACTCCTCGACCTTTCCTGGGAACATTACCGTTCCACCATCCTTGGCGAAGAAAAACGCGGCTCCACCGGGCGCGGGATCTCTCCCGCTTTCGGCGATGAAACCGCCCACAATCCGCTCTACTATTTTGAATTCCTCAAAAGCAAAGAGGCCTTTGCTAAACGGATGAAAGGTCGTATTGATCGTGCACTTGCAACCATTCAGCATGTCTGCCAAGTCGATCCCGATACTTGGAATGCCTTCTTCGAAACACTGACTACTGCAGAATGTCGCGCCAATGCCGAAACGATTGAAGCCGGCGT
>Ga0115559_1002277_pt1 | contig 12370 bp, 11 predicted proteins | sample COGITO_mtgs_1105_3_FD_87281 | JGI IMG/M metagenome (GOLD analysis project Ga0115559, IMG submission 87281) | Pelagic marine microbial communities from North Sea - COGITO_mtgs_110506 | ecosystem: Environmental > Aquatic > Marine > Epipelagic | place: Germany:Helgoland, sampling site Kabeltonne... | reverse complement strand
CCCGATTACTCATGCTACCGCAGTATCTTTTCGGTCGATTTAAACCATTCCCGCATGGAAGAGAGACCTCCCCAGGTAAGGGCGCGTTGTTTCGATGCACAACCTCGTGTTTTACCTCCGGCACTGAACTGAGGGCTTCGCTGTGTTGTGCCAGCTCACCCATGCCGTCGGCCTGATAACACGTTTCTGTCCGTAGGCTCACATCTTTGATGTAGGCTTCCTTCCCACGAAACCTCACGGTTTCGCAGTTGCCATAATCTAGTTCTTTAATTTTCATCCGTTCTTGAACATGGGACTTTCACCCAATTACAACTCGCCCATGCTGGGCACACACAAGGCAGTGGTATCAACTCCGTTACGCGCTCCGCGCTTCACTTCGTGATACACTTTGACGTTCGGTAACAAACGAAAATGAGCAACGGCAAACAACTCGAGGCAATAGTTGCCACACTTGAGAGAACTCTTGCTCCCAATGGATTTAAGATTGATACGAACGACAAGGTATTCGATGACGATGGAAATCAGATAGCAGAATTCGATGTAATCATAAGCGGAAAGTTCGGTTCCACCACAGTCGATTGGCTGATCGAGTGTCGTGACCGGCCTTCAAGCGGTTCGGCCCCAGGATCCTGGATTGAACAACTCGTCGGGAGAAAGATCCGATTTGGATTCAATAAAGTAACGGCGGTTTCGACTACGGGTTTCAGTCCGAGTGCGATTGACTGTGCAAACGCTCAAAGAATCGAGTTACGGACAGTCGAGGCTTTGGAGCCGGAACAGTTTTCGAGTTGGATAAGTCTGCAATCCTTCCCTTTGATTCAGCGGAGATATAAACTAGTACATGTCTTTGTTGGAGTAGATCCTTCTACATTGATGGAATACCGCAAAACTTTGAAAGCTATTCTCAGCAAAAACCGCCATGACCAGAAGATTCTTTGTGTCGATGGTTCCGTAAACCGGCAATCGTTGTATGGATTGTTTCGAGGGATAGTCGACGAAAACGATTTGTTTTCTGATGTTGTGATCGATGGATCACCAAAGCCAGTGAAGATTCATGTCAGGTGCTCCACTCCTGATCTCAATGTTACCATCGAAACACCGCCGGGATCAGTAAAGATTGATTCATTAGTTTTCACTGGGGAACTTTCTGTGCGAAAGAGCGACCACTCACCGAGCTTTTTAGGGCGGTATCAAGCATACGACGGAAGCACCTCATTCTCTGATGTTGTTGCATTCGAGCCGATGGAGATTGGTGGCAACATGTGGTCCCTAGAGATGCACAAGGTTATCGAAACCGGAAAGACGCATGTCATGCTGAGGTGCGTCACCTAGGACCCAATCGGGTCGCGAGGGGCATTAACTCCCCCCGCTCCCACACCACCAACTCTCATACGGGTCCGTAAGTGGCGGTCTAAGAATCAGAGATACGCTTTTAAAGCTGGGCTTTGTCGGCGTATTTGAAAACTACCCACAAGTCCCGGAGGCTCGGGACCCCTTGTTCTTAGGTATGCGTCATTGAGGGCAAAGTGCACCAGAGAGTTTTGGGACATTCGCCAGTACCCTTTGCGGGATCGTGAGGCCAGTTTCACCCGATCGGGTTCTACTCCTAGACTAATGAGCATTCGTCTGCGTTTCGCGGTACTTTCCAGTCCTTCCAGTAGCATAGTCGCACGCGGCGACGTATCCACTGATCGAAGCGGAGGGTTTCCATAAACAGTGTTTTTAGCTTGGCGTCTTGGCGTCTTGGCGTCTTAAGCGACGCAGGAGCGAGCGTGAGAAAAACAAAAAACAATCCAAACGCCCACTAAATCAAACAAAAACCTCTCCATCAGTGTTCATCAGTGGTTAACTCATTCTCAGCCAAGATCAGCATATTTGAATTCGCGAAGGTTTTCTCTATTTATAGACTTCGACACCGTTGCTTCGTGAGAAATAAAACAGAGTAAAAGCAGTCGCTCTCTTGACAAAAAACTGGAAGCAACCCTATCCGGCCACCGCACAACGAGCCCAATACGTTTCCATATCCGCGAGAACCGGTGCTTCATATTTGAAAACGCCCTCTTCCGTGATGAATTCCATCGATTGCGCATGAAGGGCCTGCCGTTTCATGGGCAAGACAGCCTCATGCCGATCCGTCCATCCATGTTCGATGAACTCTAAATAGAGCAGTGGATCCGGCCCATAGAGTTTATCGCCAACAATAGGAAATCCAGCCCACTCCGCATGCGCCCGGATCTGGTGTTTGCGTCCTGTATGCGGTGTGACCGCAACTCGCGTCACCCCATTCCGGAATTCCAAGGGCTTAAACGTTGTTTGAGCCTTTTGCCCCCCTTCCCGTTCGAGCACACACTGCTTCACAAAGACAGATGTATTCGGGTCTTTCCCTAAGGCCTTACTCACTTCAATCCGCTCCAGCATCTCCCCCTTAACGAATGCAATGTAATGTTTTTGCACCATCCGTTCAGCCAAAGCAACCTGTAGCAAGCGGGCCATCCGACTCGATTTCGCGAGAATGACCAATCCACTGGTCTCCCGATCCAAACGACTGACTAAATGAATTTTTTTCAACTCAAAAACCTCTCGGGCCGCCCCCACCAAACTGGACATCGGTCCATGCTTCGATGGATGACAAACAACCCATCCCGGTTTATTGAAGACCATGACATTATCATCCTCATGAATCAGCCAATCTTTTAACCAATCGGCCTCGATGAGAGGAGGTGTTGCCCCGAAGGGATTTAATGTCATTTTTATGCTCCATACGCGTCTTCTTCAAAATATAAGCGGTTATTGGCCCTTTCCAGCGCAGCGGAAGTAAACTCCCCAACCACACCATGCAACGATTGCGCCATCCGGTAACGACCATGGACCGGCCTTTGGCTAAAGCAAGAAGCGACTCATTGACAACCGCTTCCGCCGTCTGTGCACTTTTAGCCATTTTCCCCGGATCCATTCCCGCACGCTCAAAGAAATTCGATTGCGTCGGCCCCGGACAAACACAGAGCACACCGATACCCGCATCCTTGCACTCCTCATGCAAGGCCAGCGACCAGTTCAAAACAAAGGCCTTCGACGCGCCGTAGGTTGCCAAATATGGAGTCGGTTGAAACCCCGCAATCGAGGCCATATTGAGAATCCAACCACCTTTCTCCCGAAGAACTGGCATGAGGCGAGCCGTCAAATCCACCATCGCCCGCACATTCACATCGATCATCGCTGTCTGTAAATCCCCTTGATTCATCGGGAACTCACCATAGCCACCAAACCCACTATTATTGATCAATAAGAGAGGACCCGAAACCGAGGCAAGTCGCTCAATAATGGCTTCAGCTCGAACTTTAAGTTGCTTCGAATCGGCTAGGTCACATTCAAAATGCTCGAGGCCTTTTAAAAAAAATGCAGGTTTTGTCCGAGAAAGATTGCAAATTAATCTGGGATTACCTACTCTGGCAATTGTGCGAATAAACGCTATGCCAATTCCCGAAGAAGCTCCCGTAATCACAACGGCATCTATCCTAGAAATGAAGGCATTGAGGTTCATCCCCGTAGTGTGGATTTCCTCAGAAGCTTGGCAACTGGCAATTATCGATCAGCAGACTACGTCCAGTCGATGTCCTCTTGCCATATGCTGAAACAGCCCGAACACCACCACTTTTTAACGTTTAAATTTAGTGCTGGGCTGCCATCGGGTCAAACGACCCCGCGCCTAGCTTCGAAACACCAATAAAGGAAAAGACATAATGAAAGATAACAGCACCGATATGATCATCTCTGGAATCAATCTCGATCTAACGGATTCCTTAAAGCACATTGTGCATGAAAAAATGAGCAAGCTGTTTGAACATGAAACCCAAATCCAACGCTTACGGATTGAACTCGAATACAACCAAAATATCAGTCACCAGAAAGAGTTCATTGCCCACGGGCATATCGAAATTAAAGGTAAGCCGTTGGTCGCTGTCGCCGAAACCGACAACCTCTATAAATCGATTGATCTTCTTGAAAATAAGCTCGATCGAATGCTCAGAAGGCGCTCTCGCTTGCGCGTTCATAACCGCAAACAAGTACATGAAGTCGATATTCCCGCCGCATTGCCGAAAGTCGGTTATGCCTGAGGTTCTGAGCTTCTAAAAACATAACTCAGCAAACAACAAGCCGACCTTACAGGTCGGCTTCTTTATTTTCAAAGATCGCATCTCCTCGCTTGAACTTCCTCGAAAATCATTCAGATTCAACCCAATGCCCTTTCAAATTTATCAAGTTCTGCACCTGCTCGGTGTTCTCCTCGTTTTCATGTCCTACGGAGGCCTTGCCTTCCGCGGAATGGCCGCCAGTGAACACAAAGCACTCCGTAAATTCGGTTCAATTGCTTCCGGTATTGGAACAGTGCTGATCTTAGTCAGTGGTTTTGGACTCATTTCCAAGCTCTACGGCAATGATTTCCAACTCTGGATGTTCCTTAAAATGGGTATTTGGGTTCTCCTCGGCTGTATGGTTGCCCTACTCAACCGCAAACCTGAATTCGGTAAAATCTGGTATTATCTTACGCTCATCCTAGGTCTAGCCGCAGTTATCGTTGTCTACACCAAGCCTGGAATTTGATTCAACCTCTGAATTCAAAAAACTATTTAATCTTTTCAGGAAAAAGGACTTGCAGAGTCTCATCACTCCGGCTTTCTTCGCTACTTTGTTTTTAAAAGGCACCCATAGATCAATTGGATAGATCGTCTGACTACGAATCAGAAGGTTGGAGGTTCAAGTCCTCCTGGGTGTGCCATTTTTCAGGTCAAGGATCTAACCAGCAATGGTTCGCCTGAATAGCGCGATTTACCCATGTTCAACCACACTGTTCGTAAAAGTGAGGTTTTCAGAGGTGCCTTTAAGCGTTATGGGCTGTGTACAATCGGTTACTGAAAGGCGACACCAATTGACCCGTTGAGGCAGAAAATACTCTCGATTCGACATAGCTGGGCATCATACCTGTTTTCTTCATCACAAAACTCACAAAAAAGAAGATCCTATCTCCTCTCTGATTCATGCAGATCAGCGCCCGCCCCGCCAATACGGCGGGCGATTCGTCGTCAAAAAAAATGTTAGGTTCTGTGATTTCTGTGATAAAGAAAGAGGAACACACATAGCTCACCTTTCCGCGCCTCTTCCGTCTTAACTTAACGTTTTGCCGGCAAGTGGTGGCTAGAAAATCGTTTTATTCGCGGCCCAGATGCAGCTCACGAATCCAAATATTTCGAAATCGATTCCGATTATTATGGTCCTGTAAACGCAACGGAAGTTTGTCTGGATGCACTTTATAGTCCGCACGCGCACGCCAAACCGTCGGCCCAAGAATTTCCGTCTGGTACTGAGCGAGCACTCCATTAACAAAAACGGTAACATACGCAGGCGAAATCAAAACATTCCCCTCAAAACGGGGTGCTTGAAAGACAATATCGTAGGTCTGCCATTTTTCAGACTGGTGCAAGGCATTCACGAGGGGTGGCGTTTGTCCGTAAACGGCACCAGCCGAGCCATCGGCGTACGTCGGATTCTCATAGGAATCAAGAATTTGAACCTCATACTTGCCCATAAAAAACACGCCGCTGTTCCCCTGTCCTTGACCTTTTTTCTCCCTACTCGGATCCACCCGCCATTCCACATGCAACTGACAATCACCGAAGTTCATCCGAGTGAGGATATCACCTGTCGGGGTACATTCAACGTATCCATTCTCAACCTTCCACAGCGGTAATCCTTCGGGATTATAACGCGGTTTTTCCCGATCACCCTGCTTGATTCCCGCCCAAAGATCCAAATCCTGCCCGTCAAAGAGGGTGATCGCATCGGAAGGCGCCTCACCCACCCACTTCCCAGGAATAACGATTTCCGGCTGTGGTCGAGCCTCATCATGAACATGCCAACCGCTCGGCAAAAGCGGGGTTTCCTTAAGCGGTTCCGCTCCCCGCACAACGCCAACCACAATTAAAAAAAAACCTAACACAATTTTTTTCGGTATCATCTCAAATAACTCCCTTAAAGACACTAAACTCATCACCGTATTCCCATCCCTTGCGGACAGGTTCTTTCAAATATGCATTCAACTCTGGACGATTGGTGATCCCCTTTTCCGGATCCCACTCGATTCGCCCACCAACCCGTTGAGCCAATGCGCCCAATAACGCCATCTCCGTTAAGCGCGATGCGTAATCAAAATTCGAGCCCGGCTCTGGGCCTTCTCCCTTCAACGCACGCAACCACTCATTGACCGGGCCACCCTCAACTCGGGCATATTGCTCATCTGGATATCCCGATTCCTTAAAGGCCTTCATATCCTCCCGATTGACCAACCGGGGATGATTCGAACGTTCGTCCGTAAATCCGGTTTGCTTATCGCCATACCAGAAACTCCCTCCAGCTGGCGGCAAAGGAATTTTTCCGGTTTCCGGATCGGGTTGCGCCCAATCATAATGCTTCGGCAACTCGGGAACCTTCCCACCTTCATACCAATACAATGAACATGGAATCTTACTTCCGCGCTGAGCAAAATCCCAGCGAACAACCGAATAATCCGGCTCAAAATCCTTGGGGCTTTCCGGTTGATCCACCACTTCAACGACAACCGGGTTATACAAATCCAACGTCCAAACTGGTCCATCACAAATATGAACCAGCCAGTCGCCAATCATCCCACCGCCAAATTCAAAGAACGTCCGCCAGGTTAGTGGAGCATAAATACTATTGTATTCCCGATCGGTCACCACAGGGCCTTTCCACAAATCCCAATCAAAGGTATCCGGAATCGCCTCTTTCAACGGCGGATAGTTTGCCGGCTTTTTAAAATACATATTCCCCCAGTCCGGTCCTTCTCGCCAAGAATGCACTTCCCGCACTTGCCCTAAAACACCCGCATCATACCACTCTTTCATCTGACGAATGCCATCGAAGGTATGTCCTTGATTTCCCATTACCGTGGTCACACCGTACTTCTTCTGCGCTGCCCTCAATGTCCGAGCTTGCCAAATATTATGTGTCAAGGGTTTCTGCGTGAAGACATGCTTCCCCCGCTGCATCGCATCCATCGTCGCCACAAAGTGGGTGTGATCCGGGGTACTCACACAAACCGCATCAATCTCGTCTCCCATCTTATCCAGCATCACTCGGAAATCCGTAAAGCGAGCCGCCTTGGAAATCCCCGGACTCTTCTTCGCATTGAGATCAAAGTGAGTCTCCTCCACGTCACAAATCGCCACTATATTGTCACCCGACTTCGTTACCGGGCCAAAGCATTGATAGGCAATGCCACCTGCCCCGATAAAGGCAATATTCAAGCGGCTATTCGCGGAAGGCCCCGATTTTCCGATTGAAAAATGAGGGACTAAAAAAGCACCCGCACCGGCGGCCGCTGTTTTCTTGATAAAGGATCGACGATTGAAATAACTCATGGGTTTGTTCTATTTTAAGGTATAAGGGTTGGGATTATTAAGTTACTTGAGGTTTTTTATCATTACGAAATCGATTACGATAACGCAATGGTGTGATTTTTAATTCCATTCGAAAGGCTCTGGTCATACTTGCTTGATCATTGAAACCACACTGCACTGCAATATCGACGAGGTTCATCACCCCTCCACGCAATAAAGCACAGGCCGCATTCAACCGAATTTTCCGTAAATACATGAATGGGGTAATGCCAAAGGTCTTGCGAAACAAACGATCCACTGAGCTCGGAGAAATCCCCGCAACCGAGGCCATATCCGCAATCGTAATCCGGTGGCGAAACCCTTGCTTCACATGCTCCGCAATATAACGCATCTCTGGATGATCATGGTAAATCGACTCCGATTCCTGTATCGAACGGGTCAGACCAGCCATCCCCACAACCGTCCCATCCTTACCCCAAAGTGGTATTTTACTCGTCACCACCCAATCGAGGGCATTTCGATTCGGGACCAGCTCCACCTTATTGATCACCGCAACCCCCGTTGTCATAACCACACGGTCATCCGCCTGAAAGGCTTCCGCTAAAAAATCCGCAGAATAATCAAAATCTGTTTTCCCGATAATCCGATCAACCGAGGGCTCACCCAAGGTCTTAGCAAAACGAAGATTCGCACCCACAAAACGACTCTCACGATCTTTGATGAAATAATACAACCCTGGAACCGAATCAATCAGCGCTTCAACAAGCTGACCAGGACGCAATTTTCCAACAAATGACTGATACAAGGGGTGGTTCATCGTTTTAGTGAAAAACTCAAATTGATAAGATATGACAAAAACACAAACAAATTCAGCCTAAATTCATCAGATAAACATTGCAATCCTACTAAAACAGGCTGATAACCTCCTGATCGTTTTTGTTAAAATAAAGCCGATAACCTCCTAACCCAAAAACCTTCTTTTCATTCCTTCGATGAGCAAAAAAAACTCACCCACTGACCTGGGCTCGTCCCTTGGTTTCCTTACCCTTCGCCTTTGGATCGCTTTACGTTCAATCGTTACTGGCATCGAAAAATTTGCCGGGAGCAAAACCCAAGAGGTCGCGGTCAATATTGATGGAGCACCCAACACCTACGGCCTCACCTCGAGCGAAGCCGAGAAGGTCTACAGTCTCAATCATTATCATGGGGTTCCCGCTCCACTTTACGATAAGCTGTCAAAAGAGCCCCTCATTCCTGAATTTGCACTCAAACTCTACGACCTCGCTCTCGGGCCTGCCCTCATTATCTTCGGCATCACCTTGCTCTTCGGTATCGCCACCCGCATTTCTCTTTTCGCCACTGGTTTGATCTACTGTAGTCTGACCATCGGGTTAATCCTCCTCAAACAAGATGGGGGCGTTGCTTGGCTCGGCATTCATGTGCTCCTTATTGCCCTCGCCCTCTTCAATGCGAAACATGATCGCTTCGCCCTCCTTAAAAATCGTTAATCCCCGCTTCCCATGGAAAACTTCCCCATGATCAAACGCAGGGACTTTTTAAGAGCGAGTTCCCTCGCCAGCGCTGGCCTTGTCTTTGGCGCTCCCTCCATCCTCAGTGCGGCCGCCAAAAGCGCGCCGTCCGACGAACTCCGCATCGGCTTCATCGGCTGCGGCAAACAACACGAGGTTCTCTTCAATGCAATGAAAGATATTCCCGGCCTGCGCTTTGCCGCAGTCTGCGATATCATGAAGTATCGGGTCGGCTCTTCCGCCTCCCGCATCAAGAGTCTCTTCGACTACGTCCCTAATCGCTACCTCCATGTTGAAGACATGTTGAGCAAGGAGACGGATCTCGACGCCGTCTTTGTCGCCACTCCCGATTTCTGGCACGCCCCTCACACCGTCATGGCTCTCGAGGCAGGCTTCAATGTCTACTGCGAGAAGATGATGTCCAACACGATCGAGGGCGCTCGTTCCATGGTTCAAGCCATGGATCGTTCTGGGAAGCTCTGCCAAATCGGTCACCAGCGGCGAAGCAATCCGCGCTACCTCTTCGCCCTCGATTACTTGATCAATGGCGAAAAAATCTGTGGCCAAATCGTCAATGTCAATGGCCAGTGGAATCGTGCCGTTAACGCGTCCCAAGACATTAACGTCAAAGAGTCCATCCTCCCCGATGAACAAACCTTGCTTCAATACGGCTTCGCCAACGGTGCCGATAAAAAACTCTCCCTCGCCGAACTCCGCCACCGTTTCCTCAACTGGCGCACTTACAAGGCTCTTTCCGGCGGCCCTATTTCCGATCTCGGCGCTCACCAAATCGACATTTTCAACTGGTTCCTCGGCACTCAACCCAAGTCCGTCATGGCTTCCGGTGGGCGTAACTACTTCAAGGATCGTGAACACTTCGATAATGTCATGTGCATTTTCGAATACGACACCCCTTCCGGCGGTGCCCGCGCCTTCTACCAGGTCCTCACTACAACCAGTGCAGGCGGCGGCTACTTCGAATCCTTCATGGGGACCGAGGGAACCGTCGAAATTTCCGAGCGTGAGGCCTACACCAATGTCTTCCGCGAATCCGGTTCCTCTCGCAATTGGGATGGTCTGGTCGACCGCGGTATCCTCACCAAAGTCGCTTCCGGTCAGGCTCCCGGGGGTGCCGATGCCATTGCTGCCTACGAATCCGCACCACCCGACAAATATGCGTTTCCCGGTGGCCTCAGCAAACCGCCTCATCAACCGCACATCGAAAACTTTATTGCCGCCATCCGGGGAAAGGCCAAACTGAATTGTGATGCGCGCCATGCCCTCGAATCCGAAGCACCCATCTACTGGGTGAACCAATCCGCGGAAACCCAAACAACCATCCACTTTACTCCAGAACACCTGCATACATGAAAAAACTTCCATTCCGTCTAATCGTTCTTCTTTCGGCCATCGCCTTGTTATCAGGCTGTGGCGGTGAGGATGCGTCAAGCAACGCAAAACAGAGTCAACCCGCCGCTTCTCCCAGCAGTGGGGGCATCGTTCTCCAAACGGAGATCCCTCCGGAATCGATTGAGGGAACACCGATGCCGATCAAGGTTCCCAATCTGATGCCCGCACCGGAATCAGTCCCCACCTTGATTGTCCCCGAGGGCACCGTTTTACTTTCCAATGGAAAACCCGTCACGAGCAGTGATGACTTCCCCATTATCGGCGAAGTTGAACTGATCACCGATGGCGACAAGCAAGCCGGCGAGGGCTATTATGTCGAGCTCATGGATGGTCTTCAATGGATTCAAATCGACCTCGAAGTCTCCGCCTCCATTCAGGCAATTTGGCTCTGGCACTTCCACAGCCAAAAACGCGCCTACAATGATGTTGTTGTTCAAATCTCCAATGATCCTGAATTCAAATCCGACGTCTCCACCGTATTCAACAACGACTACGACAATTCAGCCAAACTCGGTAATGGTAGCGACATGCCTTACGTCGAAAACTTTTACGGCAAGGCCATTCAGGTTAAGGGAATCCAAGGTCGCTACGTTCGCCTCTACAGTGCGGGCAATACCTCCAATAGCTCAAACCACTATATCGAGGTCGAAGTATTTGGTCAGGTAAATCCTTAACCCTTTCGCTTCAATTCACTGATCAATTCACCAACAACGCTTTACAGATGGCTCATCCTCGGATGGGCCTCTTCTGTTTTATTGATCGCAGTCTGGCTTCGTTTCAGCGATTTGGACTCACGTCCCATCCATGCCGATGAAGCAACCGGGGCCCGCATCCTTGCCGTCCGACTCGACGCCTCCGCTTCCTACCAATTCGATCCCGCTCACTTTCACGGGCCGCTCCTCACTCTACTCGCAATGCCTTGGTCCCAATCGCAGGATCAAAATGATTGGTCGTCACTGCAAGTCGCCACTCTCCGTCAACTTACCGCCTTCTGCGGGCTCTTAACCCTCATCGGAATCAGTGCCCTCGGTATGGGAACCATTCGTGCGCTCATCGCAATGAGCCTGACCGCAACCTCACCCCTCCTCGTCTACTACGCGCGCGATTTCATCCATGAGCCCCTCTTTCTCCTCGCCGCCATTCCGGCTTTAATCGGCCTCCTCGGCCTCCTCAAAAACCATCGATCTAAATGCGCCGGTCTCATTTTCGGCATCGGTATCGGCCTGATGGCCGCAACGCGGGAAACCGTTGTCATTAGCCTCTTCGTCTGGTCCCTCGCCTGCATTTTTTTCTTTCTCCGCCAATCCCGCAGTCAAGGCCACTCGGTTCCGCTCATCCACCGCTTTCAACAGGCATCCTTCCCCCTTTTCATTGCCGGACTCGCTGCCTTATCGATCATTTTCCTCACCTACTCCTCCGGTGGACAACACCCTGCCGGCTTCTTCGATTTCTTTAAAACCTATCTCGAATACCAAACAACTTCCGGCCACGAGAAACCATTCACCTACTACGGCGCTCTACTCATTTGGCCTAAATACAGTGCCGGTGTCTGGTGGTTCGAGGGTGCCATCTTTTTTCTCGCCCTCGCCGTCTACCGAGGCAAACCCAATGATCCCCATTCAACCACCGCCCGATTCTTCTGCGATGCCGGAATCCTCCATCTCCTCGTCTATTCCTTCATTGCCTACAAAACGCCATGGCTCGCCTCCCTCGGTTGGTTCCATTGCTGTGTTGCCGCTGGTTACGGTGCGGTCGTCCTCTTCCAGCCTTTAAAGGGTCTTCTTAAATATGCATGCATCGTATTCCTCGGAGGCATTTTCCTTTGGCATGGATTGCAAGCGGACCGAGCTGCCTTCCGTCTCACTTCCGATGGTCGCAATCCTTACGCTTACGTCCCAACCAGCAAGGACATCCTTTCCTTAGCCACTTTCCTCAATCAGGTTCAAGCCACCAGTCCAACAGCCGCAAACCAGCCTATTGCCATTATCGGCGATCAATACTGGCCGTTGCCTTGGT
>Ga0115559_1002256_pt1 | contig 12424 bp, 7 predicted proteins | sample COGITO_mtgs_1105_3_FD_87281 | JGI IMG/M metagenome (GOLD analysis project Ga0115559, IMG submission 87281) | Pelagic marine microbial communities from North Sea - COGITO_mtgs_110506 | ecosystem: Environmental > Aquatic > Marine > Epipelagic | place: Germany:Helgoland, sampling site Kabeltonne... | reverse complement strand
CCAAGCGGCTTTCCCAGGTCTAACGGCTGGTGACTATAGCGTTGTACTGACTGGTGGAACCATTACTGTCTCGAATAATATTACTTTCTTGACCCCCTCTACTTTGGGCTGTGTAAATATTCCTCTGGGACACGTTACAGGTACTCGTACAGTTTCTGGCTCAATCGATTGTTATTTGGATGGCGAAGGTGCAGGCGCCAGTGGTCAGTTATTTGATGATCTAATTTCTGCAACTTCATTGCCCACTAATAGCTTTGCTCTTAACTTGTACGTTGGTGGAGATGCTTCAAGTGTGCTGAACGCCCCAGGCATGCAGTTTACCCTAGAAACTGCTCACTTGGAAGTCCCTGCTCATGATATCGGCGATATCGTATCATTGAGTACAACTTTCCACGGCCTGCCTTCTACGATTGCAGGAACCGACGAGCTTAGTATTACCTATAAAGGTGCGTAAAAATAGTTCTTGACTTTTATGGTCTATTGAACTATACTATGTAGTAGAAAATCGAAGCAGGGGTGGTTTTTCACCCCTGTTTTGTTTCCGTAATTTAATAATAAAGGATTTAAATATGAGCGACACCCCAATTTCTCTAGCGAGTCTAATGACTCCTAGTAAAACTGTAACAATTGACTTTCCCGGATATACAGGCATGACAGTTGACTTGTGCTATTTAGCCAGAGAAGAGTTAGTAAAGCTCCGTAAGAAGTGTGTTACAACTAAATTTAGTAAGAAGACTCGTCAACCAGAAGAAATCCTTGACGAAGACAAGTTCCTATTAGAATACTGCAAGTCAGTTATTAAAGGTTGGTCAGGCTTTAAATATCGTTACCTGGAAGAGCTTCTTTTGGTAGATGTCTCAGCTTTTGACCCCGATGATGAACTCGGCTTTTCGCAGGAAAATGCTGAACTGCTAATGAGAAACTCAAGCGATTTTGATACTTGGGTAACTGAAACAGTGAGTGATCTGGAAAATTTTACTGGGAACAAGTAGAAGAGATACGCTCCCTACTTGTTAAGTATGTAAAGTCTTCCGGACAAATAGACGTAGATAAATATCTGCGTCTCTGCGAACAATTAGGACAAGAGCCAGACCCTCAAAAGATGCCACTCGACCCTTCAGATTTTCCTGGAGAGGTCCAAGTGGCATTTTTTATATCTGGACTTCTTGAGGATAGATGGGAAGGAATGTCTGGAACCTACATGGGTAAGGATTGGTCAAACTTAGAATATTTCTTTAACTTATACCAAATAGAAGAACCAAAAACAATACTCTACATTATGAAAATGTATGAAGGTGTTACAGTAAATTACAGACACGAAGAATCAGAACGAAAGCGAAAGGCAGAGGAAAGAAAGTCTGCGGGCGGTGGAAAGAATTTCACCCATAATGTGAAAGGCTAATGGCAAAGAATAAAGTCGAAGTTGATATACTTATTGATGATAAAGGTAACTTAAGGAAAGTTGCTCGTGACGCAAACAAGGCCGGAGTAGGCCTTGATAAGGCTTCAAAATCATCTGATAATTATAGTAAAAAACAAAAAGGTGTTGCGGGTGCAACCTCTAACTCCACTAAAGCTTTCGCAAAAATGGCTGGTGGTACAGGAGGTCTCGTAGCTGCATACGCAACTTTAGCGGCAAATATCTTTGCGATTTCAGCAGCCTTTCAATTTTTGAAGGGGGCAGGAGATTTAAGGGTTTTGCAGGAGAGTCAGTTTAACTACTCTGTCAAAACAGGTAAGTCTTTAAGCATACTAACTTCCCGTGTTCAAGAAGCTACCGGAGGCTTACTTGCGTTTGAAGAAGCAGCACAGGCCGTATCAATAGGTACAGCAGCAGGGCTATCAAATAACCAAATAGAGGGGTTGGCTAGTGTAGCTAAGAAAGCTTCTATGGCTTTGGGCAGAGACCTGACAGACTCTTTTAATCGACTAACAAGAGGTGCAATTAAAGCAGAGCCTGAATTACTTGATGAATTGGGTATTATTATTCGTCTTGAAAAAGCAAGTAAAGACTATGCACAGGCACTTGGGAAAAATGCAAAAGATCTCACAACATTCCAGAAGAGTCAAGCAGTTGTTAATGCCGTACTTGCGCAAGGTGAAGAAAAGTTCTCAGATCTTGGAGGCAGTGTAAACGAAATAGCAAGGCTTGGTAAAGCATTCAATGATGTTATTTTAAGCATTAAAGAGACAGTAGGGCCTTTTGTAGAGTTTATTGGTGGAGTATTTGCAGACAATGTTTATGCTCTTGCAGGTGCCTTCGCCTTCCTAGGAACCGGTATTACCAGATCTTTAGCAGGTGCTGGGCCGGCCATGCTAGATATATCAGAGCAATCCTCTTTAGCAAGGCAGCAATTACAAGGCGCAGCTGGTACGTCAGTCGTCGGCAAAAAACTTGCCACAGATCCTTCAAGCCTATCAGATAAAGACTTAACTTATATTGAATCAAGTGCAAGAGCTAAATCGTCTACAATTATTAAGTATGATAACATAAGCAAAGAAGCTGTCGTACGGAATGTAAGAATTATTAAAGCAGAGAGAGCATTGGACCTTGCCCAGACTCAGACCGGCGTAAAAAGAACTTATGCTCTTTGGAGAGCAGAACTAAAACTTCTACAAGCGCAGCACGGTACAACAATGGGCTTTATGAAGGCAGGTATGAGAGGCTTTGGTAGAGTGGCAAATAGTGTGCTTGGTGCAGCAGGCGCCATCGGCTTATTATTTACTTTAATTGGTCTTCTTAAGGAGTTCATGGACTCTCTTAAATCGCCAGAGTTTAAGGCATTTATGCAGGATAATAAAGCCTTGCAAGATATTTTAAGAACGCAAAATGCTGAACAAACTAAACTTTTAAATAAGTTTGAGTTATCTGCAAATGCAGCAGAAAGAATTAGTCAGTCTTTTGAGCTTCTGTCCAATCTCAGAGTACCAGAAGGCCTACAGCTATTCACGATAGACAAATCGACAAGAGCTGGAAATATGGCCCTAAGCGATCAGGTAAAGCAGAACTTAGAGGCCCTTGAAAGTGCAAAGCTCCTCGCGGAAACTATAACGACTCAAATAAAAAGCTATGAAAAAGCAGGAATGAAAGCTCCAGAAGCCATGATAACTCAATTAACTACTCTGAGCGAGGGCATCGAAAAGATGGAAGGCTTTGGATCCGGCATCGCACGCCAGCTGGGCAATGGTACAGTTTCAGCTAAAGAATATAATGGCACGATAGAACAAATCAACAACTCTATGAACGGTTTTGTAGATATTAATAAGAAAGGTACGAAGGAGCTTACTGCACAACAACATGCATTAATGAGTTTTGCACAAACAGGAGAGGAGCTCGTACAACTACAGCGTAAAATGGGGGAAGCTCCTAGTAAGTATAGCAATGCTTTGAAAGTGTTGGCAGATCTCGGCACCGGCCTAGCTGATTCAGGGCTAACAGACATTACAGACTTAACCAAAGAACTACAAGGTACTATAAAAGATCTTCTCGGAGACGAGCATACATTAAAGACTCTCGCCGAAGTTAGAACAGCGATTGAAGAAAAGACCTTACAAATAGTTAAAGCAGAAAAGAACGTACTTCTTGCCCAAGTAAGGCTGAAAACAAAGTATATTAACCTCACCCGGGGCGCAACAGCTCTACAAACAGCCGCACTCGGTAGGCAACAAAAGGTAGCGGAGCTCGAAGCAGCTCGTAATAAGCTATTAGGCGATCGAACAGTAGCTGAAGTATTGCGAGCACAATTTAGTAATACTAAAACTAAACAAGACAAAGAGCAGCTATTACTTCTAGAAGCACAGCTTAGAACAGCGAAAGAACTAACGAATGAAGGCCACCAATTAGAGATGGCTTTTAGAAATGCTTTTGAAAGCTCGATGACTACGAACATTGCAGACTTGATCAAAGGTAATGAGTCCAGCCTCAAAGACGCAATGTTGAAAATTGCACAAGCCGCACTCAGTGCCGTAGCGGATAAAATGGCAGAGCACCTAAGCCTAAAGATTAGTGACTTTATTTTTGGGTCCCCTACAGATCCAGCAGTTGTTGCACAGAAAGACAACACTGTAGCCACTAGAGAGCTCACAACCGCAATAACAAAAATAGGTACTGTACCCTCAGTACCCTCAGTAACAGAAACTGCAACGTCTACAGCATTGGGAAAGGCAGGTACTGCTGTTGTTGAGAACATTGTAGGCGGATCAGAAATTACCGAAGTAGTTACTACGGGTGCTAAAAAAGCAGTTATACCCTTTGTTTCAGCTTTTGGAGACTTCTTCGCAAACTTTAAAAGTCAAGAGGTTTCTTTTGGCACCTCATTGAAAGGGTTATTTACAGATATAGGAGCAGACTTTAAAGGTATTTTTTCTGGTCTTGGTAGTATGCTTAGTGGCTTATTCGGAGGCGGTGAAGGTGAAAGCGGGTTCCTATCTTCTGCATTAAAGTTTGGTGCGAGCTTGTTTGGCTTCGGAGGCGCTCCGGGTGCAAGAACCGGCGGAATAATGAGCTCTGCAGGTAAGGTTGCAGGATATGCAACTGGCGGCGTAGCAAGAGGCCCAGGTGCTGGATACCCTGCAGTACTACACGGGACAGAAGCAGTAGTACCTCTTCCAAACGGTAGATCAATACCTGTAGAGATGTCAAACGGAGGACAGCAGCAAAATAATGTAGTTGTAAATGTAAGTACCGATGGTACAGCAAGAACCAGCGACAGTACTGGCCCAGATATGGAAAGCTTAGGAGCTGCAATTGCACGAGCAGTACAACAAGAATTACAAGCACAAAAACGATCGGGCGGAATACTTAGCCCATATGGAGCAGCATAATGGCATTAGGATTTGATTTAGGGGCTGGGATATATGCAGTCCCAGATAAACAACTATCTCGCTCTACTACACCGAAAGTAAAGATAGCTACTTTTGGCGATGGCTACGAGCAGAGATTACAGGACGGGATTAATTCTTTAGGCGAAGTATACAGTGTTGCTTTTGTTACTCGAACTAAAGAAGATATTGATGATATTGTATACTTCTTTAATACAAAACGTGGGGTAGTATCTTTCGACTTCACAATTCCAGACTCAAATAACGGAGGAGAAACAACAATAAAAGTAGTGTGCGATAACTACTCACAAAAATATGACTATGATGAATTTTATAGTTGCACAGCAAACTTTAGACGAGTATATGAATCATGAGTGACATAATTGCATCAGATGTACAAGGCCACTATGTTGATAGCGCCCTTGTAACCCTTTTTGAGCTTGAGCTTGAGGGAACCTATGTATTTTTCCACGCAGGCTTAGATGAGCTACTGGATGAAGTACAGTTTGTATCCATAGACGGTACCGCAATCAATACTTACACACCCCTGCCAATGATGATTGATGGCATGGAAATACAAGCGGATGGCGCACAAAGCCGCCCAACAGTAACTATGGCAAATGTTGCGTCGGTATTTAAAGATTCATTAGGGGATTTAACCAATGATGATTTAATAGGCAAAAGTCTGGTTCGCAGACAGACTTTTCGAAAGTTTTTAGTTGGTGGCAGCAGTGAAAGCACTGTAGGCACCCCTCCCACAGAGTTCCCTATTCGAGAGTATATTATAGATAGAATAGCTTCAGAAACAAATGTATTAATTTCTTTTGAGCTCGCTTCGCCATTCGATCTGGAGGGTATCACCCTGCCCAGAAGAACAATAATAGGAAAATACTGTAGCTGGGCATACCAAGGTTATTACGCAGACCCGTCATATGGCGGATGTACCTGGCGATTAGACGGCAAGTATGAGTATGCAAATAGTACAAATGATAACAGTTTATTACATTCTTTTTATTTTACTGAAGATGATAATCCTATAGTTCTTTTCAGAGACCCAGAAATTTATCCTGAGTGGAGCAGCGCAACAACTTATGATAATAAAGCTATTGTTGTTGATAGTCTGGGTCTTACATGGCAGAGTTTATTTTCTCAAAATACAGACAATACCCCCGCTGAGGGCTCTGATTGGTGGAATAGAGTATATAGATATAAAAACTACGATGCTATAACTCTATACGCCAAAGGCGACTATGTGAGATATGGAACATCAGGTAGGGAGACTATTTTTAAATGCTTAATAGGTAATACTGGGCAAGCACCTGGAAACAGATCTCGATATTGGACTCGGGCGGATATATGTGGAAAGTCTTTAACCTCGTGCAAGTCACGATTCCAAGCAGTGCCCGCAGACCTTGATATTGTCGATTATGGCCCAGCCGGAACACGAAATACATCGCACACGCTACCTTTCGGAGCATTCCCAGGGAGCGCAAAGTACCGGTGATTGAGTTTTTAGAAGAGATTGAAGAGCATTTTAGCAAGTGGTACCCAAAAGAAGGTTGTGGAGTCCTCGGAGTTGTAAAAGGTAAGCTAAAGTGGTTTCCTTGTGATAACGTAGCTCCGGAAGAGGAAGATTTCATTATTGACTCAAAACAGTATATCGCAATCTCTCAGAGGTGTGATATTGTAGGGGTAGTTCATAGCCATCCAGATGCAAGCCCTGAACCAAGTAAGTTAGACATAAACTACTGTAATACCCTCGGAATCCCTTATTATATCTTTAGCTATCCAGAGATGGAATTATTCAAATTAGAGCCTGTTCGAGAAACAAAAGCACTTTATGGTAGAGAGTACGAGTTCGGAGTAAATGACTGTCTTGAAGCAGGAATTGATTATTACGCTTCAAAAGGAATAGAGCTGCCAAAACGTGCATTGTTTGAAGATGATTGGTGGGACAAAGGATTAGACTACTTTACAGAAGAGTATATAAAGACTTGGAATTTTCATAAAGTAGAAGGAAACATGCAAGCCGGAGACTTATTAATTTTTAAAGTAATGGCAAATGTAGGAAACCATTGCGGAGTATATTTAGGGGATGATTTGTTTTATCATCACGCCGTAAACAGAATATCTTGTAGAGAGAATCTTTTTCCTTTATGGGGAAAACATATAATTGGAGTATATCGTTATGCAGCGTAAAGTTTATTTAGTTGGAGAGCTTGCCGAGAAGTTTGGTAGCAGTTTTACTGTACATGCTGCCAACTACAGCGAGATCTTTAAATGTTTGGATGTAAATCATCTTACTTTTAAAAGGTACCTATTGGATGCAGAAGAAAGAGGGGTAGGATTCACTTTAGAAACTGCCGGTAAGTTTGAAGAAGACGAGAAAGATCTTTTACTCCCTCTTCGACAAGGTGATATCACTTTCGCAGCGTTGCCAGCAGGTTCAAAGAGTGGCGGGGCTAAGATATTTGCAGCACTTGTTCTCTTTTTTGTATTGGGGCCTATGGCCGCGCAGGCTGCTACTGCTTCAGGATTTGCATCGGGAGTAACCCTTTCAGCAGGTACTGTAGGCGCTTCTACAGCAGGCACCTTCATGGGGCTAACTGCGGCACAAATAACCACAGGAGTACAAATGCTGTCATTAAATTTAGCTCTAACAGGTATTCAACAGTTGATGGCTCCAGACCCCGCTGTCGATGATAACCCCACTAATTATTTATTCAATGGCGCGGAGCAGACCTTAGCAGAGGGGGACCCTGTTCCTCTGCTGTACGGAGAGCTTCGAGTACCTGGACGACCAGTATCTTCATTCATTACAGTAACAGGCTGATAGGAGCATAGTACATGATATATATAAACCAAAAAGAGATAGGACCCACCTTTGACTTCACAGGAGGTAGAGGAACCTCTGTGTCAGATAGATCCTCATCCGGATATAGTCAGAATATTCAAGTAACTGATATAATATCAGAAGGCCCGATAGCCGGACTAGTAGATGGGAATTCTTCCATCTTCTTAAACGACGATAGAGCACAAGACATAAAGGTAGCCCCCCAAAACCTTTCAAACTCTCCCGCGCGTATTAATATAACGCCGGGCGATACCAGTGTTACTATTACTGGAGCCACTCTCTCTTATCCTACTGAATATAGCGGGAATGTTTTGAATGGGTATACTAAATATTTTATGGTGAAAGCGGGTTGGGGTACTACTACTGTACAGGCTTCAGAGATCGCTCTTGCAGGAACAAACACGAGAACCTGCACACTGACTGCGAGCACAGACTTCTTCGACAGTGGTATGATTTCTTCGATACAGGATGGTCTCACCTATGCTTGGAATGCACCAGCCCGGCTCATCAGTCCTTCTGGTACAGAATTTAAAGGAACAATCACCAGCGTAGCTGAAGATGGGCTTAGTGCAACTTTTCAGCCTGGAGAAGAAATAGTCCCAGTAGATAATTTAATTCCACAGGGCACATATGACCTTACTATAGATAGAATAGCACATATTGCCAGTCTCGATAGTGATACCACAGCCACTTTAACTGAGGCTTGGCCAGGCTCAGGCCCTGTTCAAGCTTATGCTTTTGATGTTGGCGGGTTTGTATTTAGTTCTCACACTGTTATGCCTGTTGAAAACGCTAACGCCTTTTTAGATGCAAATGTTAGTTATAATGCTTTTCGTGGCCAGTTTCGAGAGGGGACACTTACTCAAACACCTTTTATTGGAATAGGCGGAGTGGGCTCAACTGCAATACCCGGAACCCCTCCTAGCACCCCACTTGAGCAAACTATCAACTTTGGTGGCGATGCGCTGCCTATTGAAATAATCGGAAATGGCGTAGGGTTTGGGTTATCATTAGAGCAGGCACAGCAGGCAGATGAAATTAGGGTAAGCATTGGATATGATGGAGGCTTATACTCTACAAGACAAGATAATGGAGCCGTAAGATCTACAAATGCCTTTTACAAAATATCAGTAGCCGTAATAAAGCCAGGTAATGATGACTATTCGGATGCTGTTGTAATAGCTGAAAATAGAAAGCATTTTGGTGATAGTAGAGACGCAAAGATTTTTGAAGAGATTATATCTCTCGAACAGTTTAAACCTTATATTAATTTTAAAGTAATAATTGACAGAAAGACAGAGCATGACGGAGACAGCTATATGTCTGACGGCACAAGGGAGGGTAAAAACAATAATGCAGCTTCTAAAATTACAACTTTATTAACTATTATTAAGGAACAGTTAAACTACCCCTACACCGCAATGGCTCAGGTATCCTTTAATTCCGAGCAATTTAATTCTATGCCCACACGCACCTACCATACTCGTGGATTACTTGTACAGGTTCCCTCCAATTATGTCACGAGGGAGGAGGCTGGTGGCGTAGCAAACTATAACAGGAACACTACCACATACAATATTGAAACAAGCTATCAAAACTGGGACGGAGCTTTTAGACCTATTAAGGTGTATACTAATAATCCCGCTTGGATATTTTATGATATTCTTTCTAATAATCGTTACGGGCTAGGAGCCTTTCTAAAAGCGCAACAAATAGATAAGTTTGCTTTATATAGAATTGCAAGGTACTGTGACGAGCTTGTTCCAGATGGCAAAGGAGGGCTGGAGCCTAGATTTACTGCGAACTTGTACCTAACAAAAGCGTCGGACTCTTATAAAATTATTAAAGATATATCCACAATCTTTAGAAGTATGATTTATTGGATGGATGGACAAATCTTTCCAGTGGTGGATCAAGAGAAAGAGCCTATTTATAACTTTTCAAAGTCAAATGTATTAGACGGTACTTTCTCCTATGAAAGCACTGGCAGTAAGACTCGAGTAAATCAGGTTATTGTTAGCTGGAATAATCCGGATGCTAACTATAATCTTGAGCCCCTAATTGTCGAAGATAAGCTAAATATTATAGATACAGGTAGAATTATATCGCAAAGCTCTATTGCGTTCGGATGTACTTCCGAAGGCCAGGCGTTGCGGTATGGTCGTTGGAAGCTTTGGACGGCTATTAATCAGACTGAGATAGCTTCTTTTGCTACATCTATTAATGCTGCCTTTATTGCTCCAGGCGATATTATTAATATTCAAGATGCAGATAGAAATGCGGTAAGATTTAGTGGCCGAATAAGCTCCTCCACAACACCAAGCACAACGAGCTTTACTATTGATTCCCCCGTTAATTTAATAAGTGGTAGAGCTTATGACGTAAGTGTGTTAATTGTTGAGCCAGCCGCCTTTATAGCCTCCGAAGGCCCTTATACAATAACTATAGACGGCACTCCCACCGTTTATAATAAGGGAGATATAATACAAGAAATAGACATTGCAGGGATTCCAACAACCATAACAGAAGAGTTGGCAAGTAATTTGGTTGATGATAGCGGTACCCCTATCGAAGTAACGTGGTCCGACTATACTCGTGTTGAAACAGCGCCAGTGAATAATACTATTCCTTCAAACAATGTCACTTCTATAAATGTCGCACCTGTAAACGAATTCCTTGCAGCACCAGCTCCCGGAGCCATATGGATTATACAAGAAAAAGACGCCGCTACAGGCTTAGTATATCCTGGCGCCCCTAAGCAATATAAAGTTCTCTCTATTGCTCAGTCTTCTGATACGAAATATGACATTACAGCCGTAGAGCACTATAACGAAAAATTTGATGCAATTGATAATAATTTTACAGCTTATGTAGAAGATACGGTCTTACCCTCTGTGCGGCCTACAGATATTGTCCCTCCTCCAAGCGACGTTCATGTAAGGTTTAATTCTGATAATGAGACCCCGGGGGAAGAGTTAGAGATAGTTTGGAAAGCTCCAGCAGGCGAAACTGTAGGAGAAGAGTATGAATTCTTATCGAGCTATGAGATCGTACATAATATACCAAAAATTACAAGCCCTATTAACGTATCAGCTTCTCTCAACTCTCACACTTTGTTAGAGGTTCCAGACGGTGAACATATTATTATGGTTCGCACCCTAAATACTCTTGGTAATAGGTCTGTAGGCAATAAAATAGGAGTAACAGTACTTGACAGATTTAACGCGGATTCTACCAGGTATCCTCTTGGCGTGCCTTATGGTGGAAGCAGTAATGTAGGTTTATCTATAAACTCAACTGGCGTTTTCAGGCTGGGTAGTGAGGGTAACGGATTCAACTACGTAATTAACCCCGCCAATAAATCAGCGGCAGTATTTAGAAGTACCGAGAATGTTTTATCAAATTGGCAACTTTACTGTACGGGTCTGCCAGAAGTTACGCAGATCGGACAAGCATCTTCAGGAGAGTTTATATCAGAGCACGCGTACATTATGATGGACGCAGATGGTGGCGTGGCAGGCAATCGATTAAAACTAATGAAGTATAATACTGATTATGCCGATCATTATTGGTTTGACTCTTATACAGGTAGTGAGACTTCAGGTCTTGTAACTAAAACGGGCACTATTATCAAATCGGCCTATAGTTCTAAGATTATAGGTACTGGAACAAGCTTTACTACAGAGTGTAAGGTTGGTGAAGTATTCAAAGGTGTCAATCAGTACGATATATGCAGAGTTACACACATTAAGAGCGATACTGAGCTAACTATTGATAGAGCCGGTCCTACAGCTTATGCATCTCAAGGCTTCCAAACAACAAATATATTTGTAGATTATGTAAATGATACTATTATAGCCCGCGTATACAGAACGGAAGATGGATACTTTGTAGTTCCCTTAGTAAGTGTTAATGCAAGTATTAATGAAGGCTCACAAACATTACAAGAAAGTAGCGTAACAAATATTGAAGTAGCTGAGCAAACAATTCTTGCCGATAACATACAAGATGGTACAGTTACTCATACAGAAATAGCGCAAAATACTATAACAGGCGGTAATATAAACGCAGGTACAAAAATAGCAGTCTATACAAAAGAAAACGATATTATTGTAGATGACTCCTATGCTGCTTTGGATGGCGCTAATCTTACGTATAGAATCTATGCTGGAGCAGAAAGCCCTGCACAAGCCCCTTTTAGTGTTACAAAAGAGGGCTTAGTTCGGGCAAAGAACATTCAATTATCAGATCCAGACGGGGTAGTATATTTTGATTCGCAGATTGGCTTTACAGAAACAGCCATAGCGCAAATTGCAGCAGCGACATCCTCTCGTGTGTATAATATAACCAAAACTCTTTCAGCGGACCTTAATGCTGGAGATGCTACAACTTATCAGGAGATAGAGCTTACTGAAACTGCTGATGTTACTTTAAAAACCTCCATACCAGTATCTAATTTTAGTAAGTATTTGAGCGAAGAGTATTTTGGTGGACAGACTCCTGAGACAGCAGTGAATCTTGCAATTGATGGAAGTATTTACCACGACAGAAAAACTAATGACGACCTAACAGTATTCAGAAACGGGGTCTCAGAGCCTTTAGGAAGAACCCTAAAAGCGGGTGAAATTGTACGCTTTGTACTAACCAGAAATTATAGTAAGAATATAAGAAATGTAGTGGGCGCCACTAAAGTAGATGGAAGTGCATGGCCAAGTGTAACGCAACTTTCTAATAACGAGAGCGTTACCT
>Ga0115559_1002254_pt1 | contig 12427 bp, 13 predicted proteins | sample COGITO_mtgs_1105_3_FD_87281 | JGI IMG/M metagenome (GOLD analysis project Ga0115559, IMG submission 87281) | Pelagic marine microbial communities from North Sea - COGITO_mtgs_110506 | ecosystem: Environmental > Aquatic > Marine > Epipelagic | place: Germany:Helgoland, sampling site Kabeltonne... | reverse complement strand
TTCCCGGTATTGGAAGTCGGATCTTGTGTGATTCAACAAGACTATCGAACACCGTATGTGCCTTGGGTTCACTTTACGATGGAGTTAATGAAAGATTATTTTGAGCTCGTCCAGAGTGAAGGAAGTTCACTGATTTATCGCGTATTGAAAAAACCAACACGGATCGAAGTTTTCTGTGATCTCCGGCATCGATATACGCTCAGTGAAAAGCTGAAAATAATGGAAGCAGCGGCATTAACAAATCCGGAATCTGCTCATTTTATTGAGGGAAGTACGGCTATGCTTATCTTCATGGAAGCGACTCCAGAGGAAGCCTTTGCGTATTTAAATGTAAAGAAATCTCAATACACCAAACCGGATATTGTTTCGATGTGGGCTGATGTTGAAAAAATGTTTAACATCTGGATCACGGGAGACGCGCTTGAAAATGAAATGAATACGAAATTTGAACGGTATGCCGGAAAGTAGGCTCATTTTAAGCACTCTAATCTGGAGAATGTCGTAATCTACTTTCGATAAGCCTTTTGTCGAAAGGCTAGGGATTCGGTAGAGAATGGGTGACGGAACTTAAGCGAGTGCGCGCATTTGGGTGACGAGGGTCTGAGCAGCGGTGTGGGCGTGATCGGCGAAGTCGTTGCCGGAGCCGGCGTAGATGATGCCTCTGGAGCTGTTGATGAGAAGCCCTTGACCGTTGGCGGTCCGACCGTTGCGGAGGACGGCGGCGAGGTTTCCGCCTTGAGCACCGACGCCGGGAACGAGGAGAGGGAGTTCGGGGGCCAATTGGCGAACCCGAGCCAGTTCATCGGGATAAGTGGCTCCAACGACGAGAGCTAGATTATTGTTTTGATTCCATGACCCGTGGGCGTGTTTAGCGACCGTTTCGTAGAGTGGAATGCCGTTGGTTTCGAGATTTTGGAGTTCTCCGGAACCTGGGTTGGAGGTTCGGCAGAGGACGATGACCCCGCGGTCGGTGTAGTCGGTAAATGGAGCGAGGGTGTCGCCGCCCATGTAGGGGTTGACGGTGACGGAGTCGGCACCGAAGACCTCGAAGGCTTCACGGGCGTACATTTTTGCGGTGGTCCCGATGTCACCCCGTTTGGAATCGAGAATCGTGACAATGTGGGGATAGTTCTCGCGGAGATATTCGAAGGTGAGGAGCAGTTCGTCGACCCGGTTTTGCCCAGCGTAGTAGGCGAACTGGGGTTTAAAGGCGCAGGCAAACTCTGCGGTTGCGTCGATGATCGCTTTATTAAAAGCGAAGAGCGGTTTTGCTTCGTTTTTAAGGATCCCGGGGATCTTGGTTAGATCGGGATCGAGACCCACGCAAAGAGACGATTGAGAAGAGGACCAAGCGCGGTTCAGCTTGTCATAGAAATTCATACCGAGCGAGAATGAGAGGGACTAGAGGGTCGCTAGTTCCGGGATTTGTGATTTCAGGTAATTGGCTTGGCTTTGCCAAGTTCCAGCAGCTTCGAGCGCTTCAATGAGGTCGAGGGAACGACGGACATCTTCAAATGATTTTTGCTCCCAATAGATGACGGCAAGGTGATAAGAGGCTTCGGCCCGGGTGACCTCAAGGAGGTTAGGGTCGTGCGCAATTTGATCGAGGAGGTTAACGGCTGTCGCGTCGTTATTTTGATGGAGGGCAAGGGCGGCTCCGAGGCGTGCGCGTCCGACAAAAGCGGTATCGGCGAGGCCTTCGAGGGCTGACTTATAGTGATTGGCGGCTTGGATGAAATCGCCATCGGCGTATTCTTGATCGGCCGTTTCGAGGTAAGCAATGCCTCCCAGCTTGGTGTTGCTGTTATCTGCGGCGAAAATCAGTTTGGCGGCGGGACCCGTTGCTTCAGCGTAAGCTGCTGTACGGTTCTCGGTGCTCCGTTGGCTAAGGTAGTCCTTAACTTGGATTCCCATGACGACAAGACCAACGATCCCGATCAGGCTAAAGATGAAGGTGCCGTTTTGTTTCCAAAAGTCGTTAAACCGTTCTTCAACGTCGGCATCAGGCGGAAGATCGCTGTTTGGATTGAGATCTAGAGGGGCGGGAATTTTCTTCTCGTTTTTCATGAGTTTAGGAAAAAACGGGAAGAATCGGTGGGTTTGGGTGACACGTCAATGGGAATATGGAGGGCTTGAATAGTCGGGGTGATTAAAAGCGGGGTGAAATCCTAGGAATCGGATGGATTATGGAACAATGAATGGCACGAATTGATGCGAAAATTAAATAGTGTAGCGCGTTAAGGGCACCTCTGAAAACCCGCTTTTGCTGAGATTGGGTTCGAGTGGTAAGCAGGCAAGGCGCTTGTATTGACGGCTGGGTCTGCGGCCCTTCCTGCGCCCCGAAGCCGCCTTGTTCGGAAGCAAAAGAGCGCTCGTCTTGGCAAGGGGAGGTTTTCAGAGGTGCCCTTAATCAGTATCCGCTGGTGGAGCGACGGAGTCGGTTGTTCCAATCTGACCATTGACATAAAGAGACAGGGGGCCGACGTCGTCGGGCTTGCTTTGGCTGAATCGGGGCGGTTGTGTCGGATGATGTTTTCTGGAATCAGAGGAGAAATCAGGGCGACCTTAGGATTGGCGACGCCGATAGTGGTTGGTTTGGTGGCCTCGCATGCGATGCAAGTGGTCGATGCGGTTATGATTGGGCATATCGGGGTGGATCCGTTGGCGGGAGCGGCATTTGGCGGTAATCTATTTATGATTTGCTTGCTCTTTGTTTTTGGATTGGGGACTGCGATGACGGTGATGATCGGGGAGGCGCATGGGGCGGGGAGTCAGGATCGGGCTCGGGAGGTCTTGCGTCATGGCCTTTTGATCGGGTCGTTGGCGGCGGGATTACTGACGGTTATTTTTCCGTGGATTGTTTTAAAAACGGATTGGTGGCATTTGGGGCAACCAGCGGAAGTGTTGGCGGAGGCCGGGCCGTATTTGATTTATCTGAGTGCGACGCTCTTGCCGTTGTATGCCTTTATTTGTTTGAAAAGTTATTCGGATGCAATGGGACATCCATGGGTTCCGTTACTGGTAAGTCTGAGTGGGATCGTGGTTAATATGGGGTTAAATTGGGTGTTTATTTATGGGAACCTAGGGGTTCCGAGGATGGAGCTGGAAGGGGCGGGATTGGCGACATTGATTGCGCGTTTTTATTTGTTGGCTGTGATGTGGGCTTGGTTGGCCTGGAAGCGAACGCATCCGGTTCGTTGGGGGATACGGGAGTTCTTTGGGGTTTCCTGGAGAGCGAAATGGAATTTGGTCAAATTGAGTGTGCCGATTTCCCTGCAGATTGTCTTTGAAGTGTTAGCTTTCAACGGGGTGGCGTTTTTAATGGGATGGTTTGAAGACGGGGCGCGCAATGTGGCGGCGCATGCCATCGCGATTAATTGTGCGGCGATGGCCTTTATGGTTCCGTTGGGTGTTGGCTTTGCGGTGACGATTCGGATTGGTCAGGCGCAAGGCGAGGGCAATGGAGTAAGGTCGAGGCAGATTGCGATGGGAGGGGTCGGTGTATCGACGGTGTTTATGGTCGGCGTTGCCTTGTTTTTTGTGTGGAGCCGGGAGTGGTTGCCCTTTTTGTTTTTGTCGAACGATGGGAGTGCCCGGGTGGAGCAAGTCCATGCATTGGCTTCGCTGCTGCTTATCTATGCGGCGGCCTTTGCGGTATTTGATGGACTGCAGACGGCGTTGATTGCGGCGTTGAGGGGTTACCGGGATGTGCGGATTCCCACCATGATTATATTTATTGCCTATTGGCTAGTTTGTTTGCCCTTGGGCTTTTTTCTGGGATTTGGACCGGAGCAGAGTGGCGGAATCCCCGCGCCGATTCGTGAAATAGTCGATACGAGTTGGGGATTTGACTTAGGGCCAGTTGGGTTGTGGATAGGTTTGGTGATGGGACTATTGCTGATTGCGCTCGCGTTGTCGGCGCGTTTGGCTTGGTTGCTGCGTCATTTAAAGGCAATGGGTTGAGACCGAAGATTTTTTCTTAGAGGTTGAAAAGGAGAAAGGGACGGGCAAACTTCGGGAATGGATTCAAAAAATCGCTATGTAGTGATCATGGCCGGAGGGCGTGGTGAACGTTTCTGGCCACAGAGCCGCTTGAGTCGTCCGAAGCATTTATTACCGATTGTGGGTGAAAAGCCGATGTTGACTCAGACGGTGGAGCGGTTGGGAGCGATTGTTCCGCCCGAGCGGGTTTTGATTATCACGAATGCAGAGCAAACTGAAGCAGTGAAGAAAGTTTGTCCGATGTTGCCGGCAGCGAATGTGATTGCGGAGCCCGTAGGTCGGGATACGGCGGCGGCGGTTGGATTGGCTACATTATTGGTAAAGCACCGAGACCCGAATGCTTGTTTTGCGATGTTGCCAGCGGACCATGTGATTCACGATGCGGCTGGATTTCAGGCGGTATTGGGGCAAGCCTTTGAAGCGGCGGAGTCGGATGATGTTCTGGTTACGGTGGGCATTACGCCGAGTTATCCAGCGACGGGTTACGGTTATATTGAACGAGGAGCGGTGACGAGCGAAGTCTCGGGGCGCCCGGTGTATGAGGTTGTTCAATTTAAAGAAAAGCCGAATTTAGCGAATGCGGAGGCTTATATTGCTTCGGGTAAATTTTATTGGAATGCGGGAATGTTTTTTTGGCGGGTTCCGGTGATCAGTGATTGTTTTGAGCGCTTTACCCCGGGTTTGTGGACGGCGTTGAAAGCGATTGATGAAGGACTGACAGAAGGCAAAGCGTTGGCTGGATTATTGGCCGAGCATTATCCACATTTGGAGAAAATCTCGGTCGACTATGCGATCATGGAAAAGGCTGAACGGGTCTCTGTGATTGAGTCGGCATTCGACTGGGATGATGTGGGTGAGTGGCCGGCAGTGGAACGCCATCATGAGAAAGATGAGGCGGGCAATGTGATTCGAGGGCGCGGGATTGTGCAAAGTGGCTCGGGGAATATCGTTCTCGGGGAGAGCGGGCATATGGTATCGCTGATCGGAGTGGACGATATGATTGTGGTGCACACGAAAGACGCGACCTTGGTCTGTCCGAAGAGCCGGGCGCAAGAAATCAAAGCATTGGTTAAAAAACTGGGTGAAGCGACGGAGAATGCCGGATTGCTTTAGCGGGATTCAGAACCTCTTTGAATGGAATTATGCGATTGGTGGGCATCGACTACGGGGAACGGCGGATAGGGTTGGCTTATGCGGATGAAATCGGTGTGGCGTTGCCGATTCCGGCGGCGACGGGAGGTGATCCAGAGACGCGGCTTGAGCAAGTGGTGGCCTTGGCCAAGGCGAGGCGGGTGGATGCATTGATCGTGGGATATCCGTATAATATGGATGATTCGATTGGCTATAAGGCGCGGGAAGTGGATGATTTTATCGCCCTCTTGGAGCCGAAAGTGGGCGTGCCCATTCATCGGGTGGATGAACGCTTGACCACGCATGCGGCTCAGGCCGGGGTCGAAGCGACCGGGCGGAAAGGAAAGCGGGATCGAAAGACGCGTAACTCGGGAGATATTGATTCGCGGGCGGCGGCTTTGATTTTGCAGGACTACCTTGATGCGAGTGGCTGTGTTCCGCCTGCGCTCTTACCTGAAGAGGAACTCTGATGCGGTGGAAATGCACGGTGGCGTATGATGGGACTGATTTCGAAGGATGGCAGTCGCAGCTGCGAGGCAATACGATACAGGATCAAATCGAAAGCCGATTAAAAACGTTGTTTGAGCGGGACATTCGGGTTCACGGATCGGGTCGAACGGATAGCGGAGTGCATGCGACGGGGCAGGTTTTTCATTTTGATGCGGATTGGAAGCACGGCGGGGATAAATTGATTCGAGCCTTTCGGGCAGGCTTGCCGGAAACGATTCAGGTGGAGAGAGTCGAGGCGGAGGCGGATGATTTTCATGCCCGGCATTCGGCGACAGGGAAGCGCTATATTTATCGGATGTTTGAAGGATGGGCACCGCCGACGGAAGTCCGGTTTTGTTATTCGCTCGGAAAACGACGGATGGATTTGGAGCGGATGAATGCGGCGGGGAAATTGTTGCTTGGGCGACATGATTTCAGTGCGTATGGTGCGAGCCAAGGAGAAGATAGCGGGGAGAATCCGGTTAAGGATTTGCGCTTGTTGGAAGTGGTTCGGATCGGGGAAGGGCCTCGATTGGAGCTGCGGACGGAGGCGAGTGGTTATTTGTATAAAATGGTGCGGAGTTTGGCCGGATGTTTAATCGATGTGGGATCTGGGCGGATTTCGGTCGAGGAGGTGGTCGTGCTCCGGGATGCAAAAGGGCGTTCGCATCGGGTGGTCACGGCACCGCCTCAAGGCTTGACGCTGGAGCATGTTTATTACGGGGACAATGATTGAGCGGTTGCATCGTTGGGGAGGTTTGTTGGCGGATGTGATCTATCCGAGGGATTGTTTGCACTGTGGGGAACTGGTCGATTCGAGTGAGTGTGAGTATTTGTGTGTGCGGTGTGAGGCGCGATTGGATTGGATTCAGGGAAATTTTTGTGACTCCTGCGGTTATCCCTATGTGGGGATTGGGGCGAATCAGTCCTGTTCGCACTGTGAATTGTTGAACCCAGCCTTTGAACGGGGCCGGTGTTGTTTACTTCATCGCGAAGTGGGCGCGAGTTTGGTCAAAGCATTGAAGTATCATCGGGGGCGCTATGTGAAAGGTGATTTGCAGCGGATTGCGAAGAAAGTGCCGGGATTGGATGCCTTTGTGCGCGGGACGGTATTGGTTCCGGTGCCCTTAAATCGAACCCGCGAGCGGGAGCGCGGGTTTAACCAGAGCCTGTTTATTGCCCGTGCTTGGGCGGAAGTACTGCCAGTGGTTGGGGTGGAGCCTATTTTGGAACGAGTCCGTTGGACAGGGACGCAAACGCAACTGGAACGGAAGGAACGGATGCGGAATGTAAAAAACGCATTTCGATTGAAGGAAAACACGTCGTTGATAGCAGATTTGACATATACTATTATAGACGATGTGTTTACGACTGGTTCTACACTAAATGAATGTAGCCGGGTGCTTCGTGCAAACGGTGTTCAGCATCTACGAGTCCTCGCTTTGGCTCATGGATGATTCATGATTTTAACGAGAAAAATTATATGTCTTTCTTTTCAAAACCCAAGTATTCGACAGTCAAGCCGACGACACGCAAAAAAAATGATATCCCGAAGGATCTCTATACGCGTGATCCGATATCGGGTGATTTAATATTCTCCAAGGATTTGGAGAAGAACTTGATGGTCTCAGCGAAGACGGGACATCATTTTCCGATGTCGGGGCCGGAGCGAATCGCCTCACTCATTGATGATGGCACCTGGGAGGAAACGGATAAGGATGTCGAAGCGATTGATGTGCTTGAGTTTACAGATACGAAAGCGTATGCGGAACGGCTGAAAGGTTATAAAGCGAAGACCGGATTGAAAGAAGCGGTTATTGTGGGAACGGGAGAAATGGAATCACAACAGGTATCGCTGGCCGTGATGGATTTTCGTTTTGGCGGGGCCTCGATGGGGGTTGCGGTGGGCGAGAAAATTGCTCGGGCGATCGAGCGCGGACTGGAGTTGAAGATTCCCGTGATTGTCGTTTCGGCCTCGGGAGGGGCTCGGATGCAGGAAGGGATTTATTCCCTGATGCAGATGGCGAAGACGAGTGCGGCGCTGGCCCGATTGAGTGAGGCGGGATTGCCCTTTATTTCGATATTAACTCATCCAACAACGGGAGGGGTTACGGCAAGCTTCGCGACGCTAGGTGATTTGATTTTGGCGGAGCCGGAAGCCCTGATTTGTTTTGCGGGCCCTCGGGTGATTAAAGAAGGAACGAATGAGGAATTGCCAGCAGGCTTTCAGCGGTCGGAATTTTTGTTGGAACGCGGGTTGATCGATCAGATTGTTCCGCGCTATGAAATGAAAACGCGGGTGGCGGGCTTTCTTCGGGCGTTCATGGCTTATCGGAACGTGTCTTAAAGGAAGGGACCGATTGGTTTGATGACCAAGGGAGAGCGAGTGAATTGGTTGGTCGAGGAATTGGCTCGGCGTTATCCGAATCCACCGATCCCGCTCGATCACAAGGACGCGTATACATTGCTCGTTGCGGTATTGTTGAGTGCCCAGTGTACGGATGTAAGGGTGAATCAAGTGACCCCTAAGCTGTGGGCATTGGCGGACAATGTGTTTGCGATGGCGGAGCAAGCGGAGGCGGATATTTTGGCGATTGTCCGGCCGTGTGGACTCGGCCCTCGAAAAGCCAAGGCGATCAAAACGCTTTCGGAGATCCTTGTAAATGATTACGGAGGTCAGGTTCCGGCGAATTTAGAACAATTGGAAACGCTTCCGGGGGTGGGGCATAAAACGGCCCAAGTGGTGATGGCTCAGGCCTTTGGGGAACCCGCGTTTCCCGTGGATACGCACATCCATCGCTTGGCTCAACGCTGGGGTTTGAGCAGTGGGAAGAATGTGGTTCAGACGGAAAAGGATTTGAAGCGACTCTTCCCGAAAGAGCGGTGGAATGACCTGCATTTGCAAATCATCTACTTTGGGCGCGATGAATGTTATGCTCGACGGATCTGTGATGGATCGGAGAGCGCTTGCGCCTTTTGTTCCTGTTTTAATGAAGGTCGTAAGGAGCCGATGAAAACGAAGAAAGCGTAATCAGGAGCAGTGATGAGTGTGGTTGGCGATCCATGAGTTCCGGCTGCGATTTAGAACAATTGGCCCTATAGGTGAGTAAGGTAAAGTGCTGATTAAATCGTTAGTCTTTGCTCGGGATGTGAAATTAATGGAAAAGAAGACGCTGTTTTTTGTGAAAATTGCGGATCGTTTATGTGGGCGATTTTCAATGTGTAAGCAGAAGAATGTCAATGCGTTATGTAATTGTCTTTTGGTTTTTTTTGCCTTTATAAGGTTTGACAGCGATGATGGGACGGCAGAGTAAGCAGTATTCCGTGGGCTAATATTAGCTGGAAATTTACCTAATGTAAATTAGGGAAATCTATAATTATGACTATACTAAAAAAGCTTGGACTATATGCCGTCTGTTTTGCGATGGGAGTTTCTTCCTATGCTGAATTGCAAACCCTCACGATCCTTGGTGGATATGGAAATCAAGGGGATGTCGATACCTATACGGAGGCTTCGCTGGATGGTGGGCTGACTTGGCAGGACGCTTATCTGACGGGCTGGCATCCTTGGGGATTTGCGCCGGGAACGAATTCATGGATCAATTTTGATCCAAGCCCATTTGTGGGGCTGTATTCGACGACCGACTACCGGATTCAATTTTACATACCTTCGGATTTTTCGAATCCAGGAATGACGTTTATTTTAAAGGCGGATAATCGTGCTTGGCTCTCGATCAATGATACCTTTATTGCTCAGATTGATGGCAGTAACACGGGATCGGCGGGCGATCAAATTATTGCCTCGGCATTGGTAAGCGGGCTGAATCAGATTACGATTCGCTTGGCGGATTATGGTGGTTGGGTTGGCTTGAACTATCGAATTGATCTTACTTTGGAGTCGGCAGAAGCCCCCGTTTTGAAGCCTGCAGATGAACCGGCTGTTGTGGATGCCGATGGTGATGGACTGAATTCGGATGTGGACCCCGATGATAGCAATCCGGATGTTGATGGTGATGGATTGGGTGATGGCCTCGAAGTGCTCAATGGGTTGAATCCATTGGACGCGGACAGTGACGGGGATGGCATCGATGATGGTGTTGAAGTCAATTATGGATCGGATCCATTAAATCCGGATACGGATGGGGACGGAATTTTGGATGGTGATGATATCAATCCATTGAGCGCAGACTCCGATGGGGATGGAGTTTCTGACGCGATCGACGAATCGTTCATGTTTGTGGGCGGGGAAATTCTCGTTGGCGGCAGTGGAACGGGACTTTACGACGAAGTGGATGCTTATGGCGTCTCTCTGCTCTATAAGCTGGGTGATTGTTCGGCAAATGCCAAGAATCACGGTAAATTTGTCGTTTGTGTGGAGCGGCTGCTCAAAGACTTAGGGGTTCATCCAAAGGGTGGATTCCTTAAGTATTTTGCACAGTGCAAATCATGTGATTTGTCTGCAGTCGAAGTGCCCGTTGAAATCCTCGAAGTGGTTGTTCCTGTGTTGATTCAACTCGGCACTGGGATGGACGAGATGGAGTTTACGGAAGCTGAAAGCAATATGAACGATCTGGTTTCCGAGTATCAACAGTATCAGGATGCGACGGTGGAAGAAGAAGAAGAAGAGGAAGAGGAAGAGGAAGAGGAATATTAGAAATCGTCTTTGTTGAATGATTTTTGAGGAGAAGCCCTGCATTTTGTGCAGGGCTTTTTCATTCGATGGGGGGATCTCTGAACCCATTTTCTCCGAGATTACCCTTTGTATGGCGAGCAGTCGGTGCTCGCGTCTCGAAAAGGTGAGGTGTTCAGAGCCCTATGGCTGGAGAATACAGCGATTGGTATATTTTTGAGTGTGTTTCAGGGTATCTTTGGACTGTCAATTTGTAGGGAGTTCCATCTTGTTGAATGAGGCCCTGTTTGAGGACATCATTGGGTTTGATGCGGTCCATGTATTGACAGCGATGGACGCCGATGATGTAGGGTTGAGCAAACGCGTCGGTTAGATAATCTTCGTAGAGCTGAGCGGCATGATCTTCGTCCCGGCCATTGTTTCCGGCCATTGTTTTTGGATATTCGGGAGTGGAAATGAATCGAGAGGAGAGGTATGTCCTCTCAGCGAGGAACAAAGGAGAAAAACGGTGCCGAGAAAAATCAGCCCGCTGGTTTTAAAGGAAAGAGGACGTAGTTGGGGAATGAAGGGAAACATGAATGGAGGATTAATGATGAATAATCCTAAAATCGGCAGTTGGGAAGGCTTGCTGACAAGACAAGACGCAAGCCTCTGAGCTGTGGTCGTCACTGCAGGAGGCTTGGAACGCTGGATTGGCGGCAAGACCTCCCAACCCCTAGCGGTCATAAAACGAGAAAAACAGCGTCGCCAATTTGGCGAGAGCTCACTTGCTCGTAATTCATTCATAACCAATAACTTTCCCCGGGTTTCTCATTTTTGACTGCCGGATTTTGGATAATCCAAAGTCAGCGTATATTTCTATAGCCGAGTATAAGCGGGGCATAAAGGCATGTGCTTGAGAAGATATCTTAAACGCAGGATTTGCAAAGAATAAGGTGTTTTCAATTGTTAACAATTGACATGATGGGATGATTTTTGCTTATTTTCAAGTTACTAAATTTTGCTTCATTGATTTTTGCGTAACTCAAATGAAGGAGCTTTGGAATCCCTAGAATCATCAAAGAGTGATATCAGTTAATAGGGTTGGCGGGTCGCCTGGGGAGGTCGGCCCGCCATTTTTATTGTCCCTACGGGTGACTTGAATGCGGGAGATTAAACTTTTTCGATATAAATGCTCCGGCTTCGCAATGGTTGGTGAGAGCGGACTACGGATTCGATAAGAGGAAGTCCAAAGGTCATGAGTTCAAACCCCTTCTTTATGGTCGAAAATTCACCATGGGCATCGCGTAGGCAATAGTTCGCATTGTTGAGCAGGTTTCTTAATGGAGGCGACTTATAGAACTTGCCTGACTTGATTCCGGTATGAATTTCAGAGTAAACGGATTTTAGACCCTCCCGATCCACGAACTGCCAGATAGAAATTCTTTCTTCATTATCATAGCATTTCAAGCGGTGGGGTTCTCCTTTTTGCACCGTTTCCCTAATCTCTTTGTAGAAGGCGATATGTGTTTCAAATTCTTTGAGCTCTGTTTCCGTCAATTGAGCAATGTCGACACCGATTCCTAAAGCGCCTCGCATGGAAACGTCGAATCGAAAACCTAAAGAGGTTTCTCGGTTGGTGAAATGATCGCGAAATTCGGGGATCCAAGATTCCATGATACGTGGTGGATAGGCGTAACTAAAGCCTTCCTGGATCTGTGTTCTGGAAACGGGGTCAGTGGTATCACTCGTCCAAACTTGATCGCAGCGTTGTAGTACCCCATAGTCGCATCGACCGCCCCCTCCAGACTCTACCGGGATAGTGTAAAATCCATTCTGGATGCTTCCGATAGAGTTCAGAGTCAATGTTAACCATTTCGGGTTCGATCCATAATCCGAAGAGCATGCCCAAGCGATGGACTTCGTCGACAAGTGGTTTTAAGCCATCTGGAAATGCGCTTGCCCGGACATCCCAATCACCAAGCCCTGCTTTGTCCGAACTACGATTACCGAACCACCCATCATCAATACAAAAAAGCTCTACGCCGATAGCGGCTGCCCGCTGAGCCATCTCTATCTGCCGTTCAACCGTTACATCAAATAGAATCGCATACCAACTGTTGTAGATCACAGGTCGTAGTTTGTTTCCGGGAGTAGACGGAAGTAAATACGCTTTGGCGTATTCGTGGATTTGCT
>Ga0115559_1002253_pt1 | contig 12439 bp, 12 predicted proteins | sample COGITO_mtgs_1105_3_FD_87281 | JGI IMG/M metagenome (GOLD analysis project Ga0115559, IMG submission 87281) | Pelagic marine microbial communities from North Sea - COGITO_mtgs_110506 | ecosystem: Environmental > Aquatic > Marine > Epipelagic | place: Germany:Helgoland, sampling site Kabeltonne... | reverse complement strand
TTTTATATTCTATCAAATTGATTTTGGTGGTGGAGTTAAAGTTTTTTGGGTACTCTTCCCATTAATTATTGGAGCAACCTATTTCACTATTTATTTTAAACTGATCAACTTTAGAGGTTTTTTTACTTCAATAAATATTGTTAGAGGGAAATACGATCATTTAGATCATCATGAGTCAATGGTTGGAGCAGGAGATTCTACACCTGGAGGAGATGCAATAGAAACGATCGCTATAGAAGGTCATGACGGAGAAGTTTCACATTTCCAAGCATTAACGGCAGCACTATCAGCTACCGTAGGTTTAGGAAATATTGCCGGAGTAGCAATTGCAGTTTCAATTGGAGGAGCTGGAGCTACATTTTGGATGATTGTCGCTGGGTTTTTAGGGATGGCTTCAAAATTTGTTGAATGTACATTAGGAGTAAAATATAGAGATATAGCAGAAGATGGAACGGTATATGGAGGTCCAATGTATTATCTTACAAAAGGATTGAAATCTAAAGGATTAGGCGGTTTAGGAAAAGTGCTAGCAGTATTGTTTGCGATTTTCGTAATTGGTGGATCTTTTGGAGGAGGTAACATGTTTCAAGTAAATCAAGCATTTCAATTAGTTGAAAGTATTACTGGAGGAGATGACTCTTTTTTACATGGTAAAGGATGGTTATTTGGTTTAGTAATGGCTGTTTTTGTAGGGATTGTTATTATTGGAGGAATCAAAAAAATTGCGAAAGTAACTGATAAGATTGTTCCTTTTATGGTGGTGATTTATGTTGCAGCATCCTTGTTTGTTATTATTGCTAAATATGATATGATAGGTAGCGCATTTGCGGCTATCTGGAATGGAGCTTTTAGTCCAGAAGGAATAGCGGGTGGAATTATAGGTGTTTTGGTGCAAGGATTTAGAAGAGCAGCATTTTCGAATGAAGCAGGTGTTGGATCGGCATCTATTGCGCATTCAGCTGTAAAAACAAAATACGCAGCAAGTGAAGGAATGGTGGCTCTATTAGAACCATTTATTGATACCGTAGTTGTTTGTACAATGACTGCCTTGGTTTTAATTATTACAGGATTTGTTGATCCTCTAAACCCACCAGCTAACGATGCTCAGGCGATTCTGTTGACATCAAGTGCTTTTGCATCTTCAATTTCTTGGTTCCCTTATGTACTAACTGTCGCAGTGGTATTATTTGCTTTTAGTACAATGATTTCTTGGTCTTATTATGGATTCCAAGGTTGGGCTTATTTATTTGGAAGAACTAAAAAAATGGAGTACACCTATAAATTATTATTTTGTGTTTTTGTAGTAATTGGTGCAGCAGCTAGTTTAGGTTCTGTAATCGGTTTCTCTGATGCGATGATTTTTGCCATGATGGTTCCTAACATGATTGGGTTAGTGATACTAGCACCAAAGGTTAAAGCTGAATTAACAAAATATATGACTGCAATTAAAGTAGGAAAGTCTTAATTCTCTTTAGAATTTAGGATTATTTACTGGCTAGCTAAGAAAAAGAAAAAATGAAAAATATTAAATCCCATTTCTGGTATTCAAAAAACCAACGAAATGGGATTTTGTTTTTACTAGTATTGATTGTGTCTCTCCAGTTAGTTTATCATTTCGTTGATTTCTCAGATAGAGTAGCTGTTAATATGGAGGAATCAGAAGTTCTGGCTTTTCAAAATCAAATAGATAGCTTAAAAGAAATTGAGTTAGAAAAAAGAAAACCTAAAATCTTTCCCTTCAATCCTAATTATATAAACGATTACAAAGGATATAAATTAGGAATGTCTACAGATCAGATAGATCGTTTATTGGCACATAGAAAGAAAGGATTGTTTGTTAATTCAACTAAAGAATTTCAGATTGTAACTAAAGTGTCTGATAGCTTATTAAACACAATCTCTCCTTATTTTAAATTTCCTGAATGGATCACTAAAAAAGAAACTCTTTCTAAAGGTAACAACTCGAAGAGAAAGGAAATCACTAAAACTAAAACTTCCACAACGGACTTGAATTTAGCAAATCAAAATGATTTTAAAACAGTTTACGGGATTGGCGAAAAGATTTCTGAAAGAATTGTTAAGTACAGAACGAAACTTAAAGGATTTTCTTTTCCAGATCAAATTTATGAAGTTTGGGGATTGAATAAAGAAGTAGGGGATAGAGTGTTAAAAACTTTCGCTATTCAGACGAGGCCTAAAATCTCAAAAATAAATGTCAACACCGCTACATTTAAAGAGGTTCTATCAGTTCCTTATATAGATTATGACTTGTGCAAGAAAATTTTTCAATATAGAGATGAAGTTGCAGAACTTCAATTGATTTCTGAACTGAAAAACATCGAAGGTTTTCCCTTGGAAAAATACGATAGAATAGTCTTATATTTGTTGGCTAAATAACAAACAACAGAATTCTTAATGGCGAATATGTATTTTACTGAAGAACATGATACCTTCAGAAAAAGTTTTAAAGATTTTTTGAAAAAAGAAGTCGTTCCCCATATCGAAAAGTGGGAGAAAACAGGTGATATAGAAAGATTTATCTGGGAGAAGTTTGGTGAAATGGGGTATTTTGGATTAAGCTACCCTGAAGAATATGGAGGATTGAACTTAGATATGTTCTATATGGTTATTTTCTTGGAAGAACTTCAGAAAATTAACTCAGGAGGATTTGCTGCAGCTATGTGGGCTCATGTTTATTTAGCAATGACTCATATAAATAAGGAGGGAGATGATCGAATTAAGAGAGAATATCTTACACCAAGTATTGATGGAAAGAAAATAGGATGTCTTTGTATAACTGAACCTTTTGGAGGATCAGATGTAGCAGGAATGAGAACAACAGCTATTAAAGAAGGAGACCATTATATAGTAAACGGATCGAAAACATTTATTACTAATGGAGTGTGTTCGGATTATTTGGTAATAGCTGCCAAAACAGATCCTGAATCTAGACATGCTGGAATGTCAATTTTTGTACTTGATAGAGATATGCCTGGTATTTCTGCGACCAAATTAGAAAAATTAGGTTGGAAAGCTTCAGATACGGGAGAGATCGCATTTGATAATGTAAAAGTTCCTGTTGAGAATTTAATGGGAGAAGAAGGAAAAGGATTCCCTTACATCATGCAACATTTTGCTTTAGAAAGACTTGTAATGGGAGTAAATGCACATGCTAGAGCTGAATATGCTTTAGAGTATGCAATTCAATATATGTCTGAGAGACATGCGTTTGGAAAATCACTAGATAAGTTTCAAGCCCTAAGACATAAGATTGCTGAAATGGCAAGTGAGATAGAAATGTGTAAGGAGTTTAATTATTCGATAGCAAAAAGGTTGAATGATGGAGACTATGTTGTAAAAGAAGCGAGTATGTCTAAGTTAGTTTCTACTAAAATGGCAGATCAAGTAATTTATGATGCTTTGCAAATTCTAGGAGGTTATGGTTATATGGAAGAATACCCAATGGCCAGATTACTAAGAGATAGTAGGCTAGGTCCAATTGGGGGTGGTACTTCAGAAATCTTAAAAGAGATTATTGCAAAAATAGTTATTGATGGGAAAGAATACAAGCCAGCTACCTAGTTTACTGCATTAACTTTTTTGCGAAAATTGTTTTCAATTCGCAAAAATAATTATCGACAAAAAAGAGTACAAACCAGCTACGTAAAATATGCCTGTAAAACAGTATAGTATCTTATTGTCTTACATAATTAGTTTTCCTTTAGGCTTCTTTCATTATATGTGCTATTGGCTCAACATTAACAAACGATTTGTTGATTTCTTATTCTAGTGAAAAAGATATTCTTTAAAAATAATTCATAATTCATAATTGATAATTAAAAATTCATATTACCTTTGCAGTCCAATTTTAAAAAGAGAACATTGGAGGGAGGTGCTAACATATGTTAATTATTCCTGTTAAAGAAGGAGAGAACATCGACAGAGCTTTAAAGCGTTTCAAAAGAAAATTTGATCGTACTAAGACAATGAGGAATCTACGTGAAAGAAAGCATTTTACAAAGCCATCTGTAGCGAAAAGAGCTCAGAGAATTAAAGCCTCTTATGTCCAAAGACTAAGAACACAAGAAGAAGTTGGTTAAACTTTTTCTATCCGATAAAAAAACCCGTATCAGAATGATACGGGTTTTTTATTGCACTCTTTTTACTAACTTTGAAGAACCTGTTGATCCATATGAATCAAATTAATGCCTTTTTAGAATATTTAACTCTTGAAAAAAAATACTCCAAACATACAATAGTAGCCTATAAGAATGATTTAATATCATTTAGAGATTTTTGCTCAATAGAATATAGTCAAGATACTATAGGTGATGTTAGCTATTCTCAAATACGTTCTTGGATTGTTAGTTTAGTGGATGACGGTGTTATTAATAGGACAATTAATAGAAAGATTAGTTCGCTTAAATCCTTTTATAAATTTTTACAAAAAATAAAACAAATATCCAGTAATCCACTTGCTAGTCATAAAGTTTTAAAAACAGCCAAAGAAATACAAGTTCCTTTTTCAAAAGAAGAAGTTCATAAAGTTATTTCTGAAATAGAAACGGAAGATACATTTGAAGGAGTTCGAGATAAGTTAATTGTTGAAATGTTTTACTCTACAGGAATGAGAAGAGCTGAGTTGATAAACCTAGAAATAGGATCTATTGATTTTTCAAATAGTATGGTAAAAGTATTAGGGAAGAGAAATAAAGAAAGATTGATTCCTCTTTTACCAAGTGTTTTAAAGAGTGTGAAGAGGTATTTAGAATTAAGAGACGAGTTGCTGCAAAAAAACACTGCCTTTTTCCTAACTCAAAAAGGGAATAAAATATATGAAACACTTGTTTATCGTGTAATAAATAATTACTTTAGTAGAGTTTCTTCGAAGGTAAAAAAGAGTCCGCATATTTTGCGGCATTCTTTTGCAACACATCTATTAAACGAAGGAGCTGATTTAAATTCGGTTAAAGAATTACTAGGACATTCAAGTTTAGCCTCCACCCAAGTTTATACTCATAATAGCTTGGAGCAAATAAAAAAAGTGTACAACCAAGCTCACCCTAGGAGCAATAAAAAACAGGATTTATGAAAGTATATTCACAATCAGTCAATTTCAATGCATCTTCTGACTTAATAGATTTTACAGAAAGGAAAATAGCATCTCTTGCAAAGTTTCATGATAAAATTGTTGATGCTGAAGTTTTTTTTAAGTTGGAAAATTCAAGTGATAAAGAGAATAAAATAACTGAGGTTAAAATCAATATTCCTGGAAACGAATTGATCGTAAAAAAGCAGTTTAAAAGCTTTGAAGAAGGAGTAAGTACAGCGGTTGAATCTTTGAAAAGAAGATTAAAAAAATCAAAGGAAAAATTAAGAGATTCTATGCCTCTATAAAAACCTTAAAAAAAGAATATAAAAAGTTTTAGAAATAGAAAAAACTTTATACATTTGCAGTCCGTTAGAAATAACGGATTGTTTTTGTTTAAAAACAGCCGATGTAGCTCAGCTGGCTAGAGCAGCTGATTTGTAATCAGCAGGTCGTGGGTTCGAGTCCCTCCATCGGCTCTAAAGAACAAAAAAAGTTCATTAAAATAGTAAAGTTTTGGGGAGATACTCAAGCGGCCAACGAGGACGGACTGTAACTCCGTTGACTATGTCTTCGCAGGTTCGAATCCTGCTCTCCCCACAAAAAACTTTAAATGATTAAAAGCGGGAGTAGCTCAGTTGGTAGAGCGTCAGCCTTCCAAGCTGAATGTCGCCAGTTCGAACCTGGTCTCCCGCTCTAAATCCAACCAAAGCCGGTGTAGCTCAGTTGGTAGAGCGCATCCTTGGTAGGGATGAGGTCACGGGTTCAAATCCCGTCGCTGGCTCAATGAAAAAGTTTTTATTAGACACTAAATATATTTAAAACTAAGAATTAAAATTAATAATCATGGCAAAAGCAAATTTTGACCGTTCGAAACCACACTTGAATATTGGTACTATCGGACACGTAGATCACGGTAAAACTACATTAACTGCTGCTATCACTAAAGTTTTAGCTGATGCAGGTTTTTCAGAAGCTAAATCTTTCGATCAGATTGATAACGCTCCAGAAGAAAAAGAAAGAGGTATTACAATTAATACTTCACACGTAGAATATGCAACAGCAAACCGTCACTACGCACACGTTGACTGTCCAGGTCACGCGGATTACGTAAAGAACATGGTAACTGGTGCTGCTCAAATGGACGGTGCAATTTTAGTTGTTGCTGCTACAGACGGACCAATGCCACAAACTCGTGAGCACATCCTTTTAGGACGTCAGGTTGGTATTCCTCGTATGGTAGTTTTCATGAATAAAGTTGATATGGTTGATGATGAAGAATTAATCGAATTAGTAGACATGGAAGTTAGAGAATTACTTTCTTTCTATGAGTACGATGGAGATAACGGTCCTGTAATTGCTGGTTCAGCTTTAGGAGCTTTAAACGGTGAGAAAAAATGGGTAGATTCTGTTTTAGAATTAATGGAAGCTGTTGATGCATGGATTGAAGAGCCTGTAAGAGAAATTGAAAAAGATTTCTTAATGCCAATTGAAGATGTATTCTCCATTACTGGTCGTGGTACTGTTGCTACTGGTAGAATTGAAACTGGTATCGCTAACACAGGAGATCCTGTTGAAATTATCGGTATGGGAGCTGAGAAATTAACTTCTACTATTACAGGTATTGAAATGTTTCGTCAAATCTTAGATAGAGGAGAAGCTGGAGACAACGCAGGGATCTTATTAAGAGGTATTGAGAAATCTCAAATCTCTAGAGGTATGGTTATTTGTAAGCCAGGTTCTGTAACACCACATGCTAAATTTAAAGCTGAGGTTTACGTTCTTAAAAAAGAAGAAGGTGGTCGTCACACACCATTCCATAATAACTATCGCCCACAGTTCTATGTACGTACAACTGATGTAACAGGTACTATTAACTTACCTGATGGAGTTGAAATGGTAATGCCAGGAGATAACTTAACTATTACAGTTGAATTGATCAACACTATTGCAATGAACGTAGGTTTACGTTTCGCTATCCGTGAAGGTGGTAGAACAGTAGGAGCTGGTCAGGTAACTGAAATTTTAGACTAAATAATTAGTTTTTAATACTATTAAACTATAACAAGGGTGTCCCGATTTATCGGGACGCCTTTATGAATAAATAATAGAGACGGGTTTAGCTCAGCTGGTAGAGCACTGGTCTCCAAAACCAGGTGTCGGGGGTTCGAGTCCCTCAATCCGTGCAAAAAGTAAGTTTACACTGAGATTTATTTGAAGTGTATTAATAAAAAGACAAATGAAGTTTATACAATATATCAAAGACTCTTTCGGAGAATTGAATAATCACATGACGTGGAGCTCAAGAGCAGACGCGCAAAAAACAACAGTAACTGTAGCGATATTTACTATTTTATTCGCATTAGGTGTTGCTGGAGTTGATTATGTTTTTCAAACGGGGTTAGATAACTTTTTCAAATTATTTTAATTAAGAACTATGGCTGATTCAGTAATGAAATGGTATGTTGTAAGAGCAATCGGAGGACAAGAGAATAAAGTAAAGTCATATATAGAGACTGAAATTTCTCGTTTAGGTCTTTCAGATTATGTGAGTCAGGTGTTGGTTCCAAAAGAAAAAGTGATTCAAATAAGAAATGGAAAGAAAGTCAATAAAGAAAAAGTTTACTTTCCAGGATATATTATGGTAGAAGCAAATCTATCTGGTGAAGTTCCTCACGTTATTAAAGCAATTACAGGTGTTATTGGTTTCTTAGGTGAAACAAAAGGAGGTGATCCGGTTCCTATGCGTAAATCTGAAGTGAACAGAATGCTAGGTAAGGTAGATGAATTAGCTGTACAAGATGAGAATGTTGCAATTCCTTATACGATAGGAGAAACAGTAAAAGTAGTAGATGGACCTTTCAATGGTTTTGATGGAACAATTGAAAAGGTGAATGAAGAGAAAAGAAAATTAGAAGTCATGGTTAAGATTTTTGGACGTAAAACCCCATTAGAGCTTAGTTACATGCAAGTAGAAAAAATATAGTTGTTACACAAATATATAGATGTGTTTTTTGCTTCCAATTAAAAAATACGTCGTTTAAACATTTATTAAAATGGCAAAAGAGTTAAGTAAGTTAGTAAAATTACAAGTTAGGGGAGGTGCTGCGAACCCGTCGCCACCGGTTGGACCCGCTCTAGGTGCTGCTGGTGTAAATATCATGGAATTCTGTAAGCAGTTTAATGCTAGAACCCAAGATAAACAAGGTAAAGTTTTACCTGTTGTTATTAGTGTTTATAAGGATAAATCTTTCGAGTTTATTGTTAAAACACCACCTGCTGCAGTACAATTAATGGAAGCGGCAAAAATCAAGAAGGGTTCTGGAGAACCTAACAGAAAGAAAGTAGCGTCTGTTACTTGGGATCAAATTAAAGTTATTGCTGAAGATAAAATGGTAGACTTAAATGCGTTTACAATTGAATCTGCAATGAGAATGATCGCTGGTACAGCTCGTTCTATGGGATTAACAGTTAAAGGTAATGCACCTGCATAAACTTTATAAAAACTAGTAAAATGGCAAGATTAACAAAAAAGCAAAAAGAAGCTCACGCAAAGTTAGATAGCTCTAAATCATATGATTTAAATGCTGCTTCTGCTTTAATCAAAGAAATTACTAATGTAAAGTTTGATGCATCTGTAGACCTAGCAGTTCGTTTGGGTGTAGATCCTCGTAAAGCCAATCAAATGGTAAGAGGAGTAGTTACACTTCCACACGGAACGGGTAAGGATGTAAAGGTTTTAGCATTAGTAACACCAGATAAAGAAGCCGATGCTCTAGCAGCAGGAGCTGATTATGTTGGTTTAGATGAATACCTTCAAAAAATTAAAGGAGGTTGGACAGACGTAGATGTGATTATCACAATGCCAAGTGTAATGGGTAAATTAGGTCCTTTAGGAAGAGTTTTAGGTCCTAGAGGTTTAATGCCAAACCCAAAGACAGGTACGGTAACTATGGATGTTGCAAAAGCAGTAAAAGATGTGAAAGCTGGTAAGATTGATTTTAAAGTTGATAAAACTGGAATCATTCATGCCTCAGTAGCAAAATCATCTTTTGAAGCTGATAAGATTGCAGAAAATGCAAATGAGTTATTACAAACAATTATTAAACTGAAGCCAACTGCAGCTAAAGGAGTATACATTAAGAGCATTTTTATAAGTTCTACAATGAGTCCTAGTGTTGAGGTTGATTTAAAATCTGTTTCGTAAGCAGTTAAAATGTATCATTATGACTAGAGAAGAAAAATCACAAGTAATACAAGATTTAACAGCCCGATTAGCAGATACTGATATCATCTATCTAGCAGATATTTCTGGATTAGATGCATCAGCTACATCAAATTTACGTAGAGCTTGTTTTAAAGCAAACGTACAATTGGCTGTTGTAAAAAACACATTGCTTTCAAAGGCAATGGAAGCTTCTGATAAGGAGTTTGGAGAGTTACAAGATGTTTTAAAAGGGAATACTTCATTAATGATTTCTGAAGCTGGAAATGCTCCTGCTAAAGTAATTAAAGAGTTCAGAAAAAAATCAGACAAGCCTTTATTAAAAGGAGCTTATGTAGAAGAGGCAATTTATGTTGGTGATGCCCAACTAGAAAGTCTTGTTAATATTAAGTCTAAAGAAGAACTTATTGGAGATATTATCACCTTATTGCAATCACCTGCTAAAAATGTTATTTCAGCATTACAGTCGAGTGGAGGTAAACTATCTGGTATCTTAAAAACGTTATCAGAAAAATAAATTAGCGCACTAATAAACTAAATAATAAAATTTTTAAAAACAATTGAAATGGCAGATTTAAAAGATTTCGCAGAACAATTAGTTAACTTAACTGTAAAAGAAGTTAATGAATTAGCTGATATTTTAAAGAGTGAATACGGTATTGAGCCTGCAGCTGCGGCTGTAGCTGTTGCTGGACCAGCAGCAGGTGGTGCTGATGGTGGAGCAGAAGAGCAAACTGAATTCGATGTAATCTTAAAAGCAGCAGGTGGTTCTAAATTAGCGGTTGTAAAACTAGTTAAAGAATTAACTGGATTAGGATTAAAAGAAGCTAAAGGTATCGTAGATAGCGCGCCTGCACCAATTAAAGAAGGTGTTTCTAAAGATGAGGCTGAAGGTCTTCAAAAATCTTTAGAAGAAGCAGGAGCTGAGGTTGAGCTTAAGTAAGCTTTAACAGATCTAACAAATTAAGGTTTAGGTACTAAGAATCTAGGATTCTTAGGCCTAAACCATTTTGTGTATATATTCGTTCTTTATTTAATTCAGATTTTTAATCAAAAAAATATTCTCTTTTGGCAACGAAAAACACTACTGAAAGAATCAACTTCGCATCTTCTAAACTTGGAACAGACTATCCTGACTTTTTGGATATTCAGGTAAAATCTTTTCAAGATTTTTTCCAACTTCAAACAAAAGCAGAAGAGCGAGGTGAAGAAGGTTTGTACAAAACCTTCATGGATAACTTTCCAATTACCGATACGCGTAACAATTTTGTACTAGAATTTATAGACTACTTTGTAGATCCTCCTAGATATAGCATTCAAGAATGTATAGAAAGAGGACTTACGCATAGTGTGCCGTTAAAAGCACGTTTAAAGTTATACTGTACAGATCCTGAGCACGAAGATTTTGAAACTATCGTACAAGATGTTTATTTAGGGACTATTCCTTATATGACTAACTCTGGTACGTTTGTAATCAATGGTGCAGAAAGGGTTGTAGTATCTCAATTACACAGATCACCTGGTGTATTTTTTGGACAATCTTACCATGCAAACGGTACAAAATTATATTCAGCAAGAGTAATCCCTTTTAAAGGTTCTTGGATAGAATTTGCTACCGATATCAATCAAGTGATGTACGCTTATATTGATAGAAAGAAAAAATTACCTGTTACTACTCTATTCAGAGCTATTGGTTTTGAAAGAGATAAGGACATTCTAGAAATTTTCGACTTAGCTGAAGAAATTAAAGTTTCTAAAGCTGGATTGAAAAAAGTATTAGGTAGAAAATTAGCCGCAAGAGTATTAAAAACTTGGTTCGAGGACTTTGTAGATGAAGATACTGGAGAGGTTGTATCTATTGAACGTAACGAAATTATTTTCGATCGTGATACAATCATCGAAAAAGAACATATTGATGAAATTATTGAAGCGGGAGCGAAAACTGTATTACTTCATAAAGAAGATAATCAACAAGCAGATTACGCGATCATTCATAATACATTACAAAAAGATCCAACAAACTCTGAAAAAGAAGCTGTTGAACATATCTATAGACAATTACGTAATGCTGAGCCGCCAGATGAGGAAACTGCAAGAGGAATTATTGATAAATTATTCTTCTCTGAGCAACGTTACAACTTAGGTGAAGTAGGTCGTTTTAGAATGAATACAAAACTTGGTTTAGATGTTGATATTGATGCGAAAGTATTGACCAAGTTAGATATCATTACTATCATAAAGTATTTGATTGAGTTAATCAATTCAAAAGCTGAAGTAGATGATATCGATCACTTATCAAATCGTCGTGTTAGAACTGTTGGAGAACAGTTAGCAGGTCAGTTTGGGGTTGGTTTAGCACGTATGGCAAGAACCATTCGTGAGCGTATGAATGTACGTGATAATGAGGTGTTTACGCCAATTGATTTGATTAATGCAAAGACATTATCTTCAGTAATCAACTCATTCTTCGGGACCAACCAATTATCTCAGTTTATGGATCAAACAAATCCATTAGCAGAGATTACTCATAAACGTAGACTATCTGCACTAGGACCTGGAGGTTTATCTAGAGAAAGAGCAGGATTTGAGGTTCGTGATGTGCACTATACACATTATGGTCGTTTATGTCCGATTGAAACACCAGAGGGACCAAACATTGGGTTGATTTCTTCACTTTCTGTATTTGCGAAAGTAAATAATTTAGGATTTATCGAAACTCCTTATAGAGAAGTGAAAGATGGTACTGTTGATGTAAAACAAGAACCAATTTATTTAAGTGCTGAAGAAGAAGAAGGTAAGAAAATTGCCCAATCTAATTTAGAGTTAAATGAGAATGGAAGTATTGCAGGAGAAAAGGTAATTGCTCGTGAGGAAGGAGATTTCCCAGTAGTAACACCAGATACAATTGATTATATGGACGTTGCTCCAAATCAAATTGCTTCTATTTCTGCATCTTTAATTCCATTTTTGGAGCATGATGATGCAAACCGTGCCTTGATGGGATCTAATATGATGCGTCAAGCAGTACCATTATTACGTCCTCAATCTCCAATTGTTGGAACTGGATTAGAAAGAAGAGTTGCAAAAGATTCTAGAATCTTAATCAATGCAGAAGGAGCAGGAGT
>Ga0115559_1002251_pt1 | contig 12441 bp, 2 predicted proteins | sample COGITO_mtgs_1105_3_FD_87281 | JGI IMG/M metagenome (GOLD analysis project Ga0115559, IMG submission 87281) | Pelagic marine microbial communities from North Sea - COGITO_mtgs_110506 | ecosystem: Environmental > Aquatic > Marine > Epipelagic | place: Germany:Helgoland, sampling site Kabeltonne... | reverse complement strand
ATTCTTCGCCCGTCTTTAACGCGGCAGAAAATCAGACGGCCATTGGCAGTGTGTCGGCGACCGATGCCGACAGTGCGTCGATTAGCTTCACTGTCTCAGGTGACGAGCTAGTAATTACCTCTGTTGGCGTGTTGAGCTTTGTTGCGGCGCCAGACTATGAAGTGAAGAAGACGTACACCGCGACGGTTACTGCCAGCGATGGTGTTAACGAAACCGCGCAAGCGATCACTGTTAACGTTACTGATGTTGATGATGTGGCGCCGGTCTTTACTTCGGCGAGTTCTTTTAGTGCTTTAGACAGCCAGTCATCTGTTGGCGTCGTAACGGTAACCGACGTTGACAGTGCGTTGATTACCTTCAGTATTTCCGGCTCTGACTTGGCGATTACTGCCGATGGTGTTCTGACGCTTGCGTCCTCTATTGATGCTGACGCAACTTTCAATGCCGTCGTGACAGTCACTGACGGAATTAATGTGGCTACGCAGACTATTTCTGTTGCTGTCCTTCTAGATCTGGATGGTGATGGTATTGCGAACGTTAACGATACTGATGATGATGGCGATGGCATTTTGGATGCCAACGATGAATTCCCATTAATTGCCAGTAGCTATGCCGTAAAAGCGCCGCTTTACTTGGCCCGGGCATATCACGATTGTAATGCCAATGAGAAGTTTGATGAGGCGACTGAGCCTTTTGCGCTGACTGATACCGATGGCTCTTATCATATTGATGGTGACTGTGGTGCTGTCACCTCGTTTAATACTGTAGTCGAGATGACGACCGATACTGTTGACTTTGAGTCAGGTGAGAGCTATGGCGCCACTGCAGTGCAGTTAAAGACCGAATACAGTGCGTCTGGAACCAAAGTTAATACACCGCTTACCACATTGCTCAAGCATATTGAGCAGTTTGAGGGCGACTCCAATGACGCGGACAGTGTTGCGATCGAAAGCATTTCTACCGAACAGTTATCTCTAGCGTTTGGCCTGCCGGATGCTGTTGATCTGCTAACCTTCAACCCCTATGCAAGTGGCGTTAGTGCGCAGATGGCTCATGATGTGGAGACCATTTCGCAAAAGATCATGTTAGTTACATTGGTTGTGACCAAGGCGATCGAAGGAGCTGGTGTTTCTGCATCTGGCACCTCAGTGACTGATGATATAGCTCACGAAGCCGCGCTCGATGCAATGTCAAAGATGGTTATTGAAACCGTTAAGACTCAGGAGGGTAAGCAGAGTAAGTTTATTGATCATATTGCTCCCATTGATCCTAATTTGACAGGAGCGGCCAAAGTCGCTGCTCAGAAAAACCTCAAGTTGGATGTGGCTGATAGAGAGCATCTCGTTGAGTTATTTGAGTTCTTGGCTGAAGATGCGGCATCAGGTCATTTGAGGGACGCTCTTGAGGTTATAGGGGCTGATGTGCCCGCAGAAGTTTTGGAGGCGATCACTGATAAAACCTCGGAAATAATCAGCAATATTGCGATCGAGTTTGATAATCATGGCGAAAATGATTTTGGCTCTAGTGATACACATGTCACTTCGCGTCTTAAGCACTCAGCTGCGGAGGAAATATTTGCGTTTGCCAAAGGTTACCGTGCTTCTTACGACGCCAACCCTGGGGGTAATTTTTCGGATGTCCAGCCGCGTGATTTCCTTACCCTAGACGGGCCTGAAGGAATTACAAGTGCTCGTGCCGCGCTGTTGGCTGAGGTCGAAGCGCATGCTGTAGATAAGGCTCTCGATACCGATGGCGACGGAATAGTGAATTTTTTCGATCCTGATGATGACAATGATGGAGTGCTCGATGCGTTAGATGCGTTCCCGCGAGATGCGAGTGAGAGCGCCGATGCTGATGGTGATGGAGTAGGCGATAATGCCGACACATTTAAGTTATCTGATGCTGCTGTTACCTTGACGGACTATTATCCGCTTGATCAAACAACGGTAACCAACTCACTCAGCTATACCATATTGGGTGGAATGGCCAATATTGACCTGCGTGCAGCACCGTTGAACCTTACCAACATCGAAAATGCTATTTATGCGGGTGACTTTAAGGCGCCGGTAATCAGTTTTGGGTTAGCCTCGCTGCCTACTGGTTCGGGTTCTGATACTATCGCGATCGATCTGGTTGACGGTGTCGATGCTAATGTTGATGCTAATGAGCGTCATGTTAAGGTAATTCTCGATGTCGAGTGGCAATCAGATGGCACAACGGCATCAATCACCGTGCCGCCGCAAGCCATTAAGGCTACTTATAAGACCCGTGCCGGCGTCGAGATCGATATTGAGGTGGGTAATGTGGACCCCGATGTATTGACAATCACTAAGGGCAGTGAGGCTTATCCGGCGACTCTTGAAGTCAAATTGGTGTCATTAATTGCTCAGCTCAACTCGCTCCCGTTGGCGGATATTTTGAGTGCCGGTTTATATCACCTTGATGTCACTACGGCGCTGCCTCTCAGGGCGCCCACAGGCGAGTCGGTTAAAGGCGTTAGTGCGGTGGTGCAAATTGTCGATGCATTCAAGCTGGCTAGCTCAACGATCACTCTGCAGGATTCTAATCCAGGCGATGGCTCAATTCGTTCCAGTTCTCACGATGCTACTCTTGTGGATGGATTGTTGAGTGTTGACCTACGTAGCGAGCCGCTGAGTTTGTTAAATATCAGTAACGGGCTCAATGGTCTCGATTTTACATCACCTAAGGTTGTGTTTGGGTTGTCAGCGATTCCTTCGGGTTCATCCAAAGAGACTGTGACCATTAATCTAATTGATGGCACCGATGCGAGCCGAGATGCTGGTGAACGCCAGGTTTCAGTCTCGGTTGATATCGAATGGGAAGCCGATCGTCAAGATGCTTCGATAACTGTTCCTTCGCAGACACTCTCTGCGTTCTATTTAACTCGCGAAGGCGTTAAGGTCGAAGTCGAGCTGAATAATGCCGATCTCGATGTGTTGACGGTTACCCGTGCCGGTGCTGGGTACCCAGCATCCTTAGAGGTGAAGCTGCTGTCGTTGATTGCCAAGCTCAATGACTTACCACTCGGAGATCTATTGAAGGCTGGCGTGTTCCATATCGACGTGGCTACCTCGTTGCCAATGGTTGACGCATCGGGGATGGCGGTTAATGGGTTGAAGGCTATTGTTGAAATTGCGGACACGTTTAAGCTCGCAAGTTCGACTGTGAAATTGCAAGACCCCAACCCTCAAAGTGGGGCTGTCGACACCAGTGAGCATGACGCTACGTTGGTTGATGGCTTCCTGACAGTTGATCTTCGGGATGCTCCGCTTAGTCTCTTGAATATCGAGAAGGGGCTCTACGGTCTTGATTTCACTTCACCCAAGATATTGTTGGATCTTGCATTTATTCCAGCTGGAAAAGGCAATGAGACGGTGGTGATCAACCTGACCGATGGCACCGATGCAGTTCGTGATGTTGGTGAGCGCAAAGTGTCAGTCGCTCTCAATATTGAGTGGGACGCTGACGGTAATACGGCAGGCTTTACAGTTCCTGCGCAGACCCTCTCGGCCTCTTACCTAACTCGCGACGGCGTCAAGATTGACGTTGAGTTGGATAATGTCGATCTTGATGTGTTGTCGGTTTCTCGTGTTGGTGCAGCGTATCCGGCTTCCTTGGAAGTCAAGTTGCTGTCACTAATCGCGAAGCTCAAGGGGCTGCCGCTAGGGGATATTTTAGGGGCCGGTGTGTTCCATATTGATGTTATCACTTCTCTGCCGATGATCAATTCTGATAGCGCGGCGGTTGATGGTCTGAAGGCGATTATTGCTATTGTTGATGATGTTGCGCCGGTATTTACCTCAGCGGCTACCTTTAGCGCCGCCGCGAATCAAACAAGTGTCGGTACGGTTGCAGCAATTGATGTGGACGGCACACCTGTTAGCTACAGTGTTTCCGGGTCTGATTTTGTGGTTAGTGCAGACGGTGTAGTGAGCTTTGTGTCAGCGCCGGCTTACCAGAGTGGGCTAACCTATAGTGCAGTCCTCACAGCCACTTCTGGTGACCGAATATCCACTCAGACAATTACCGTAACAGTGCTTCAGGGATCTGATGATTCAGCCGAAGGATTTGTTTTACCGAAAGAAATCAAAGTTATTGAGGCCAAATAAGAAAATGAAACTATTTCAAAATTTATTTTTGTTGAGCGCTGTCATTGCACCTACTGTCGTCGCGGTCCCGTTTGATGACGATAGCCAGCAGTTTTATGTTGAAGGGCAGGTAATCAATGATGCGCTAGAAGATATGAATTTTCTATTGTGCATGGTCTCGGCTGTGCGGGCTGACGCCTTTGTCGGTGATGGCCCCTATCAGGCCACGCTGTATGACGAAGATTGTGATTCAGCGGGAAACTCATCGGCAGAACAATCAGCAGCGACGCCAACTAGTTCTTCCTCCTCGTCAACCGCCTCATCGGCGAGTGGGAACAAAGCTGCTGCCAAGGTTTCAACCTCTACCGTTGCCGATGTCGTGCGTGTGGGCGACAGCGTTCAGACTTCGGCCTGGTTTGATATAACCGGTGAAGATGACGGTCAAGAGGCAAGCGTCTTTATGGGTGTTACTCAAACTGGTGGCGTGAGTGAATCCTCTCCCAACGGTGATTTTGTTATCAATTACAGCATTAATAGTGGCGACTATGTTGGTGCGGAAGGTGGTTATGCAGAGGCCTCAGGGGCTACTGTGAAATACAGGGACTGGCTCGGCGAGTCCAATATAGTTAAAAAGAGCTTGCCTAACGGTGATTCCGAGGGGGTTTTCTCTTTTAGCCAGAGCGCTAACGAGGGCACCGAGGTTTTCGTAACCTATCAATTCTATATAAGTGTTCTGGATAAGGCATATTGTCAGAGGCTTTCAACTGCTGCGGTTATTGAGCCAGATGCAATTTCGGAGGGTAAAGTTGATGTTACTGACAGCCTCTACGATTGGCCCGAGCTTGGACTGTCACTCGAGGAGAAGTGTTACAGTACCGACGTGACTAAGGCGCAACGCAATGTTTATCGCTACGGGGTGTATATCAATGGTGGGAGCGACGACGGGCAACGTTTAGAGATGGATCAGGGCGGTTTTCCTCTCTACGCCGATGTTTTAAACAATGGTGAAACTCAGCGAGTGCATGCCTATGCAGACTATTGGGGCGTTTGGGTCGAGCCCGAGGGTCGCGCATTAATCGATGCGAATACGCCTTTTAAACGCGACTCTTTTGACGAAGCGGATGGTGTTAGTGACGTTATATACAATTTGTCGGCTACTGATATAAGGATCGAAAAACGTGATACCTCTTATTCAGCTTTGAACGATCTTGATGGGCTCAGTATCGCTCTGTATGTTGACGATGAGTTTTGGAGTGCCCAGTTTACGTCACTTTTCGGTGAGAAGCCGGAGTACCCAGAGTATGAGGGTAAATTCGATAAAGACGGCGCGGCAGATGGGTCGGGTCAGTTTGTTTTTACTAAAGGTATCAGTTTCGATAATGGCTATGCGGCGACGACACTTTTGACTCCGATCATCTTTAGTGTTGCTGAATGGCAGCAGAAAATGGTCATTGAGTATGGTAGCGTCTCTGATGACTGGTATTTTAAGGATGTTCGTCAGATGGGTGTGTGGTCCAACGACACGCGTCAGTGGTATGATATTTCTGCCGCTGCGATGTCTGATCCGACATCTGCTACTTCCGATGCTGGTATACGTACAGAAGTCACATCGATAATTTCAGCCAGTGATATTACTGAACCGCTCTATTGCTTCCGCGACTGTGTTGATGGAACCTTGGTCCAACAAACCTTTACCCAGGCAGTGGCTGAAGGTGCCAGTTTAGTCAGTACTCCTTTTGCTGATGTTGGCTCCTATTTGAAGGAAGACGTGACGGTTGATGTTGTAAGCAATGACTATGCCTCTCTTAGTGCAGCAACGTCCGGCTTTTATCTGGCAAACAACTCTCTTGGAAGGGGCGGGTTTAAGCTGGGTGAAGGGGGCGGTGTAATTACTGATTTTGTCAATGGTGATGTGTTTGCTAAGCGCTTTTCGTCGTTAAGTTTGTCTTCTATAGATAGTACTTTGGGTGAGAATGACGAGGATGTCCCGATTGCGCGATATAACCTAGAAGGGCCGGGTTTAAGTTCCTCTAATTTAAATAAATTATTGTCATTCAATCCTGCTGATCCGGGTGTAATGCCGATTTTCAATTTGGATCTTGTGTCAATCCCAGAAGTTGGAACGTCTGGCTCAGCAACTGTCGATATTTCTGTTAGCGATATGGTATCTAGCCGGAAACTCGCGGCCAATGTAGTGCTTGATTATGTCGCGACCCCGACTGGATTTGTGATGACGATTCCAAAGGGTGCGACGGTCGCTTTGGCCTATACTGGCGACAATGGGGTGCCCATCCAAATCGACTATGTCAGCAGCAAGGAGTGGACTTTTGCTTCGGCGTCCGAGACATCGGGCCTAAGCCTTAACCTATTTCAGTTGCTTGATGGTACCAGTGGTCTGTATGCGGTGCAGAATGTTGGGATCGGAGATTTCTTCGGTTCTAACAGTCATGAACTGTCTGTTACGCTGTCTAATACTGAGTTAGCGATGTTACCTTCAGGGGATGATGATAGGTCTGTGCAGCAAATATCCATTTCATTTGGTGTTACTGATGACGAGTCTCTAGTTTTCAGTCAGACGTATCAGAAGGGTGAGTACTTTGAAGGCCTGCTCGCGTCCGACCTCTATAAGTACACATTGGCATCTGGCGTTGTGTTGGATCCTAGTTCAGTGGCCTTAACTAAAGGGGCAGCTGCGGCCGAGAAGTTTGCGACTCTTGATGATCCCAACAGTCTTCTACAAGACGTGTCATACAGCACTGCCGATGGCTGGCAGCAATCCTTAGCCTGGGGTGTCCGCACCGGTCAGTTGGTTCCTGAATCAAGTCTTGCGCAAATGGAGTGCCTTAAGGTTGGCGAAACTAAGCAATATGAGTTTCACCCTGTATATGGCACTACGACCGATACCTTGCGCTATTGTGAGTCGGCAATTTACGAGGGTAACGTCTCAAGTACCTACACAATTTCGCTCGAAGCGACGCCAACCTATGCGCTAAACCTTGAATCTACGGGCGAGCCAGTGGTTATTTCGCAACCAAAGGTGCTCTATTACACTGTGCCTGAGACTCAAGACAATAGTGGGGAGTTTGACTTTGGTGAAGATGCAGGGAAGAGATTGCGTCTTGAGTTTGCCGGCCACGGTGATCTGAGAGGTATTCCGGGATTTGTCTTTAATACGGCGACTGGTGAAGATCTAGGCGAATTTGTTACTGATTGGAATGAGAGCTACCGCTATTTAAACCGGTTTATCATTCCGGACGGCGGCTTGGTCACGGATGCGGTTGACGACTCGGTATCGTATAAAGTCAAGGCACTCGATGGCGAAGAGTGGCTCGTCGATGCTGATGGCAGTGTAAATGGGGTAGCTGATGTACGGGGGAAATATTCTGATTTTTATTCCCTTACTGAAGACGACTTAGTGAGTGACGATATCCGTCTTGTTGAAATGGGTAATCCAAACAATGTCTGCTATATCGGTGATAAACCAACGGCTCTAATAAACAGTGGTCGCGCGTCGGTTATTCATGGTGAAGTTATGATAGCTGGTGGACAGGCTGGGGATCCAGCGAGCGTTGTGGGCCAGGGCCTTTGTGAACAGGCCGGTATCGACGGTTATCTGTCGGTTCCTGCGGCCGGTGGCGGCGACGATGGTGAGGTAGGTAATGTTGAAGTAGGCGTCGGTGAAGAAGGCGTCGGTGAAGAAGGCGATGTTGAAGTAGGCGATGTTGAAGTAGGCGATGTTGAAGTAGGCGATGTTAAAGTAGGCGTCGGTGAAGTAGGCGATATTGAGGTAGGCGTTGGTGAACAGTTCATTGTCGGAACCTGGAAATTGGCTCCGATCGCCGGAGCGTTGAGTGTTGGTTTTGTTCCAGGCAGCGGAGATTTATGGGCTAATTCAGAAGCTGAAGCAACCGGCGCACGTGCCTGTCTGTTTGACGACACCTATACCTTTGCTGCGGATGGTTCATTCTCTCAGGATATGGGTGATTCTACCTGGATGGAACCTTGGCAGGGCACTGACCCAGAAGCCTGTGGTACTCCAGCCGCCCCACATGATGGTTCCGCTAAAGATGCGACCTACACATATGAAAATAATGTTCTTACAATCAATGGCTTAGGCGCGCATATCGGTCTGCCCAAAGCGGTCAATGACGGTGAACTATCGTCGGCTGTGGCTCCTGAGGTACCGGCGTCGATCAAGTACGCATTGATATCTGTTGATGGCCTCTATATGACGGCCATCATTGATGTAGGAGGTTTGTTCTGGACCTTCACGTTTGTCAAGGTCGTTGATTGAGGCGATGAGAATGAGGGGCCGATTGTTGTAGGATTGGGCGGTCTCCGGTTGACGCAGTGTGCATAGACGGAAGATGCTCCGCCGCTGTTGGGCTCTCGATTTATTCGGGGCTGAGTCTAGGTCTTTATGAGTTTGCGGCCTACAAGGTATTGTGGCGATGGCGATATTACTTGTGAGTTAAGGCAAGCTATCAAAGTCGCCAAGTGTGTGTTGATCGCATTGTGGGCTCAAATTTGTTTTGTGCAATAGCGTCGGGTTTGGATCGCCTGGTCGACACTGGTAGCTAGCGTGATTGGTTTGTTTTTTTTGCCTAACCTATTGCTATGCAGCGGTAAATAAACCAACGAATTTGGTGGTAGTATTGGTGTTTAACCATCGCCTGACCAACGATGTGGGCCGTTAGTTTACGCCTAGTTATGGTTGCTTTATTGTTAAAGGCTCGAAATACGATTCACCAGTTGTTGATGCTCAGCCCGTTGTGTACTTGTTTTGTATCTTCGGCTGTTGATTGTCTGCTTTTATCGCCAAGCATGGATTGTCAAGTCGCTTTAAATGATAGTGATTCGTCTTTGTTACTAGTGGAGTGTTAATTATCACTTATTTGTCTTGGCGGCGATTTTTGCGTGCCTTAGTTGCTACTCCATTAGTCGTGCTAGGCGCGTCTGTTGCCAGTCAAATTGCGTTTGCCGATGTAAATAAAACCAATTTATATGCGGATGATCGCGGGGCTCTCGTCAGCGAGTATGACGAGTTGTATTCTGCTGGCGGATTATCGACACAGGTTAGCGCAAGCGTCTCTCTCGATATAGATGGTAATGGTACTTATGACGCGCTCACCGATGGTTTGTTATTGTTGCGAGGCATGTTCGGTTTAAGCGGTGATGCATTAATTAGTAATGCAATCGCCACAGATGCGACCTACACCTCTAGTGCAGATATTTTGGCTCGGCTTGAAAACATCAGTGGGGTCGTTGACATTGATGCCAATGGTCAAATTGATGCGTTGACTGATGGTCTAATCATTCTCCGTTACCTTTTTGGCTTGCGGGGCGATGCGCTGCTAGCAGGTGTTGTTGCGGGTAATGGTGGTCGTGACACTGCCTCTGCTATTGAGGCTTATGTCGGGTTGCTGGTTCCGGAAGTTGATGATAATAGCCACTCTGCTGAAACTGAGACTATCTATGTAAGACTAAATGATCAGCCTTTTACTGCGCCCCATTATTTATTTAGCACGACAATAAATGGACCTGCGCAGGCCCTCGTTCTAAATAAAGGTGGCAGCTATAAATTTGTTCGCACCGACAGCGGACATCCGTTTAATATTGGGTCCGGTTGGAAAGATGCTCAGGAAGGCCTTCAAATAACGAGCACCTCGTCGACAAATTTGGTGGCAGAAGTTGGCTCAATCGAGGCTGGTCAGTCGATCACGGTTACGATTCCTGCGGACTTTACCGCGGCGACTCTTACCTACTATTGTTTTACTCACTTTTCGATGAATGCGACTGTAGCGATTTCGGATAATCAGTTCTCTGGCAATGATGTTGAAGCACCAGTTTTGACCTCAGAGGCGTCGTTTAGTGTCGCTGAGAATCAGACTGCGATTGGCAGGGTTACAGCGTCTGATGTTGACAGTGCGGTGATCAGTTTTACTGTGTCAGGCCCAAACTTGGCGATCGACGCAACTAGTGGGTTATTGAGTTTTGTCTTTGCCCCTGACTTTGAAGCGAGATCCTCCTATACGGCGACAGTGACGGCGTCTGATGGCACCAACTCAATATCTCAGGTGGTCACCGTGACGGTGACAGATATTGATGATGTGGCGCCCGTTTTTGTGTCAGCAGCTTCATTCAGTGCGGCCGAGAATCAGACTGCTATTGGCACAGTCATCGCGACGGATATCGATAGTAGTTCTATTCAGTTTACTGTTTCAGGTGCCGATTTGGCGATTGATTCCAGTAGTGGTGTGTTGAGCTTTCTCTCCGCCCCTGACTTTGAGGCGAGATCCTCTTATACCGCGACAGTGACTGCGTTTGACGGTATTAATTCAATGACGCAAGCGATCACTGTAACGGTGACTGATGTCGTCGAGGGCGAGCATTCTGGTAATACCTCTGGTGCTTTTGAGCTTCTAGGCAGTCGAGTGACCCTGCAGGATTATAATCCCGCCAGTAAAATCATCACCACTAATCAGTTTGATCTGGTGATGGTTGATGGAGTTGCCAGTGCCGACCTCAGCGCTGCGCCGCTTAACCTTGCTAATATTAAAAATGGCATAGCCTCACCGGTTGGGGATTATTTGGAGGCAATGCTGAGATTTGAGCTGGATGATGCGTTGCCATTGATCAGTGGTGCTGGCACTGTTGATCTGTATGTTACGACTGGCAGTGATGGCGTTAGAGCGAGCAATGAATCACAGCTACACTGTCAGCTACAAATAAGGTGGTCATCAGATGGGGTGAGCGCGTCGGTTATAGAACCAGAGCAGAGTATTGTATTAAAGGTTAATAGATCCGGCCTTAATATTAAAACGACGATTAATGAGTTCGACGTTATGGCCGTCTCGGTGGATGAATTAACCGGAGTTAAAACCTTAGATATAAAGTTATTGTCGGCGTTAAGTGAAGGCGCGAGGGTTGCAGGAGGGTTGTTGGACTCTTTGCTAGTTCCGAGAACACTGCATATTAAAGTGGCGACGAGTTTGCCGGTAAATGACTCCGGAGGGGCGGCGGTCAGTGAATTCGACTCTATTATAAGGCTTGCCAACTAAGCGATATCTTGATCGCAAGCAAAATAAGAGCTCTGAATAATAAAAAAGGCGTTATCATTGCGATACGGCTTGATTAAACTTTGGGTTATCCTCGTCGAGACATTGATTGAATCTCCAAAATATGCATAATTGAAAAAGCTATAAATATGCTATGTATAAAGTCTAAAAGCGCAGTTTGAACTTTAAATCCGGGGAGTAACCGTGAAAAATTTCTACCTTGTAGCCACTTTGGCTCTGTTTCTAGCGGCTTGTGATAATTCAAGTTCAAAGAAAGATACGACAGAGCCACCAGTTGCCGATACTACTGCGCCGGTTGTTACTGCGCCTGACTCCATTACTGTTGCGGCCGTCGACTCGGCTGGAACGCCTGCGTCTGACGCTGCTATAGCAGCGTTTTTAACTGGCGGCTCAGCGAATGATGATGTTGATGGTTCGGTGGATGTGTCGACTGATGCGCCAGCGAGCTTCCCCCTTGGTGATACTACAGTAACGTTTAGTGCATTAGATGCGGCGGGTAACGCGGGTACGTCTACTGCAACAGTGTCTATTACCGATCAGGCGGCGCCGGTTTTGACTGCGCCCGCGGATATTTCGGTGACGGCGGCTAGCGGTGCGGGTGTTGCGGCGAGCGATGCAACCATTGCGGCGTTCCTTGCCGGTGCGGTGGCGACGGACAATGTGGACTCTGCGATTACTGTGACCAATGATGCGCCAACGACCTTCCCGGTCGGTGCGACTACGGTTACGTTCAGCGCTTCGGATGCTGCCAGTAATGCGGCTGTCTCGGTCACAGCGGTAGTCACGGTGGAGAGCGAGGTTCAGGCTGGTAATGCGGTTAAAGGGCCCTTGTACTTAGCCAAGGTATTTTTCGATTATGACGGCAACGGTGAGCACGACAGCGATGAGCCTTCAACGCTGACAGCGGCTGATGGTTCCTACACTCTAGCTGAAGACAGTTCTGCCCCGGAAAGCTATCAGGTTGTTGTTGAGATGACTGATGATACTGTCGATTCATCTACGGGTGAAAGCTACGCCGATTCTGATGTCAGCCTGAAAGCACCAGAAGGTGGTTCGGTGGTTTCGCCGATGACTGCGCTTTATAGCCATGCTTTAACGTCGGTGGCCGGTGCTGAGACGTTAACTGCGGATGATCTCGCTGCTGTGCTGGGCCTTCCCGCTGGCATTGATATTCTCACTTACAATCAGTTTGCTGACGGTGTTGATGCCGATGATGCGTTGGCGGTGGAAAAGGTCGCTCAAAAGGTGATGTT
>Ga0115559_1002248_pt1 | contig 12461 bp, 7 predicted proteins | sample COGITO_mtgs_1105_3_FD_87281 | JGI IMG/M metagenome (GOLD analysis project Ga0115559, IMG submission 87281) | Pelagic marine microbial communities from North Sea - COGITO_mtgs_110506 | ecosystem: Environmental > Aquatic > Marine > Epipelagic | place: Germany:Helgoland, sampling site Kabeltonne... | reverse complement strand
CCCCAAGCCGCGCAATTCCATTCTCCCACGTTCAACGCCACGACTTTCGAGAAATTGAGCCACGGCTTCTGCCCGCAATTCGCTTAACGCAAGGTTAACTTCTGCCGTGCCATCGGAATCTGTATGACCGAGAATCTCAATGCGAATCTTAGACTGCAACATGGTCTTGGCCAATTGCTCGAGTTCGGGCTGAAAGCTACCGTCTAATTCTGCAGATGACTTTTCAAAACGCACGTCTCGCAACGTCATCGTAATGCCCACCTCCAATTTTTGGAGGCTTATAGAAACAAAAGGATCCAACTCGGAATCAGGTGAAAGAATGGTGCTGTAAAACGCGAAATCCGGATGTTCAATTTGAATCACCACATCTTCACCCGTCTTAACTGACAGCGTGAATTGACCGTCTATCGGATCTGAATTTTGCGTGCTCAACAATCTTCCTGATAAATCCAGCACTTGAACCTTGGCCTCAATAGGGTCGCCCGAGTTATCTCGAACTTCACCTGTCCAAAGGGCCACTGCCTTGGCGCTCACTTCCACAGGCAATTCAAATTCCCACAGGTCCAAATTTCCGGGCTCATTCCGATCGGTTGCAAAAATGGCATGGCTGCCGTCCGCGAAAACCTGCAAGCTATTCTCGTCTCCATGCGTATTGATCGGGTAGCCTAAGTTTTCTGGTTCGGACCACGTGCCATCATCCTGCTTGCGGCTAACAAACAAGTCCATGCCCCCCATTCCTGGCAATCCGTCAGAGGCGAAATACAGAGAAACACCATCCGAATGAAGAAAAGGGTTCTCCTCTTTTCCTTTGGAATTGATTACCCCCGGTAAAGGAACGGCTGGCAACCAACTGCCTTCATCGCTGCGTTCACTCACATAGATATCCTGCACCACCTCTCCCGTATCTGTTGAACGAAAAGCACGCACAAAGAACAAAAACTGGCCATCTGCACTCAATGCAGGCTGGCTCTCCCATTTCGCTGAGTTCAACTCCTCCAAGTTTGCCGCATCATTGTAAGAGGAGGATAGAACATTGTAATCGCTTTGAAACAAATCGCAAGACCCCACACCAGTCCGGGTTCCATACGAACCATCAATTCCAGCACAAGCCGTAAATACAAGAAGGCGGCCATCCCCACGAATGGAGGGAGCTCCTTCATTTCGTGGCGTATTGACTTCACCTATGGACCTTACGGTCCACCACTCATCGCCCTCTTTTCGCGCTTCGTAAAAGTCTTCCTGACCGAAAGACCGATTGGGGTATAGCAATTCTCGGGTAAACACCATTCGGTCACCGCTGGAATACAAGGCAGGATAATACTCGGATAATTCCGAATTCACGTCGCCCAAAAGCGCGGTGGGATGAAATTCAGATGGCGCATCGATGGCGGTATTGGCAAATCGCACGGAGCTTTCTAAAAGATCGCTCTGCATCTGCCATCCTCGCAATTGTTCGCCCACTTCGAGTGCGTGATAGGCTTCTTTGTACATCCCACCTCGGTGGTACATTGAAACCAATGACTCTTGCCAATCCTCTCGTTCAGAGGGTTCAATTTCAAATGCTCGATTCAATGCGTCTGCGCCCTTCTGCCATTCTTTCAACTCTGCAAAAATTTGACCTTTCAGCATGAAGGCGTCAAAAAACTCCGCATCGATGCGAATTGCTTCATCCAACTTCGTCAAAGCCTCCATGCGCAATCCCTCGCTGTAAAATTGTGTAGCTTCGTTGTATCGTTTGGTAGCCTTTTTTTCATTTGATTGAGCCAAAGCATCACTTCTCTGAAGACAGAAGATCAAAAAGAAAAACATGAGGACCTTGGGCTGTATTGAATGCACGCTCATCTTGTTTTATTTAGCCGAAAGTCACGAAATTAAGCTCAAATCATGATACAATCATCGAAATCAGTTGAAGAATGACGATTGGACTCCTATCCGACAATCACGGTTATTGGGATGAACGACTCAACCACCACCTCGAAGATTGCGATGAAATCTGGCACGCTGGCGATATCGGATCCCTCGAAGTCATCGATGCCATCAAAGCCCTACAACCTCAAAAAGCTCGAATTGTATTTGGCAACATTGATAACCATGTAATTCGATCTGAATCCGCGGAAGAATTGCGCTGGGAAATTGAAGGCATCAAATTTTTCATGACACACATCGGTGGCAGGCCTGGGCGTTATGCGAAAGGTGTGCGCCAGTCTTTGCTCAGTCACAGACCAAACGTTTTCATTTGCGGACACAGCCATCTCTTGCTTGTGAAGCAGGACGAAAGTTGGGGCGGCTTGTATATGAATCCTGGCGCCTGCGGCATGCAGGGATTCCATCAGAAAAGAACCCTCATAAAATTCGAAATCAAGAAAGGAGCATTGCACGATATGAAGGTGGTCGAACTAGGCGATCGAATGAGAAGACAGCGAGTTTAATCTTTTTTCCGTATCATTGCATTGTCCTCATTAGGAAGCATTCAACGAATGCGCGAATATTCTAGATTCGTTCTACCACTTTCATATTTGAAAACAAAAGGGCTTTTGACAAAGCTCCGGTCCTAGAAGAAGGACACACCCCACAAGCATTTAACATACTATTGATACAATAATTGATGTACGACATCATTGAACTCAATGCGAAGAAGGTCCTTGAACTCAAGGAAATCGCAAAAAAACTCGGAATCAGCCGACTCGAAAAACTGAAGAAACAAGATCTTGTTTACAGCATTTTAGACGAACAGGCATTGCGGCCAGGCGAAAACAAAAAGGCTGAATCGAAGCCCAAAACAGCCGCCACCCGGTCCACAAAATCCACCGCTCAAGGAGCAAGTGAAGAACAGGAGAAGCCAAAGACTTCCCGAACTCCACGTCCAGCCAAAAAAGGAGCCACAAATTCCAAAGAGGCCGAATCTACAGCGCGTGACGAATCCAAAGGCAAGCGCCAACCCGGTGATGCCATTCGCGAGCGCCGAGCCAAGAAAAATGCCACAGCGGAGGACGCTCCTTCTTCTAATGCGAAAAAAGAAGACGGAACGGCAGAAACGAAAGCAGGCTCAAGCTCATCTGAAAAACGGTCCAACGACAAAGAACGAAATGACAAGCGCCGAGATGATAAGAGAGGCGAAGACAAGCGCGGAGACGACAAACGCGGTGACGACAAACGCGGTGACGACAAGCGCGGTGACGACAAGCGCGGTGACGACAAGCGCGGTGACGACAAGCGCGGTGACGACAAGCGCGTAGATGACAAGCAAAACGATGAGCGCGGCGAACGACGGAACAATGATCGAGGCAATAATGACCGACGCGGCAATGATCGACGCAATAACGATCGACGCGACAACGATCGACGCGACAACGATCGACGCGACAACGATCGACGCGACAACGATCGACGCGACAGCGATCGACGCGGCAATGACCGACGCGGAAACGATCGCAAAAATGGACGGAACGATAAGAAGGACCGGTATTTGAGCGAGCCGGAAGAACATGGCTTCAACTTTGATGGCATCATCACAGCAGAAGGAGTGCTGGAAATCCAGCAAGAGGGATTTGGTTTCTTGCGATCCGCGGACTACAACTATTTGAATTCACCGGACGATGTTTACATCACCTCTCGGCAGATCAAACAGTTCTCCCTCCAAACAGGCGACACCGTCATAGCCAAAGTGCGCCCACCGCGACTTGGAGAAAAATTCTATCCTTTAATTGACGTCATGAGCGTGAACGGAAGGTCACCCGAATGGGTGCGGGACCGAATTCCTTTCAAATTCCTGACGCCACTGTTCCCACAAGAGAAATTCAAGTTGAGCACGCGTGGCGGAAACATCAGTACTCGCCTCATGGACCTCTTTGCTCCCATTGGCAAAGGCCAACGTGGAATGCTTGTATCGCAGCCTAAGACAGGAAAGACCACCTTGCTCAAGGATGTGGCAAATGCAATCGCGTTGAACCACCCAGAAGTATACTTGCTCATCTTGTTGATTGACGAGCGTCCGGAAGAAGTGACCGATATGAAGCGAAGTGTGAATGCGGAAGTGATCGCGTCAACATTCGATGAGCCTGCAGATCGCCACGTCCGTATCGCCAATTTGGTCTTGGAAAAGGCCAAGCGTATGGTGGAGTGCGGACACGATGTCTGCATCTTACTCGACTCGATTACGCGTTTGGCCCGTGCTTATAACACCGTTTCTCCGAGTTCCGGTAAGATCTTGAGTGGTGGTGTCGAGGCCAATGCCTTGCAAAAGCCCAAACGCTTCTTCGGAGCTGCCCGTAATATAGAAAACGGTGGATCCTTGTCCATCATTTCGACGGCCCTGACGGAGACCGGTTCGAAAATGGACGAAGTGATCTTTGAAGAATTCAAAGGCACCGGAAACATGGAGCTTCAGCTTGATCGGCGCATCTCCAATCGTAGAATCTACCCGGCCATCGACATCCTCTCATCCGGAACCCGGCGCGAGGATTTGCTCATGGACAAGGAGACCTTGCAACGCATTTGGATATTGCGCAAGCACCTCGCTGACATGAACTCCGTCGAAGCGATGGAATTCATGAAAGACCGCATGGAACAGACACGGAGCAATGAGGACTTCTTATCCTCTATGAATGGATAAGCTCCGGCTTTTCTATTTCGGCGGGCCGTTGGCATGGCTCGCGCTGAAATACTATGCACTGGGCACTTGGACGTGGGAGGACTCTACCCAATATGGCATCCTCCTAAATCTAGCCTTACTAACCTCCGTTGCAGCCTTTGGAACACACGAGGCTTACCAACGGTATGGCAATGACTTTTTGGAACGGTGGAAGCACGCTTCCCGAAAAACACTTTCTTTCGCCTTGTTGCTTCCCCTGGGGTTGGGCCTTTGGTACTACGGAATTGCCTCGGATGCATTGGAAGCGCGTAAAACCCAAAAAATGCAGCAAGTCGAAGCTCAAATCCTAAACGATGAGAGCTTTGAAAAGTTGGCGGGGGATAACCCGGTGTTACTGGAATCTGATCGCGCGAGCATTGTACAGCGGCAACAATCAAATATCGAAGTGTTCTTCTCCCCCGTTTTTTATCTCGGCATGGCAGCAATGGCTTGGTCGTTTACCGGACTCTTCGTTGCTGCAATCTTCGCCTTTATCTGGCCTAAAATTTGGGCCACCTAAATTAGCACGTATCCAATTTTTTCTTCGTTCACTCCGTTATAGCTTTGTAACTCACATCTCGCTTCCAACGCATGCAGCCAACTCCTTTCGAACCTTCCCAAAACACCGTCATGCGCAGCATGACAAGGACGGCGACATTGTGTGGTTTCATATTCCTTATTTCGTGGGCAAGCCAAGCACAAGATGGGCGGAAAAATCTTGCCGCATTTGATGCCAAGAAATACCATTTCGGATTCTGCTTGGCAGGAAACCAAAGTGATTTCAACATTATCCAGCGTCCTGATTTTACATTTTCGGACAGCTTAGTTCAATTGGTGAACCAACCCCAAGCCGGTTTCAATCTCGCCTTGGTTGCCTCATGGAACATGACTAAAAATGTTCGGTTGCGCTTTTTACCCGGACTATCCTTTCAAGATCGCACGTTGGAATACCATTTCCAGGAAGAAGATGATGTGTCCATAAAAAGCAGACGAACCGAAGCCGTTTACCTTGACTTCCCCTTGCTTCTCAAGCTACGCACGGATCGAATCGGAAATATGGCTGCTTTTGCACTAGTCGGTGGGAAGCTCAGCAAGGACATGCAATCGCAAGAAGAAACGAATCAGCAATTGCAGAGCGAATACATTTTACGCTTGGAATCGGGCAACTCATCCATTGACATTGGTGCAGGGGTTGATTTTTTTCTGCCTTTCTTCAAATTCAGCATTGAAGGCAAATTTGAAATGGGCCGCAGAAACATCTTGATCCAAGACGAATCCGAATTTTCGGCCCCTTTGGACGGACTGAAAACGCGCTCCTTCATTCTGTCATTGTGTTTCGAAGGATGATGCTAAAATGCTGAACGCTCTCCTGCCCAAAAGACATGCACCGCGCTGGATGGTGACCGTCGTGGATATCAGTGTGAGCATTCTTGCACTCTACACCGCTGCTCTGCTCCGATTTGAATTTCGAATCCCCGAAGCAGAATGGCTGATTTGGAAGGCTTTTCTGCCTGTTTTCATCACAGCAAGACTGGCAGCATTTTTACTCTTCAGTACATCCGCCGGAATCATCAGGCACACGGGGTTAGAAGATGTCAAACGAATTGCAATGTGCACGAGCGCGGTCACAATTGTCTTCGCCAGCGCCAACCTGATCGCAGCTCAAATGGGAAATGCCCCCTACTGGATTCCATTCAGCATTCTAGGCATTGAGTGGATATTGACCACGGCAATTATGGTTTCCAGTCGCTGGGCCGTCAAATGGCTTTACCTCCAAAACAAGAGGCATCCAGGGGTTAAGACCCAAATTGCCATTTATGGCGCAGGCGAAGCGGGCCTTTTGGCAAAAGAGGCCATTGATCGAGAATTGGGTGAGTCAGGCATGAAATTGATTGCCTTCATCGACGATGACCGCAATAAAATCGGCAAGAAAATCGAAGGCATTGACATCCTCAATGCCCACCAGGCCGAGATGCTGTTTGCCGATGGCCGCGTGGATCAAATGATCCTCTCAATCCAAAACCTCGACAAAGAAAAGCGGCGCGTGATGGTCGATATGGCACTGCGTCATGGCGTTCGTCCTTTGGACGTACCTCCAGTGGAACGCTGGATCAATGGCGCCTTATCATTTGGACAAATAAAGGAGCTGCGCATCGAGGATTTATTGGGAAGGGAACCCATAGAATTGAATTCCCATCCCATTCTTGAAAACATGCAGGGAAAACGGGTGGTCGTCACGGGTGCCGCAGGTTCCATCGGCTCTGAATTGGTTCGTCAACTACTTGGTTACCAACCTTCTGTACTCCTTGCGATTGACCAAGCGGAAACCCCGATGCACGACCTCCATTTGGAACTCGTACAGCTGGGAGTTGAGGAAATGGTGGATCTACAAATTGGCGACGTCCGCGATGCAGAACAGATCCTTGCTACGCTGCAGTCTTTCCAACCGGATGTGGTGTTTCATGCGGCCGCATACAAGCATGTGCCAATGATGGAAAAGCAGCCTTGGCAGGCGTTCGACACCAATGCCATGGGAAGCCTAAACGTACTAATGGCGGCTGAAGCATCGGGGTGTCCACGGTTTGTCTTCATCTCCACCGACAAAGCAGTGAATCCCACAAGCGTGATGGGAGCCACGAAACGTCTCGCTGAACTCTTAGTGCTTCAACGTGCATCGACTTCCAAAACCCAGTGTGTCATCACCCGTTTTGGCAACGTGCTGGGCAGCAACGGATCCGTCATTCCACTTTTCAAAAAGCAAATCGAAGCCGGCGGCCCCATCACAGTAACAGACAAGGAAGTCACGCGCTATTTCATGACCATACCCGAAGCCGTCTCTCTCGTGCTTGAAGCTGCAGCCATCGGAAAGCAAGACGATGTGTTTGTCTTTGATATGGGCCAATCCATTAAGATCATGGACCTTGCTAAGAAAATGATCGCCTTGGCCGGAATGGAAGAAGGAAAAGATATTAAAGTCGCCATCACCGGATTGCGGCCTGGCGAAAAGATGCACGAGGAATTGCTCTCAAACCGCGAGTCCCTCTTGCCTACGCACCATCCAAAAATCATGCGCGCCAATACCCCACCTTCCTTGAAGGCCGCGGACCTCGAACGCATCATTGCCTTGTCTCAAACTAAAGGCGCACATCCAGAGACACTATCACTTTTGCACGCGCTCATTCCCGAATACAGTTCCAGCCAAAACGGGTAAAAGCTACCGCCCAATAATGTCGGAAAACACGCAACCTCAAGACTCATTTCTGACATTGGCAGAGCCAGCGTCCGGAATGCATAAAGTCAAAGGGTCCAAGCATTTTGGCCATGTATTTCCGATCAAAACTGAAGATGAAGTCGAAGGTCATTTGACAAGCCTCAGAAAAAAGTACCACGATGCCCGACACCACGCATATGCCTATCGGCTTGGGATGAATGGCGATACGTGGCGGACCTCTGACGACGGCGAGCCCAGCAACAGCGCAGGTCCACCCATATTAGGAGCGTTCAAAAGCATGAACGTCACCAACTGCCTCGGAGTCGTAATTCGATATTTCGGAGGAACTAAGCTCGGCGTTGGCGGGCTAATTGAAGCCTATCGCACGGCTACGCGCTGCGCACTTGAGGCCGCAGAAATAAAAGAAGAAATCATTTTGGCTTCCTTCAAGGTTTCGTTTCCGTATGATTTAATGGGAACCATTATGAATCACCTCGATAAATGGCAGGCAAAGCCCAAAGAACAAATATTTTTGGAATCCTGCACCATCATCGTGGAAATCAGACGGGGACAAGCCGACGCCTTTGAACGCGCATCCCAGGGAATATTCGGCACGGCCATTGACCGAATCCAATAAGGGCAACCCCAACCCTTGGCCTATGATCAAAAAAAAACAGCAGCCAGAAGGCCGCTGTTTTCTTTTCATGCGAAGCTCACCGTTTTATTGCAAAATCACCTGCTTGATGATGGTGCCTTCTTCTGAATTCAATCGGAACACATATGTGCCTTTGGCCAATCCTGACCAATCCAACCATTCTCCTGATGACGCCATGCCCTGGTCAACAAGCGCTCCGGTAGTCGACATCAAACTCCATTCGAATGGCGTGTTTGACATTTCATTCGAATTCAACTGCACCCGTCCATTGGATGGATTCGGGTACAAATCCAATGTCATCCCCAACGCTTCTGAAATTCCGGTCACATTGATGGTGAAAGGAATGCGTTCGGATGCGCAGGCAATCGATGGAGTCTGGACCACCCAATTGTAGAAGAAATAATAGTAGTTGTAGGCATTGTTTCCACCGGCTGTGCTCTGTGTGATTGAAGCCAAGTCTCCGATAGCATACGGATAAGCCATATCCGTATCAGGAGCGTCACGCCACAGCTGGGGATCATTATCCAAACTGCGCAAGCCATAATCATTGCCCTGCTCCAACTCAAAATCCAACTCAAGTGTATTCATTCCATCAGCAACTTCAAAAACAGCAGACGCTACCACGTTGCCTTCGGAATCAACAACGCCAATTTCACGGTCTCCCGCTCCATTCGCGTATACGTCAACGCTGCGAATCACGATGTCCTCGTATGCATCAAAAAGCAACCAACGAATGCTGTTGTCGTGGTATTGACCTTCGCCTGTTTCAGCACGGCCTCCTGCTCCTTCGACCATATCTTGAGCTGAAATGTCCTCGACCCATACCGTGGTTGACGACTGTGCATCCAACTCGTACGTTGCTCCTACAGCCATTGCTTCCGTCGCAGTCTCGGAATCATACCAATGGGTTGTCTCAGAAGAGGACTCCAATGTGATGACTTGCGGCCCGTCTAATTCAGAAGGTCCTGTGATTACCGGTGTCTCAGGTGCTTCCAACACGAGCACGATGAATTCCGCCGATGGGTTCGCATTTCCACAGACATCCGTGACCGTCAAAAAATACGTGCCGGACTCTGTGACGTTAATGCTTTGTGTTTCCTCCCCATTGGACCATGTCCAGTCTCCTGAACTCTCTGAAACCAAATCAACAGAACCGCCTTCACAGAAACTTAATTCTCCCAGTGCATTCACGACTGGAGCCTCAGCTGTTACAACCTGCACCGACACCACTGTTGATACAGCTGCACATCCATCTGCGTCGTATGCGGTTACGCTATAGTTTCCTGTTTCACCTACTGCCAAAGTAGACTCCGTAGTTCCATTGGACCACGCGTAGCTGGCGAACTCGCCTTCTACAATCAAATCAACCGTTTCTCCCGGGCAAATGGATGTCTCTCCGCTAACCGTCAGAATCAAATCCGTCATGCACGGTGCTTCGAGCAAGTTGTGGTATTGGTCGATGGTCGGATTCTCAATGATTGTCACCATGCCACTTGGCCAGCTGATCGTTGCCGTCTCGACTGTGTCATTTTCTCCCAGACCAAACATACACGCAAATGTGTTAGTGATGCCATAGCTCTCACCTGCACGAATCTCTCGGATTTGCGTGCCGAAGTCGCCTGTAATCACTACGGTTGCGCCTACAGCGTCTTTGTTGGATTCAATGCCTTCCAAATCGAAAGCGATCCAATGATTGGCATTGCCCTGATTCAACCACAAAATGTCATCGTTGTTGTTATCAGGACTATTGTATCCATTGCCGTAGCTCGCGTACAAATCTGCAAAGCCATCTCGGTTGACGTCTCCAACAGCAAAGCTGTGCATGGTATCGCCGGCAACGAAGGTATTTACCTCTGTGAATGTACCGTCGCCATTGTTGTGAAAATATGAATGGAAACCTCCTGAGATCAGAACATCAACAAATCCATCGTTGTCAAAGTCAGTCATCTTTGCTTGCAACACAAAACCACTGGCCCCCAAGCCCGCCTCGTCCGTGACGTCGGTGAAGTATCCACTGCCATCGTTTTGCAATAGCTTCATCGTGGTGGAGTGGTTGGTCAGGTAACAATCAAAGTCACCATCGTTGTCATAATCCGCATAATCCACGGTCCAGCTCTGCTCATTCAACACCAAACCTCGCTCCTCAGCAACTTCTGACCATGTACCATCGCCGTTATTCATCCAGATTTGGTTGATGCGGCGTGGGTCATTCGGGTCCGAAACAAATTGTCGGCATTTGGCAATGGTTAGATCCAAATCGCCATCGTGATCGAAATCACAGAAAACCGTTCCGTAGTTTCCACTGTGGTCGGTGGATGGATAGTCGCTGTAATCATAATTTGTGAGGTCAATGAGGTCTGCATCGAAATCCAATGCCGAACCATTTCCTTTCCAAATGCGCGAGAGCGCATCATCATGGCATCCAAAAACATCAAGCTGACCATCGTTGTCAATGTCCGCAAAATTGCAGGCTTGCATGAACATTGAACCATTTTCGAGGTCGAAGTCTGACCACTGCCCTACCGCGTCGATGTGCTTAACGTGCACGCCATCATATGAACCGCCCGAAAAAACGTCTTTGTGTCCATCGTTGTCATAATCCCCAATGGTCATGCCCCACTGGTTATTGTTTGAAACATCCCCGTAATTTACTTCGGTAAATTCGCCCGAACCATTCTGGTACAGAACTTTTACCGTTGTAGATCCATCCAAAACGACGATGTCGTCATATCCATCGTTGTCCATGTCGGTGAAGCCGACACAGTTGCCGCTGTTGTAACTGTCGGGCAAAGACGAAGAAGCGTTGGAGAAGGTCTGAGCGTTAGATGTTAACGCAAACAAGAGTGCTAATGCACCAAATAAAAAATTACGCATGAGAATTGGTTTCAGAATTCAAGTCTTGCAATATAACAGCGAATTCCGCAAATGGTTGCAAAAATTCAAAATGAGCCGTCAATTTAGGGAATGAGCACCTCAATTCTGGTTTAAATTCGCTGCATGACACCCGGAGGAACAGCGGCATTTCACACCCTTGGATGCAAGCTGAATTTTAGCGAAACATCGACGATAGCCCGTGATTTGGCAGACGCCGGTTATGCGCGCGTCGGAATTGATGATGCTCCTGACGTTGTCGTGATTAACACCTGCAGCGTTACCGATCAAGCTGACGCCAAATGCCGAAACGCAGTGCGGAGAGCACGCAATGGAAATCCCCATGCATTTGTTGCCGTAGTTGGCTGCTATGCGCAGCTCAAACCTCAGGAAATCAGTCAAATTGAGGGCGTTAACCTCGTCCTCGGTGCGCAGGAAAAATTCAACCTAGCGAAGCATCTGATCAAGATGCAGCCGGATGATCCCGCTGCCATTGAAGTCAATCCCATCAAGGAAGTAAAGGCTTTTGTCCCTGGATTTTCGAGCAATGATCGAACGCGTGCATTTTTAAAGGTTCAAGATGGCTGCGATTATTTTTGCTCCTTTTGCACCATTCCACTCGCACGCGGCAGGTCACGGAATGCAACGGTTGCGGAAACCCTTCGGATGGCTGGCAAAGCATTGGATTCAGGTGCGAAGGAAATCGTTTTGACCGGCGTGAATATTGGCGATTTTGGAAAAAGTACTGGGGAGACTTTTTTGGATTTAGTGCAAGAACTTGATCATGCCATCGCTGTTCCTCGCATGCGAATCAGCAGCATTGAACCCAACCTTTTGGATGAAGCCATCATTGACTATGTCAGCAAAAGTGAACGCTTCCAGCCACATTTTCACATCCCGTTGCAAAGTGGATCGGATCGCATCTTAAAATCGATGCGCCGGCGTTATCGGACGGATTTATACGCGGAACGCATCACTCGTATTCGTCAAAATATGCCACTCGCAAGCATCGGAGTTGACGTCATCACTGGCTTTCCTGGGGAAGACGAAGACGCATTTCAAGAGACATACGAATTCCTCCAAGGGCTGCCCAT
>Ga0115559_1002237_pt1 | contig 12504 bp, 10 predicted proteins | sample COGITO_mtgs_1105_3_FD_87281 | JGI IMG/M metagenome (GOLD analysis project Ga0115559, IMG submission 87281) | Pelagic marine microbial communities from North Sea - COGITO_mtgs_110506 | ecosystem: Environmental > Aquatic > Marine > Epipelagic | place: Germany:Helgoland, sampling site Kabeltonne... | reverse complement strand
TTGGAGGTCTTCTCTTGTGGCGGTTTGACTGAACTTCCCACGCTATGCTGTGAAAACTGCATACAGGGTTGGGGAATGGCATCTGATCTAGGCAAAGGCTAAACATGAATTACTAGCAGACGCAGATGCCGCGCTCGCGCCAAGTATTCTGTGGATTAACTTGCTGGGAGCCATATTGGCAGCCAAGCCGACTAAAAGACGAAGGAGCTTACTACAAACAATCGCTTGATACGTATGTTTCTCAGCGGTTAACGAACAGGCGGTACACGAGAGTGCCAATCCGTCACTCGTTGTAGGGCACTACCGGCTCGAATCAATGTCGCCTCAGCCAAGTGTGCTGCCACCAATTGAACAGCTACAGGTGTATTTTTTTCAGTGAAACCGGCAGGCAATGTAATGGCAGGACTTCCACTCATGTCAAAAGGAGCGGTGAATTTTGTCAGGCGAGCCAGTTCAGATGGCAAAGTCCCGATAGTAGCCATCTCTTTGCATGTTGGGGAGGCCATAGGTTGGGCCGGTATCAACAACAGGTCGTAATTTTCGAAGAATCCGCGTACAGCGCCGATGAAAGCACGACGACGCAACCATATTTTTTGCATCTCCGCAGCAGAAATAGATCGCCCGAACTCGATCAATCCCCCCAAGCCCGGGCCGTAGTGATCCGCATTCTTTGGGTGCCAAGGCTCATGTGCGACTGCAGTCTCTACGGCACAGGCCGTTCCCCAATCCGCGACCATATCACTCACATCGGGAAACCGCACGCTCCGCATATCTGCGCCAAGCGATTTCAACACTGTAAACACAGACTGCACAGCTCTTTGCATGTCCTCATCCAGCCCGCTGCAATAGTTTTCGTCAAAACCAATACGCAATCCACTTAAGTGCCTATCTTCGCCACAGACATATTCTGGAACAGGCGCATGCAATGCGACGCTATCCTCGACATCAGCCCCAGCTATCAACCCAAGCATGTGACCACAGTCCGTCGCGGTTCGCGCCATCGGCCCAATATGGTCTAACGACGCCGCCAATTCAAAAGCGCCGTGCACAGGCACGCGTGCCCAAGTTGGTTTTAAGCCGGTAACGCCGTTAGCGGCAGAAGGGAAGCGGATCGAACCACCAGTATCGGTACCAATTGCTGCGAAGCACAAACCCGCCGCGACCGCAACGCCTGAACCGCTCGAGGAAGCGCCAGACCAGTGATCGCTATGCCACGGATTGATAGGTGCTGCAACGTCAGGATGGTGGTCAGCGAAGGCGGCCTCTGTCATTGTCAGCTTACCAAGTAGTACCGTACCAGCTTCTCGCAGTCTCCTCACGACTGTTCCGTCGTAAGTGGGAACAAAGTCCCGCATCATCGGCATACCACCAGCTGTGGCAATCCCCTTGGTGAAACACAGATCCTTCAACGCGATCGGAACGCCGTGCAGAGGACTGAGTATTTGACGACGCATGATCATCGACTCAGCCACACGTGCTTGCGCCAATGCAGCCTCATGGGTGACGGTCACGTAGGATAACAAAGTCTTATCCACGCGCTCAATGCGACTAAGCATCATATGAGTGACCTCAACCGGCGACAGTTGTTTGCTGTGCAGTAGAGCAGCCAAATCATAAGCGTTTAGAAACGCTAGTTGATCTTCAGTCACATGTACTTTCTGTTCATTTGCATCAGTCTGTATGCTGTGCAGCCAAGCCTAGGTCCGCCACCATACTTTGACGCATCCGGTACTTCTGCGGCTTACCTGTTGCCGTCAGCGGGAATTCCGATACAAGACGTACATACCGCGGCACCTTGTAATGAGCAATGCGAGAGCGACAAAATTCGACGAACTCCTCGGACTCAGCAGTCTCGCCAGGTTTCAGAATCAGCCAAGCACCGATTTCCTCGCCATATTTGATGTCGGGGACCGCAAATACTTGCGCCTCAAGAATTTTGGGGTGTAGCCTAAGGAGATTTTCAATTTCTTGCGGGAAGATGTTTTCGCCGCCACGAATCAACATATCTTTGGCTCGGCCAACAATGTTGCAATAACCTTGCGCATCTATAGTTGCTAGGTCGCCCGTGCGTAACCAGCCAGCCTCATCAATCGTCTCGTCTGTTTGTTCCTTATCTTCCCAATAGGAACGCATTACCAGATAGCCTCGGACACATAGCTCACCAGATACCCCGATGGGTACCATTCGTCCATTTTCGTTGATCACCTTCGCCTGTATATGCGGTTGAATGCGGCCAACAGTAGACACGCGACGCTCAACTGGGTCCGATACGTGGGACTGGAAGGAAACCGGTGAAGTTTCGGTCATCCCATAGCTGATAGTAACCTCCTTCATATTCAAGGTGTGCATCACCGCACGCATAGTTTCCACCGGACATGGCGCTCCGGCCATAATGCCCGTTCGCAAAGAACTAAAGTCGAGACGACTTATCGTCGGCTCAGCCAACATAGCGATGAACATGGTGGGGACGCCGTGCAGGGCCGTGCACCGTTGTCTTTGCAGAGTCTGTAGGGTCGCCGCGGCGTCAAAGCCCTCAGAAGGAAAGATCATGGCAGCACCCACAGCAGTGCATGACAGAACACCCAAGACCATACCAAAACAGTGGTACAGGGGTACTGGAATACACATTCGATCAGAGTGGGAAAGCACCATTGACTTTGCAGCGAACCTAGCGTTGTTCACGATGTTAAAGTGCGAAAGCGTTGCACCTTTAGGGTTCCCGGTGGTGCCGCTGGTGAACTGGATATTGATCGCATCGTCTGGGTCAAGCTCAGCTGACAAGCCTCGCAAGCGGTCACGGTGCGCGGGACCGGCTTGGCGCAAAAAATCAGCGAAACGCATAGCACGCGAAGGAATGGGCAGCTTAACTGCATCATGCGCAGGAACGGACAGTTCGTCTAATAAAATAACGTGCTTCAAGTGACCCAAACGTAATGACGTCAAGTCACCTGGCTGACCGGGCTTATCGATTTCAGGCGCGATTTGGCGCAATATATCTAAATAATCACTGCTCTTGTGGTTACGAGCCATTATCAGCATTCGACAACGCACTTTGTTCAAAGCGAATTCGAGCTCGCCGCTTTTGTAAGCCGGGTTTATATTCACCAATACGGCCCCGATACGAGCTGTTGCAAATTGAGTCAGCAGCCACTCAAGGCGATTGGGAGCCCAGATCCCTACACGATTGCCACGCCTTATTCCCATCGATAGTAAGGCCGCAGCCATATCGTCAGCCTGAGTCTTTAAGTCGTACCAACTGAGGCGTTGATTCTGCGCGACGAAGACCGCAGCATCTCTGGAACCGTGGCGTGAGACTGCACGGTCCAAAAGTTGTGGAACAGTCATGAAACGTAGCGGTTCATCCGTTGAACCGGAAACAAAGGACAAGGCGCCTGGAGGACTCAGCTTATGATCCGGACCACCTTTAACCCAATCAGACAAAAATGGATTGTTGGTCACGCTTCTTTATTCCTAATTTTAGAAAACTTTCACGTTGCTAAAAATTCCGCCAATCGCCAGACTGCTCAAAGGCATGGGCAGCTCGGTAGATCGTAGACTCATCCCAATGTTTGCCAATAAGCTGCATCCCAATAGGCAAACCATTAGAGATGCCGCATGGCACGCTCATAGCTGGGTGCCCGGTGACGTTAAGCGGACACGTGTTTCCCAACATCTCAAGCGCGCGTTGGACGCTCAGCTTAAGCGAGGCATTAGATGGGGGAATTTGCGTGGCCTTCATTGGCAGTGTGGGAGAAAGCAGCAGGTCATAACGCGACAAGGCCGTGTCATAGGCGCTAGCCAATAAGCGGCTCAAATTCTGAGCTTTGGCGTAGAAGTGTCCACGATAGCTCTTAGTAAAATATTCTGCGGCCATCATGGATACCTTAAGAGATGGCGATAACTCATCCGCACGGGCACGCCACGCAGAATGCGCATCCAACAAGCTGGTGGTGTAAAGGCCCTTCCAGTTAAACCCCATTCCGTTGCCGTTCATCATTTGCGCTTGAAGGCCCTCTAAGGCGATCGCCGTCCAGATAGCTGGGCCATCCATGTGCATAGGCACGGATACGTCCTCTACGATCGCACCGAGTGAACGCAACCGGTCAGCCGCTTGATGAACCTTTTTGTCGACGTCGGGTTCGCTTTCGGGGCGGTTGAACCCTTCAGTCAAAACGCCGATACGAAGTCCAGAAACACCTCTTCCAAGCGCGGCAGTGTAACGATCGACACGGACATTCGATTGCCTTGGATCCAACCCGTCCACGCCAGCAATAGCCTCAAGTAACAGCGCGTTATCCGCAACCGTGGCCGTCATCGGTCCAGCATGATCAATCGTGGCTTCGATCGGCATGACGCCGGTATAAGGAACCAATCCATGGGTCGGCTTCAAGCCGTATATGCCGCACCAGGACGCAGGCATCCGTATTGACCCACCTTGATCACCCCCAATCGCCATACCAATTTCACCAGCGCCTACAAGAGCGGCCGACCCTGAGGAGGAGCCACCCGCGGAGTATCCGTAACGGTAAGGGTTGTGCACAGGACCCGCAGCGCACGTATGGCTACCACCCGATAAACAAAAATATTCGCAATGCGCCTTGCCCGCGATGGTACCTCCTGCGTCCAAAATTCGCGTCACAAGCGTGGCGTCAAGATCAGGCACATAACCTTCAAGCGAAGACGCACCGTTCATAAGTGGGACACCTGCCAAACAAATGTTGTCCTTGAGGACGACACGCTTGCCAGACAACGGACCGTGCGCAGCGCCATGTACTTCGCTTTTGACTGCCCACGCATTCAGGGAGTTATCAGCCGCACCGGGCTTAATTCCGGGCGTGCGCGGATAGCGAACTGGAGGCAGGTTGTCCGGCAACTGAGTCAACCGGTCGTACGACTGAAAAGTTCCCTCCATTATTTCAAGATATTCAGCCACCTCATGCGATGACATATTCATGTGCAGGGACTCGACGATCGCATGCATCTGATCGGCTGTAGGACGTTTGACGGTAGACATGATTTCCCCAGGGCCAGTGGCCGGTAACTCGATTGCATTTAAGTGCGACCGTTTGTAGATTGAAGCATTTTTTTTGCCCAGCTCACGGCTAATTGGGCGTTGGCTACTCGGATAACCACTCCCAGCGGGAGCACTTTTCAATTGATCGTCCTCCCCACGCCTAGTCATTTGCGCTACTGCGATTGGCGCCGGGCCTGCACCGTTGGTGCGATTCGTGATCCGCGCCGAACCCATCCCAAGCAGCTCACTCAAGCCACCGTCACGCAACTCGCTAGCCTGCAACTCCTTTATGACTGTGCCACGTTCGAAAACAACCACTCGATTCGAAACATCCAGAACTAAATCCAAATTTTGCTCAACAATGACCAGTGCCATCCCGTTGACATCGCACAAACTAGACAGCGTGCTCCCAATTTCTTGCACTATGGAGGGCTGTATGCCCTCACTCGGCTCATCCAAAAGCAACAACCACGGTTTTGGAACTAACGCGCGGGCTAACGCTAGAATTTGCTGCTCGCCACCTGACAATGAACCGCCTTTGCGACCGAGAAGCGCGCCCAAACGAGGGAATTGATCGACTACTCGCTCTATGGACTGAGATTCGGTCTCCCCAATATCTTCGCGCCAAGCCATCCGCAAATTCTCAAGCGAGGTGAGACCCGGCAAGATACCCCGGCCCTGAGGTACATAACCGATACCCATCTGCGCTCGATTATGTGCAGCGGAACCGGTGGCATCAGTTCCATCTAGCTCAATACGACCACCAGTAGATGCAACTAATCCCATCACAACTTTTAATAGCGTTGTTTTGCCCATCCCGTTGTGACCGACAACACCCACAGCCTCGCCTTCATGGACTTCTAAGTTAACGCCGTTCAGAACCGGCACGCTACCGTAGCCTGCGCGCAGATCGGCCAACTTGAGTACTACATCGGTTACCTCAAGCGCACCTGACTCAGCCAAACTTTGTTCAGTCATGATTATTTTGCTCGGTTACCAATGTAGACCTCCCGCACTTTTTCGTTACTCATAACCGCGTCAGCTTCACCCTCCACCAAGATAGCTCCTTGATGCAGCACCGTGACGGCACCTCCAAGCATCCGGACGAAATTCATGTCGTGATCCACAACAATTACCGCAGCCTGTTGGTTAATGCCTTTAATCAGCTCAACCAGCCGGTCTGCCTCTGCTCCCGTAATACCAGCGGCGGGTTCATCCAACAAAACAAGTTTTGGACGCTGACACAGCACCAGGCCAATTTCCACAATCTGACGCTGGCCATGAGCAAGCTCACCAACAACTCTGCGCAAATGGCTTTGTAAACCGAGTTCCGTGATTACACGGTCAACTTCAGCCGACGCACCTTGTTTGCCATGAATCCGGCGGGCAGATAGCCACAAGTTTTCCCAAACTGTCAAGCCGTTCATTACTGAAGGCACTTGGGTTTTTATACCCACACCAAGTTGGACGATCTCATATGGTTGCCAACCCGTTACGTCGTGTCCATCGATAAACACATAACCGTTACTGCTGTTTATTTTGTGCTGCCCAGTTAAGCACTTGAAAAAAGTGCTTTTGCCCGCGCCATTAGGGCCAATCAGACAACGCATCTCACGCGCGCGCAAGCTGAAATTGACGTTATTCACAGCGAGAACACCACCAAAGCGAATCGAAAGATCGCGGGTTTCAACAATAACTTCGCTCATGTGCTCGGCTCACTGTGGATAGTCATAGTCACACGTTATTTCTGGCTGTGAGCCGAAGACTTCCGTCGGCGCATGCTCTTGTTCCCGGCACGACGCACGCTACGTTGCTCGCTCTGACGGCGCCATCCCATCAAAGTCGGCAACAAGCCACGTGGCAAAATCAGCACAACTAGAACCAAAATGGTACCGATAACCAACGAGTTATCAATGTACGTCTGAGAGCCAAGCAACAATTTAAGCGACCCTAGTAAACCGGCTCCAATTACCGGCCCCATCAGAGTACCGAGACCACCCGCGATCACCCAGATGATGACCTCAACGGACTGGCCTAGACCAAACAGTGCAGGAGTAACAATTTCTGCCCAACTTGCATACAGGCAACCAGCCATACCAGCCATGGCGGCTGAAATCGAGAAGATGCCTGTTTTATAAGCGGCTGCGTCGTAACCCAACAACTCTATGCGTGCCTCATTTTCTCGGATCCCCAATAGAATGCGACCGAAAGCACTGGATAGAATCCAGCGTGAGATAAGGTAGCAAAAGATTAAACAAAATATCACCAAATAATAAAACGCTGTCCCAAAAATAGGAACAGATGGATCTCCCGGTAAGTTAATGATTGGAAATGCAGGGATACCGTTAAACCCGCCTAAACGAGTGCCACCGATTTGATAGGCCTCTCCAGCGGTTGCCCCCATAAATTTCGCCAATATCAATGAGAAAACCAAGGAGATAACACCCATGTAGACGTCGCTGATACGGCCATAGAACATCATGGAACCCATCAGCGCTGCAACAAAAGCGGGCAAGATGATGGCCAATATCCAAGCGGCTGTGCTCTCGCCCATATTCATCGAAGTAATGGCGTAGGTGTAGGCTCCTAGCCCGAAATAGGCAGCATGCCCAAAGCTAAGAATGCCTGCATAACCCCACATTAAGCCCAACGAGAGTGCGAACAAAGCCCAAATCGCAAGCAGAGTTGCGGTACTCGTGTCGAACGCAGCGGGGAGTATAAGCAATATGAAGACCGCCACGGCGATCCACCCCCATTGCGTCCGACCGGCACTAGAGAAATTCGCAGAATCCCCGATCATGTAGCGTTCCGGAAGAAGCGGCCCGTAATTCCTTGAGGCATGATGCGCAGTAGGACAATCGCGAGGACTAGCATTGCGATTTCGCCAATTACAGGCGTAGAGCCAAAAGATACTGCTTGGCTTATTGAACCAAAGAGCACAGAACTCGACAGCGTGCCCGTGATAAACGCAGCACCACCTGTGATTACAGTGATGAACGCCTTCGCAACATAAGCGCCTCCGGAGGATGGCAGCAAGCCCGTCAGCGGTGCGAGCACACCACCTGCCAGCCCAGACAGTGCAGAGCCAACAGCGAATGTCCACATGTATACGCGCTGCGGGTTGTAACCGAGAGAAGACGCCACATCAGCGCTTTGCATTGCACCACGAGCCACAAGGCCTAGCCTCGTAAAACGCATCACTAGCAGCATACTCACCACTAAGATCAAGGCAATCAAAATAATAAATAGGTTGTATCCCCCCATTTGAAATTGCCCGAGTGCATATCCCGAAATAGGGGCCGGCACACTAACCGCGGTGTTACCAAAAATAAACGTGACGACACCGACCATCATCAAAGACAATCCCCAAGTCGCTAACATGGTGTCAACCATTCGTCCGTAAAGGTGGCGCACTACAAGCCGTTCAACCAATAAGCCAAGCACGCCCACAACAAGTGGCGCGACAACTAGCATTGCAAAATAGATATTTATATTCGCTTTCGCACAGGCGATCGTTGTGTAGCCTCCAACCATGACGAACTCGCCATGCGCCAAATTGATGACACGCATCATCCCAAAAATGACGGCAAGGCCAGCGCTAATCAGCACGAGAAAGGCAATCATATAAATGATTTCCAACGTGACTACGGCAGCATATTCCATAACTACTTTCTTAGGTTTCGGCACCTCGAACCTCACGGCCCGAGGTGTCTCACATAATTAAATCTTCACTTCATACTGCTTGTTGTCATTTGGATTTTTTTGCAAGTCACAAAACTGGAGCGTGTCTGATGGCATACGCCCTTTAAACTGCTTCTTGATCATGAGCTTCTGGTTCTTCACCTCCATCACGTTAATGTCCAATATCGCATGATGTGTTTTCGGCTCCAAAGTGATCGTCCCGCCAGGACCTTGAATGCTAACGCCGGACTCAATAGCAGCCAACATTTTCTCGCGGTCGAGTGAACCGGCCTTCTTCACACACTCCGCCCATAGCATGATGCCCTGATATTGCGACACCGCAATTTCATGCACAACCTTCGTGTCACCGAATCGCTTCGTCCATTTAGCGAGAAAATCTTTATTGGATGGATTTGTATTTTCTTGGCTGTAGTTGCCAGCGATCAAGATACCGTCACCCTCCTCAGCAGACAACGCTAGGTGTTCGTTTCCGACACCAAATGTTGTTGAGCACATCGGGATTTTTTTATTCATCCCACTGGCTGCCCATTGACGGAAGAATGACATGTGCGCGCCACCAACGAGAGCTGCAACCAAGAACTTAGGTTTTGCTTGTTGAATTTTCGCGATAGTCGATCCAAAATCAGCGACGTCGAGTGGGAAGAAGTCCGTTTGAAGCACCTTTCCTCCTCCCTTAGTGATGTAGTGCTGTAGCCACTTAGCGGTAATTTGACCGTAGTTATAGTCGGCTGCTAATATGTAGGCACTATCACCCCACTCTTCCAACGCGACCTCAACAATCGGCTCTGCGGCTTGTGCTGGCGTTGTACCTGTGCACACGATATTACGATCGCACACACCGCCCTCGTACAACACGTTGTAAAAATATAGGGTGTTTGCTCGACGGAAGGTTTGGCGAACAGCCTCACGTGAAGCCGATGTGATTCCACCGTGCATGACATCAACCTTGTCGCTGCGCGTCAGTTCTTTTGCGTACTGTGTGTACAACGCCATATTCGACTGCGAGTCATATTGAACCAAGTCGATTTTTCGACCCAGCAATCCCCCGGCCGCATTTAGCTCTTCAACCGCTAGCGTGGTCGCCATAACCATCGGCTTTCCATACGCATCCAAGTTTCCAGAGTTATCTAAAACCGAACCGAGCTTAATCGGAGACCCTTGCGCGAGTACCAATTCGAATGGAATCGTCGCCCCAAGAGCGACCAGGCCTGCATTTCCTGTTCCTGCTAAAAATTTGCGTCGTGAAAAGCTCATAGTGTTAATCCTTTAAAAAAGAGCGTGAAGCTCGAAGGTTTCTGGGGAGGAAAACTGCGTGAATGTAACGCGAAAAATTAAGTTGTTGTGTCGTTGTCCGATTTGGGCTTGGCTGCAGACCCAATGGCGCCAGACAAGTCGACGCCAATTTGATCTCCAATGCTTTTCAACGCTGGCAGTTGCAGCGCCATGCCCAGAACGCTATCCATCACTTGTGTCACAGGTGGCTTATCTTTTCCGCTACCACCCGAACCGGCTGTCCCCTGCGAGTCGGAACCATTTGTGGAGCCAAAGCCGCTAACATGGTTGATACGGATGCTGTCTATTTTTTCAACAGGCTTCATCATCTGCGACATGATCTCTGGCAGTCGATCCAATCGATACTGTTCCAGCTTCATGTTGAGCACAGCAGAGCTAAGCGCGTTCTCGGATTCAATCATGGCTCGCGAGCCCTCGGACTCTGCCAACATGCGTTCTTTGTCTGCTTGCGCCCGAGCGAGCGTGGCCTCGGCCTCGGCGCGGGCATGCTTCAATATTATTGTTGTCTCTGTGGTTGCCGTGGCCTCGGCAACTTCACCGGCTTCCTTCACCCGTTTGAGCGCCATTTCAAGCGAGCGATCGGCGGATGCGCGCTCCCTATCTGTTTGCACCTTCTCTTGTGCCAAGATGACTTCGACCCGAGCCAACTCGGCTGCGGCCTGAGCACTAGCCTCTTCGGCATTTTTCGCGGCCAACGCAATTGAACTATCAATCTTTCGCACAGCGGAATTGAGCTGGGATTCAATTTCTGTTTTGTTTAACTCGCGTTGCTTTTGAATTTCTCGCAATCTGATCTCCTGCTCTCGATTAATACGAGCAGACTCAGAGGCCGCCTGCGCAACCTCTCGGGCTTCCGCACCCTCAGATTCGCTTTTCGCTTTTATTTTCTCAACTTCCAAACGCTGCCGAATTTGCGCCTCCTCCTCTTGTTGGCTAAGCATCAGCCGCTGCTTCGTAGCATCTAATTGGGTATGGCGGACAGCGATATCGGCTTCCGCCTCAATTTGCACACGTTTTTTTCGGTTGACCGCAATAATTTCAGCTAAGCGCCGCATCCCAACAGAGTTGAACGCATTGTTTTCATCTAATGAAGAAAAAGCCGTCTGATCCAGTCGCGTCAAGGAAACCGAGCTGAGAGCCACCCCATTTTCAGCTAAATTATCTTTGAGTAACGAAGAAATCTCAGCCACAAATTGCGATCTCTTCTCGTGAATCTGGTCCATAGTAAGACTTGCGGCAACCGCTTGAACGGCATCAATAAATCGTCCTTCGAGCAAATTTCTGATGCCTTCGGTATTGAAGGCTTTTGAGCCAAGTGACTGAGCCGCAGTTGCCACGCCCTCAACCGACGGGAGCACGCGAACGTAAAACTCAAGCTCAGCGTCCACACGCATTCGGTCCTCTGTTATCAGTGACTTTTCAGCAATTCGAAGCACCTCGATTCTGATCGTTCGTAAATTTATCTCGTCAACTTTGTGCAGAATCGGGAGCGCCAAACAACCCCCAGAGATTAGGATCTTCTGACCACCAAACCCAGTCCGAATGATCGCAACGTCGCGGCTCGATTTACGATAAAACCGATTTAAAAAAGAAACAACGATCACCGCGGCGACCACGAGCGCCACAAACCCAAAAAGCCAAGCAAGAACCGTCATGATGCTTTCCTAAAGAGACACAACCTTAAACTCTTAATCATCATGAGCGACCTAATTTAACGTGTCTCTAAGTATTTACCCCAGAAGATGGTGTCTGTGGCTTGCGCAAACGTTACATAAGTGAGGGTGCCAGTAGCGATGCCAGCGGCTACGGCCAGCGACTTGAGGTTGCCACGTCGATCCATCATTTCAATACGCCAGTCAAGTACAAGTGTTTGAGCGACATCTGTTTGATATGCCCCAACACCCCGCAAGAGCCATGCCATGGGTCACACACGCTTTATGCACAAGCGAAGTGCAAAACCCCTCACCTTTGCAGCTTTTAAAGAAGCGCCGCACCTATAAACGCCCATCGACGTGTGCGTCGCACTGAAATAATGCGCCGCAACATTTCAAAAAATCAACACTTGCTGAGGGCACACCTAGACTCCCTTAAAAACTGTAGAAAACCATTCGCCGATATGAACCAAACACAATTAAACGTAATGGGTACCGCTTTTGATCCCATGCGCCTATGACGCCTTAACGGGCTTCTATCGGGACAGTTTTTGCAACACCGATGAGGTTTTATGGCGCAAGTTGGGTGCGCAGATTTACGCCTTACCCAAAATAGAAGTCGACACCCGCACATACGTCACCGACAAAAAAGGTATTGGCGTTTTTGATTCAGACAACGACCGAGACGAGGGCGAAGACTATTCCGACCAGCGCTATGAAAAGTGTGTACAGGATTGGGGGAATGCCAAATCGCATTTAGGGGGTGACGACGAAAGGGATTCCTTTCATAATTAAAAGTATGAACTACTGAGGAGACTTTGGTGATCATCAAACGCGCAATTG
>Ga0115559_1002223_pt1 | contig 12552 bp, 8 predicted proteins | sample COGITO_mtgs_1105_3_FD_87281 | JGI IMG/M metagenome (GOLD analysis project Ga0115559, IMG submission 87281) | Pelagic marine microbial communities from North Sea - COGITO_mtgs_110506 | ecosystem: Environmental > Aquatic > Marine > Epipelagic | place: Germany:Helgoland, sampling site Kabeltonne... | reverse complement strand
ATGGGGTCAATTGCTTTGCTTAGGCAATCCTTTTATGACTTTCAATATTATTCAAAATCAGATTTGAATTTTACGGATTTATCCATGGAGGCATGGAAGTCTCAAATGCACCTGCCAAGGTTTTTTCAAACTGCAGATAAACTTGAAATCCTTAGAGCCAGCAAAATTGCCAATGAATTTAATTCAAGTTTTATTTATCTGGGTTCAGGAAATGAATATGAAGCGATTAACCCACTTCAAAAAATCAATCCCAAAATAGTTATACCAATAAATTTTCCTGAAGCTTATGATGTAAGCGATCCGTATATTTCTCGTTTGATTCCCTTGAGTCAGCTTAAACACTGGGAGCTTGCGCCCTTAAATTTTAAAATTCTTAAAGAAAATAATATTGAAGTTGCGATCTCATCTTCTGGTTTAAAATCTACTGAGCAATTTTGGAAAAACATTAGACTTATTATTCAATCTGGAGTGGATAAAACAGATGTTTTAAAAGCTTTGACTGAAACACCAGCAAGTTTTATTGAACAAGGAGAAAGCATGGGCCGTCTTGAAAAAGACATGCTGGCCAGCTTTACGGTCTTTAGCTCCGATCCGTTTACGGACAAAAATGCAAAAGCAAATGAAATATGGTTAAAAGGAGAAAGAAAACCTTTGGTCCCTTTTCAAAAAATAGAAGTTAAGGGTAGCTATCGTTTAAATAGGCCGAATAACCGATTTGTCTTGGAGTTCTCTGGCGCTCCCCAACGTTTAAAAGTAAGTCTATATGATGCGGATTCGAATGGAGAAAAAGTAGATTCTACGAAGACAAAAGTAGCCTTTAAGTTGGTTGGAAATGACGTAACCCTTACCTTAAAAAGAGCTGATTCAATTGGTAAATTCGCAGAGGTTTTGCATGGAAAAATAACACCAAATGGCGCCGTGATGGAGGGAGATATTGTACTTAAAGATGGCACGTGGGAGAAATGGAGTGCCATAAGATTTTTAGATTCAGAAAATGAGGATTCTAGCTCAGACCCTCAAGTTATTGAGATGGGTAAGTGTTGGTTCCCAAATATTTCTTACGGATTGGACTCAACTCTTCAACAAGAGTCGATTTTGTTTACAAATGCAACAATTTGGACGAATGAAAATGAGGGTGTTTTACGAGAAATGGATGTTCTTGTTGAAAATGGAAAAATTGCTCAAATTGGAAAAGGATTAAAATCCAATGACATGAGTGTCAAGGTGATTGATGCAAGTGGAATGCATTTGACTTCAGGTATAATTGATGAACACTCTCATATTGCGATATCGAAAGGGGTAAATGAAAGCGGTCAGGCCATTTCAGCTGAAGTAAGTATTTCGGATGTCGTCAACTCAGAGGATGTAAATATATACAGACAATTGGCGGGAGGTGTTACATGTTCTCAATTGCTTCATGGTTCAGCAAATCCAATTGGCGGCCAATCTGCGATTGTCAAATTAAAATGGGGTGAATTTCCTGAAAAAATGCTCATTCAAAATGCACCAGGATTTATAAAGTTTGCTCTTGGAGAAAATGTCAAGCAATCCAATTGGGGAAATTTTAATACCATTCGTTTTCCTCAAACCAGAATGGGTGTTGAGCAAGTTTTTTATGACGGCTTTCACAGAGCGAGGATATACAATCAGGAATGGGAGAATTACTTGAAAAAAAACAAAGGCAAATCAATCCTTGAGCCAAGAGTTGATCTTGAATTACAGACGTTGTCCGAAATACTTAAAAGTGATCGATTTATCACCTGTCATTCTTATGTGCAATCGGAAATAAATATGTTAATGCACGTTGCAGATTCAATGGGATTTCGCGTAAATACTTTTACACACATTTTAGAGGGGTATAAGCTTGCCGATAAAATGAGAGAACATGGAGTAGGTGGTTCAACTTTTTCTGATTGGTGGGCATATAAATATGAGGTAAATGATGCAATTCCCTACAATGCGAGCTTAATGCATGATAATGGCGTTGTTGTAGCCATAAACTCTGATGATGCAGAGATGGGCAGACGCCTAAATCAAGAAGCCGCAAAAGGCGTGAAATATGGAGGGATGTCTCAAGAAGACGCATGGAAAATGGTCACCTTAAACCCAGCAAAACTCTTACATCTTGATGATAGAATGGGGAGTGTTAAGGTTGGGAAAGATGCCGATTTAGTCCTTTGGACCCATAACCCATTGAGTATTATGGCTAAGGTTTCTAAAACAATAATCGACGGAACAATTTACTTTGATTCTGATCGAAAAATGGAATTGGAGAATCGAAATATTGAAGAAAGAGCGAGGATTATTCAAAAGATGATTCTGAACAGAGAGGCAGGTAACCCGGTAAAAAAATACGAACATAAGAAAGAAAAATTTTACCATTGTGACTCCTTTGGTGAGGAGGGAGAAACTTCAACAAATACACATTAAAATGAGATTTTATTTAGGCTTTTTCTTTTTACTTGTTCCTGGATTGATTTTTTCACAGAAGATTTTGTTTAAAGGGGCTGACTTACATATTGGAAATGGTGAGTTTATTGAAAACGGTTTACTTGGAATCGATGGAGACCGGATTGTTTTAGTTAAAAAGGCATTAATCTCTAGCGTTAATGAAAATAAATGGGACTCCATCATTGAGGTTTCGGGCGCTCAGATTTATCCTGCTTTTGTCAATACAAACAATACACTCGGTTTAACAGAAATTGATGCCGTTAGAGCAACAAGGGATTTTGATGATGTAGGTGCATTTAATCCTCATTTAAGAACTCAGATTGCATTTAATGCAGAATCAAAAGTGGGTGAAACAGTGAGAACAAACGGTGTGTTGATCACTCAAGCGACACCAAGAGGAGGTATAATTTCAGGTGCATCTTCTGTGATGAGTCTTTTTGCTTGGAACTGGGAAGACGCAACTGTTTTAGCGGACGACGGCATACATGTAAATTGGCCGAGTAGTACGGTTGGTGGAGGTTGGTGGGCAGAGCCAAAACCGAAATCAAGAAACAAGGAGTATCGCGCACAAAAAGAGGAGCTACGTTCCTTTTTTGATTTGTCAAAAGCGTATTATGAATCAAAAAAACCGAAATTCGATCAGAGATTGGAGGCAATGAAAAAATGTTTCTCAGGAAATAAGAGGGTATATATTCATGCCAATGAATTGCAACAGATTCATGATGTTATTGATTTCGTAGAAGAAATGAATTTTCCATTTCCCGTTCTAGTAGGGGGATACGATGCACACTTGGTAGGTCGCAAATTGAAGGATGCAAAACTTCCTGTAATGCTTAAGAGAATACATGGATTGCCTCAATTGGAGGGAGAGGCTACAGATTTGCCATACAAATCGGCAACTTTACTGAGTGAACAAGGCGTTCTTTTTTGTCTACAGGGAGCTGGTGACATGGAAGCAATGAATGCCCGCAATCTGCCCTTTATAGCGGGAACTTCGATGGCTTATGGACTAACCGAGGAACAAGCAGTTGAGTCTATTTCTTTGAGTCCTTGTAAAATTATGGGTATAGATAAAGATTACGGCTCACTTGAAATTGATAAAAAAGCTACGTTTTTTGTGTCAAGTGGAAATGCTTTAGACATGATGACCAATAAGGTTACTATGATCTATTTTAATGGTAAAAGTGAATCGGTAAGTAATTTTCAAGAAGAACTTTACCTTAAGTATAAAGCAAAGTATTCTGAGAGGTAAGTTATTTACCCGTGAATGGTTTCAGATTTACCATATTCTTTCATTAAATCCGCCTCAAATTTCAAGAATTCTTCCCATCGCGCATTGACGTCGATTTTGCCTCCGTATTTTTTAGCGAAATTCAAAAAAGTAACGTAGTGTCTAGCCTCACTCTCCATGAGCATTCTATAGAAATCACGTAAGTCTTTTTCTTGAAGCTCTTCTGATAGGATTTTAAACCTTTCACAACTTCTGGCTTCTATCATTGCAGCGAATAACATTTGATTCACGAAGTACCCTTCTCTAGAACTATTGCTTTTATTCTTTTTTAGATAGTTCGAAAGGTCTTTAACGTAGGGGTCCTTTCTTTCGAATCCTAGCTTGAATCCGCGCTCTTTTATTTTATCATGAACCATTTTAAAATGCTCCATTTCTTCTTTACAGATTTCGACCATTGACTCTACGAGGTCGGAATATTGTGGATATTGTACAATGATCGAAATGGAATTACTCGCTGCTTTTTGTTCACAAAAGGCATGGTCAATTAATATTTCTTCTAAGTTTTTTTCAACGATATTTACCCATCTCGGGTCAGTGGCCATTTTAAGTCCCAGCATGCTTTGATTTTACACAAAAATACATCATTAATGATGAAATAGATTAAACTTCACCTCGTATTATCAATCAATGACCTCGTTCTTTTTGTATATTTGAAATTCAATTATCAAGATGACAAAAACTGCACAAAAAGACATAAACCAAGCCTTAGGTCAAAAAGAATTAAAGACAGGGTTTGAGCATATGTGCATGGCTAAAACATTAGCTGAAAAATACGAAGCAAACAAGGAAGTTACATCCAAATATGTACATGCAACTTCAAGAGGGCATGAAGCCATACAAATTGCATTAGGAATGCAACTTAAGCCTTGTGATTGGGTTTCCCCTTATTACCGTGATGACTCAATTTTACTATCTATAGGAATCAAGCCATATGATCTTATGCTTCAGGTATTTGCAAAAAAAGACGACCCCTTTTCTGGCGGAAGAACATATTATTCTCACCCTTCTTTAAATAGGGAGGATATGCCTAAGATTATCCATCAATCTTCAGCAACGGGAATGCAGGCTATTCCTACTACGGGCATTGCCATGGGGATACAGTATAGAGAGGATGAAGGTCTTGAAATAGACAAAAAAGAAAAACCTTTAGTCGTATGTTCATTAGGTGATGCATCATGTACTGAAGGAGAGGTTTCCGAGGCTTTCCAGATGGCAGCATTGAAGCAATTTCCCATTGTTTTTTTAGTACAGGATAATGAATGGGATATATCAGCAAACGCAGAAGAGACTCGAGCTCAAGATATTAGCAAATATGCGCAAGGCTTTAATGGTCTTGAAGTTCGTACAATAGACGGGAGTAATTTTGAGGAATCATATAACACCGTGCAAGAGGTCTTTACTTTAATTAGAGAAGAACGTAGGCCTTTCATAATTCATGCTAAAGTTCCTTTATTGGGGCATCACACTTCTGGTGTACGAATGGAGTGGTATCGGGATGATTTAGAAGAAGCAAAGAAAAAAGATCCATATCCTAAACTAAAAAAACTACTTGAAAAAAAAGGAGTTTCAATTTCCGATATTATTAATACCGAAGCAAGAATTAAGTCAGAAGTTGACAGGCAGTATGAACGGGCATTAAATGCTGAAGACCCTTCTCCAGAAAGTATTCAAGATTTCATATTTGCTCCAACAGAGATCACTAAAGAATTAGGAGAGCGTTCTCCAAAAGGAAAGAAAAAAACCGTCATGGTTGATTCTGCACTTTTTGCTGTAAGGGAAATCATGCAAAAACATCCAGAAGCACTACTTTACGGTCAGGACGTAGGTGGTAGGCTAGGAGGGGTTTTTCGCGAAGCAGCTACTTTAGCGCAAACCTTTGGTGGAAATAGGGTTTTTAATACGCCCATTCAGGAAGCATTTATAATTGGCTCCACAGTCGGTATGTCCGCTGTTGGATTAAGGCCGATTGTTGAGGTGCAATTTGCCGATTATATTTGGCCGGGTCTAAATCAGTTATTTACTGAGGTTTCAAGATCTTATTATTTATCTAACGGAAAATGGCCTGTCAGTTGTGTTATTCGAGTTCCAATTGGTGCTTATGGATCAGGAGGGCCCTACCATTCTTCAAGTGTTGAGTCGGTTTTAGCGAATATTCGGGGCATAAAATTGGTGTACCCTTCTAATGGTGCCGATTTCAAAGGATTAATGAAAGCAGCTTATTACGACCCGAACCCTGTGGTTATTTTAGAACATAAGGGATTGTATTGGTCCAAGATTAAGGGCACAGAAGAAGCCATGTCTGTTGAGCCAAGTGAAGATTATGTGATACCCATAGGAAAATCAAGAATCGTTGAAGAGGCAGATGATTTGCATGTGGATAATGGTGAGAGTATTGGTATTATTTCATATGGTCGGGGAATATATTGGTCTCTCGAAGCAATGAAAGGGTATGAGGGTAAAATAGAATTGCTGGATTTACGCAGCCTAAATCCTTTGGATCACGACGCAATGAATGAATTGTGTCAAAAGCATGGACATATTATTATTGTAACTGAAGAATCTATAGAGTGCTCATTTTCCTTAGGGCTTGCAGGCAGATTACAAAGAGATAATTTTAAATATTTAGATGCTCCTATTCAAATTGTGGGATCTGTTGATACGCCTGCAATACCATTAAACTCTGAGTTAGAGTTAACGCTTTTGCCAAATGCGGAAAAAGTTTCTGAAGCCATTGACCAATTAATAAAATTTTAATTTATGACCATAAAAGACACAATTACGGAAGTTGAGAAATTTCACAACGCGTTTGGAATTGAGAATAATTATAAACCAACGCCAGTCCTATCTGAAGCTGAATGTGAACTGCGCCATAGGTTGATGTCTGAAGAAAATGAAGAATATCTGGAAGCTGCAAAAAATGGTGACATCATTGAAATTGCAGATGCCCTGGGTGATCAATTGTATATTCTTTGCGGAACAATATTAAAACATGGTCTTCAAGATAAAATTGTTGAGGTTTTTAAGGAAATTCAGAGATCAAATATGAGTAAACTTGATAAGCATGGTAAACCCATTTATCGTGAAGATGGAAAAGTGATGAAATCAGAACTTTATTTTAAGCCAGACATTAAGTCCATCTTAAATCAAGATTGAGTTATCCACTTCTCTTTCTTTATTTCTTTTAATAGATTTTACTTTTTTTAACCAAATCTGAAATAGCTTTGAACTATGACAGATATTTCGATCTATTTCAATCCCATTAGTTTTGATAAGGAAAGCTATCATAAAGATCAAATAGGAGGATTTGTTGAGGTTTTCAGCGATGAATTCCCTCAAATTAGTCCTGGATCCATAGCAATCATTTATGTTCCTGAAAATAGAGGATCTCACTCAAAGGAAACTCAAGCAACGAGTTCCGAGTTCCGAAAGTCATTTTATGAGCTTTATAAGGGGAAAGACTGGAATAAGAGTTTTTATGATTTAGGGGATATTCTTCCTGGAAAAGAGCTTAAAGACACCTATTTTGCGGTTTCTAATGTTGTTGCCGAATTAATTAAGTCTAATGTCTTACCCATAATAGTTGGCGGGTCGCAAGATCTAGTCATAGGTATTTATGATGCTTATGCGAAATTGGAGCAACTCGTCAATATCTGTTCTATAGACTATAGTTTAGACCTCGGGGATACAGAAAAAGTGGCTGATTCTCAATCTTACTTGACCCCTCTAATGCTCAAGCGACCATGCTATTTATTTAATCATGCCAATATTGGTCTTCAGATACCCTATGCAAGACCTCAAGATGTAAAGCTGTTTGATAAATTGTTTTTTGATATTTGTCGGTTGGGAGAATTTAATTCTGATTTCCGGAAGGCAGAGCCTCATTTGAGAAATGCAGATATTATTAATTTAGATTTTAAATCAATAAAGGCTTCCGAAGTATTTTCGCATGGATCAAACCCAAATGGATTTTATGCTGAACAAATATGTCAAATTGCACGTTATTCAGGTATATCAGATAAAGTGAATTGCTTAGGCGTATTTAATTATATTGATTTGAACGCCATATCAGATAAATTATTGGCAGACATTTTATGGTACTTTTCTGATGGATATTTCTCTAGGTGGGGAGATTTCCCGATGGGTAGCAAAGCTCGATATAAAAGATTTACAGTTGTCCTAGACGATGGAGACCACACTATTGTTTTTAATAAAAGCAATAAGTCGGATCGATGGTGGATGGAAGTACCCTATCCGCCAAAAGAGGGGAAAAAATACGAGCGACATTATCTCGTTCCATGTAATAAAGAGGATTACGATAGGGCAATGAACAATGAAATGCCTGACCTGTGGTGGAAAACGTATCAAAAACTATGTTGACATAGTGTTTAATTAAATTTGCAAATAGTTTTCAAAATCAAGAAAATTAGTTATTTTAGCGTCTTATAATTCACAACACCCTGTAAAGTGTCGTGGTTTGTTTGTGTTAAAAAAACCTTATGCTAATTAGAAAATGTTGTCTTAGTTTATTGATAGCTCTATGCACCCTGTCCGTGACGGCTCAGCAGGATAAGTTAATTACGCATTTCATTTATGATAAAATGAGTTTCAATCCTGGAAAAACAGGAATGGGACTGTCTAATACAATTTGTGCTACAACCATTTACAGAAATCAATGGGATAAAGTTAACGGAGCTCCAAATTCTGCGGTTTTAAATATAGAAGCTGACTTAAGTCGTTTCTTTCCTGGTGGAATTGGAATAGCAATTTACCATGATGCTATTGGATTTAATAGACAAAACAATGTAAACTTAAATTATTCTTATCCTATCAAAATAGGTAAAGGAACTTTGGGCGTTGGTATTGGTGTTGGAATCATCAATTTTGGTTACAGTGCGATTTGGGTTCCCCCAACTACTGCCTTTGATGCTTCATTGCCAACTGACTTTGCTGCGACTAATCTTGATATTAATTTTGGTGCCTATTATGATGCTGGTGATTGGTATGCAGGGATCTCATCCACACATCTAAATCAATCATTGTTAACTTCTACTTTCGATGGCAATGATGTTTTTTATCAAACTGCCAGACATTATTATTTAATGGGTGGTAAAAAAATGAAAGATGTTTTGGGCGGAACTATTGACGCCCAGGTTTTGATGAGAACGGACATGATTAAATTCTCTGCAGATATTAATGCAAGATATATTTATGATTTCGGGAATTCCAAACAAGGTTATGGAGGATTAACCATTCGAACAACAGATGCTGTTGCCTTCATGTTTGGTTATACCCCTATGGAAAACCTTACTGTTGGTTATTCATATGATTTGACATTATTTAATAAATTGGCAAATATTTCAAGAGGCTCACATGAGGTTCTTATAAAATATTGTTATGTAATACCGGAAATACCTATTGGAAGTACAAGGCATCCTAGGTGGCTCTAAAGTTTATTGTAACTATTTGAACAGTTCTTGCGTTATACCAAAACTAAACCTGTAGCAAGTTGATTTGGAATCGTTGAACTCAAAAAATATAAAATGAAAAAGTTATTTTGTTTGGTTGCTTTACTTTCACTCTTTTACTCATGTAATGAAGTAGAGGGAAATTTGGTGGGAGTAAAAGGAAGAGACGTATATTACCCAGATGTTCTAGGTCCGGGTAAATTACCTATAGGAATGGCTTATGTGCCTTCAGGTGCGTATCAGTCTGGTGAGGATGACGAAGACATTATGGGGCTTCACACTGCGAGAAAGAAAACAGTTTCTACTCAATCTTTCTACATGGATGCCACCGAAATCTCAAATAACGAGTACCGTCAATTTGTTCATTGGGTTAGGGATAGTATCGCAAGAGAGAAATTATACAGAAGAAGTTATGGTTTGGATGCCGAACAATATGTTCGAATTCCTGATGATTTTTGGCTGAGACTAGGGCCTTACGGAAAGATTTATGATGCAGGTTCTGACATTCAAGGGGGGAACACCCCGTTTGAATTGTTTATGGATTCAACCAACAATTCTAAAGTAGATCAAACCTTATTAATTATGGGGTCGCCTGACGGTATAAATGCCGCAGATCCAAAAGGTAAAAATGTTAAGGGTGAATTATTGATTAATGGATTCAAACTAGACAAAAAAGATTATGATTGGTTTACATCCTACACATCTGGAAAGCCAGGTAAACCAAAAATCCAAATGGATGATGTCCAAACTCAAATATTTAGAAACTACTCCAAAAACGGGAAGAAATGGGCCGATGGGGATAGAGGAGAAAAAGGTAGTGGAGTTACAATCAAGAACAAAGACTATACATTGGGTAGAATCGATGCGAGGAAATATTTAACATTGGATTGGGAAATGCCTATTGATTATCAAGACCCTGAAGTGAATTTCTTGTTGTCAGATATGTTTTACAGTGAGCAGGAACGTTTCTATGGTAGAAGAGAAATTGATACAAGGTTATTATATTTCGATTATTATTGGATAGACTATAAAGAAGCGGCTAGAAGAGGTAAAATCATTACGAAATCAGTTGATTCAAGAAGGTCTTATTCATATGATAGTCTTGGAACTGTTGATGAAGACTTGTATAATCGTGCACGAAGGGATCCTTTATCAAAAGATTATAAAAGAGACGATATGCATCGTTCAACGCTGTACACCATGGACGCCAACAATAATAAGGTATGGGTGGATACTACAGTATATACAAACCAAGCTGTTGATTCTGATGGAAACCCAATTGAAGGAAAGCAAATCGCTAACCCAGACAATCTGTATGGTACGATCTTAGAAAATCCTGGACAAGATTTGGATATGGGATTCTCAAATAGTAAAGGAGGACATAATGCCATTAGAGGTCATACGGACAGAAGTAGGTTTATTATTAAGGAAAGAATTAATGTGTATCCAGATACATTATGTTGGGTAAGAGATTTCACTTATGCTTTCCATTCTCCAATGACTAAAAATTATTTTTGGCATACTGCTTATGACAATTATCCTGTAGTAGGTGTAACATGGACTCAAGCCAAAGCATTTTCTGTTTGGAGAACTCAAATTTATCACAGCTGGTTGCAGTCGAATGGAGATCTTTTTGTCAATGACTTTAGATTACCGCTAGAATCTGAATGGGAAAGAGCTGCAAGAGGTGATTTAGAGCAGTCTCAATTTCCATGGGGTGGTCCATATATTAGGAATGCCAGCGGATGTTTCTTGGCCAACTTTAAACCTATGAGAGGAAGATATTTTGAAGATGGAGGTTTCCATACGGTTAAGGTTTATTCATACAATCCAAATGGGTTTGGTTTATATTGTATGGCTGGAAACGTAGCAGAATGGTGTTCTACTGCTTTTGATGAATCTCAATATGAGTTTGGTCATGATATGAATTCAGATTACAATTATGAAGCAAAAGATGGAGATCATCCTGTCAAAAAGAGAAAGGTTATTCGTGGAGGTTCTTGGAAAGATATAGGTTACTATCTTAACAACTCTACAAGAACTTATGAGTACCAAGATTCAGCTAAATCTTACATAGGATTCAGAAATGTCATGACACATCTCGGTCGAGGTGGTAAAGATTTAGATCTTGAAAATGGAGAGGAAATCCAAAGTGATATTCAGCTTAAGTAAAAAGAAAAAATAAACCAAAATAAGTAAAGTTAAAATTTAAAATCAATACCAAATGAGTGGAAACGGAACAAGCTTTTTTGAAAGCAAAACATGGAAAAATATTATGAAATATGTTTACGGCATTGGTGCAGCGGTCGTAATTATGGGGGCTTTGTTTAAAATCATGCACTGGCCTGGAGCATCAGAGATGCTTATCGTAGGTTTAAGTACAGAGGCACTTATTTTTATCATGTCGGTTATGGAACCTGTTCATTTGGATGCCGATTGGTCCCGTGTTTTTCCAGAGTTGGCAAATACAGAAGGAGAAGGAACGGAAGAATTAGAACAAGTGGGTTTATACGATTTAATTAAATCAGGAAGTGAAGAACCTGGAAGCCAAGCTGATAAACTTGCAGAAAAATTATCTGATGCGGGTATTGACAATCAGCTGATTGGTAAATTGAAAGACGGTATGTCTAATCTTGCAGAAAATGCTTCATCTTTGGGTTCTATGTCTTCAGCGACAGGTGCCACTGGTGAATATGTGAGTAGTCTTCAAAATGCTTCTTCAAAATTAAATGAGTTATCAGAAGAATATGCAGCTTCAGCTGCTTCAATTGCTGCGATTGCTGGAGAAGGAAATAATTTTGGTCCTGAAATGGAGAAATTAAGCTCTAATATCTCGGCTTTAAATAACACATATGAGCTTCAACTTAAAAGTTCTAATGAATATATATCGAGTATGTCAAACATGACAGAGCTCCAAGAAAGCATTAAATCAGTAATGAGTGACTTGGCAGCATCTGCTGGCGATACTCAGGCCTACAGGGAGAATATGGCAACATTATCACAAAATCTTTCTGATTTGAACAACGTATATGGTAACATGTTAAAGGCAATGCGTTCTTAATTTATATAAACAGAAAAACTAATTTAAGAAAGAACAGACATGGCAGGAGGTAAGGAAACACCAAGACAAAAAATGATCGGGATGATGTATCTGGTACTCACAGCATTACTTGCTTTGAACGTATCAAAATCTATCCTTGATGCCTTTGTGAATATTGAAGAAAATATTCAAGTAGGTAACATTACAGAACATATGCGTGGTAATGCCCAGATAGCGGCAGTACTAGAGAAAGCAAATGAAAAAGACAGTACAGGACAAATAGCAAGCCCAAGAGCGGGTGTTGT
>Ga0115559_1002221_pt1 | contig 12554 bp, 13 predicted proteins | sample COGITO_mtgs_1105_3_FD_87281 | JGI IMG/M metagenome (GOLD analysis project Ga0115559, IMG submission 87281) | Pelagic marine microbial communities from North Sea - COGITO_mtgs_110506 | ecosystem: Environmental > Aquatic > Marine > Epipelagic | place: Germany:Helgoland, sampling site Kabeltonne... | reverse complement strand
GATCGGATTTGGAGCATGTATTGGTGCGCCCAGTGGGATAACCGGCAAGATTTATGTTGCCGACGGTTTGGCAACACAGTTTTCCTTGGGTGGTGATTTGGGCCAGATCGGAGATGTAGGACTCACGTTGGATGTTGTTCAGCACTTACCCAGTTTAAATGATCCAGTTGATGGGTATTCTGTTCCTGTATATTTGGGTGCTGGTGTCACAGCGTCCAGTCAAGTTGCAGAAACAACCAAAACCTACATTGGTCTCAGAGGTGTTATGGGCCTATTGCTTACGGCCGATGGTTTACCTGTTGAAGTTTATATAGAGACCGCGCCAACCGTATATGTTTTGGGATCCTCGATTTCATTTTCGTGGGGCGTAGATGGGCAGTTGGGATTTCGTTACTATTTTTGACGTATGAGAGTGTTGTATGCACTCGATAAATCTTGTTATAGTTAAAAACAACATTTATTCAGCCCAACAATAGTTGGGGAGAGTGTGCATGCAAGTTCAATTTTATGGCGTACGCGGTTCGATTCCCATTTCTGGAGAAGACATCACCAAATATGGTGGGAATTCGTCTTGTATTCGCATTCAATCGAAAGAAGGAACGCCGCTCATTTTGGATTGTGGAACTGGTGCACGACCTGCTGGTATGGATGTCTTACAGCAGGGACATAAAAATGTTGAAGTTCTGTTTACACATTTTCATATGGACCATTTGTTTGGTTTTCCATTCTTTGCGCCTCTGTACATACCAGGAAATACCGTTCGCGTAAATGTCCCGGCATACAGTGCTGTTGATGCTCAAAATAAACTGAGTCGTTATTTGAACGGTTTGTATCATCCAGTACGAATTCGAGATTTGGCTGCGGAAGTACAGTTTCACGGTGTTCGAGTCGGTCAAAATCTACATCGCGATACCTATACCATTAAAACGGTGAGTCTGAATCATCCGGGTGGTTCTTGTGGTTATCGTGTCGAAGCAGATGGGTTTGCAGTGGCATACTTGACGGATACAGCCCCTTTAAGTAAGCCCACAGAAGGGTTGAGTGGTGACAAGGAACCATTGCGTGCGGAACGAAGATTGTTGAGTATTATGAAAGATGCAGATTTGGTGATCATGGATACCATGTTCTCTTATGATGAATATTTACAAAAGATCACATGGGGTCATGCTTATCCTGAATATGCTGTGAAGTTAGCCAATATGGCAGGAGTCAAGGAGTTGATGCTCTTTCATCACTCGCCAACAGCCAACGATACGCAAATGGATCAACTGGCAGACTATTGGGCATCACAAGATGGAGAGCGTTTCACTAAGGTGCGAGTTGCTCGGGAGGGACAAGTGATTGACTTGTCGGAGTAGTTCACTGGCTCGATGAATCTATTGTACATAGCGTATTGACAGGATTGATGTTGCTTAGTGTATTGGGAATCAGTTGGGCTGTATACATTAGAATGTGGCAGTTGTTTTTATGGGAACACTGTCAAGATGAGATTCAAGAAGCGTTGAACGAAGGGTACAGCATTAGTTCAAAGTGGTGGCGCACAGAAGTACAGTGTGTAAATTCCAGTGGTGATTTACGAATCTGGAAAGGGGGTATTCGTGGTGGAACTTGGTAAAGCAGTATTGTAAATACCCTTTATGACGTCGAACAATCTTCTTTTCGACTTACAACTCTTGTGGTGAAAACTTCCACGCGGACACTTCTTTGACCAACTCATTGTCTTTGCTGTCCCGTTTCATTCGAATTCGTCTAAAAGCCCATTCATTTTCCAGTATGTATTCTCTATGGGTGATGAGATATTTGTCTACTTGTTCAGGGAAGCCAAGGATCTGTAAAACCGATGATCTACGTAGGAGTTCAGGCAATATAAGGTCCATTCGATAGACCCTTCCTTCGTATACAAAGATAGAACCATTGTCGTACTGATATCGAATGCCTTGACGCATAGGCAACTCTTGAGTCTCTTGAAGAGATCCCAACTGTTCAGATAAAATGGGTTGACTGATTACCCAGTCTCTGCCTCCGAGATACATCACATCAACGTAAACCCCTTCTTTTTTGTTGTACTCGACTTCCTCTTTGGCTTCAAGTCGCTCTTCAGCCGATGGGACTTCCTCTAATAAAGCCGGTTGTTCGATTGCTTGAAGGACTGGCTCATCTTTACATCCAGAGCCAAAAAGAACGAATGAATGTAGTATTGATAGAAAAGGAATCATCAGAACTTGCCCATAGGGATGAAATGTGTTGTGGTATAGGGTATGTTCAGTCTACCCATCACGATGTAGGGATGCAAGAAAATGATCTGTGTGACCATTCTATATTTTGCTCATTTGAGAGACCTTCGAGGTTGTTCCGAAGAACAAATCACCTTGTCTGAAGTCTGCACCATTGGTGCATTGTTTCGTCAGCTGTTTTTGGTTGAACCTACTGGAATCAGATTGGCTATTGATGCTGAATATGTGGATACGGAAACGGTGATTTCCGATGGGGATGAGATTGCATTTTTACCACCGATGGGGGGCGGATGATTGCGCTTGCTCATAGCAACGATGAGATTTCGATAGAGGCTTTGGAAGAGGCTGTACAGCATCCAGATTGCGGAGCGGACCTGATTTTTGTAGGTCGAGTACGCGGTGTGTATAAAGGGCAGAGTGTACAATATCTAGAGTACGAAGCCTATGAAAAAATGGCGATTGCATGTATGAGAAAAATCGCCATCGAAGCAAAAGAACAATTTCATGCACGTGTCGCAATGGTTCATCGGATTGGTAGAGTGTATCCCAATCAAATTAGTGTTGTGATAGCGGTATCTACTCCTCATAGAGCTGCGAGTTATGATGCTTCACGATTTGTATTGGAAGCATTAAAGCGTGACGTTCCCGTTTGGAAATTGGAAGTGACCGATGAGGGCCGTTTTTGGAAACAAAACCACAAACCATCAGAGTCTCAATAGAGCACATAAGATTTTAGAGGTGAATATGGCCAGACCCTTGATAGACAATCTACATCCGCAGGCGATTGTGTCTCGGAGACTGGATTTTTTAGATCCGTTGCCAGAAGAAATGCACATTTCAGATTTGAACCCTCATGTGAAAGCCTATTTTCAGCATGGCTCTCCAGTGGTGGTGGGTCGAGAGGCGAAGCAATACAAGGGTAATTGGGAGGCCTGTTTCGGTCGCAAAGCACCTTTGTGTTTGGAAATTGGAAGTGGCAATGGATTTTTCTTGGAAGGAATGGCTCAAAAGAATCCGGAGAAAAATTGGTTGGGTGTTGAGATTCGCTACAAGCGTGTAATCATGGTTGCCAAAAAATTGGATGAAGCGGATGTTCAAAACGCTCGAATTTTACGATACGACAATTGGTGCTTGGATGATCTTTTTGAAGAGGGGAGTGTGTCCACTGTCTATTGTAATCATCCAGATCCATGGAGTAAAAGAAGACAAGCAAACAAACGAATCTTGGCAAAACCTTTTGCAAGATGGATGGCTTGGGCGATGGCCGATGGCGCTGAATGGAGAATTAAAACCGACTTTGAAACCCACATTGATACAATGTTGAAGGTTATTGAGGATTTGCCATATACGGTGTTGGGCATTTCACGTGATGCACACAATACAGGCTTTCCATGGGAACTCGATGATGATGTAACAACCAATTATGAACGTAAGTTTATAGAGAGAAATGAACCGATTTATGCATTGAGACTACAACGACAGCCTCGCAACTCTTAACAGTTAAGGTAGCTATTCTCGCTTGGCATTTAGTTTTTGCCATAGGCTAGAAAAAGATGTTCCATCTACCATCATCCAGAGGAGTGCAGAGGCAGATTGTACGATGAATATCCACCAGTGAAAACAGAGGGCTGTTGCAAAATTAGCACCTGCATCTGTGGACCCAAAGAAGACCAGTCCACCCACATAAGAGGCTTCGTAGGTACCTGCAAAACCGGGTGCACTGGGAGCCGCCATTCCGATCATGGTGAAGGCTAAGATTCCCATGCCTTCTAAAAAACCAATACCTACAATTCCAAAGGCCACGGCTGCGAGACCATACATCGCAGTCGAGATTACCCAAATAATGACAGTTTCGAAAAGTACCCACCCTAATTGTCCAGTAGAGCGTAGGGTGTCCAATTGATGTAAAAAAGGATTGAGCAGTCCGAGTATTTTTGCTGGCATCCAAGATTTATCTATGAGGCGACGAAAAAAATTGGTTGCAAAGATGGGAACAAAAAGACCCATAAACAAGAGAGGCAATAGCCATAGAGAACGGGCTCGCATATTTGCTATGGAACTACCTTCCAAGATTGGTATGTCCGCAAGTGCCAAGACCAGAATGGCCATTACCATAGCGGAAATTAGATCGATAATCCGTTCTACAAAGACGACTGCAAGCCCTGAACCCATAGGCATATTCTCTTTATCCAACAACAATACGGGCCGCATAATTTCCCCCATGCGTAAGGGAAGTATGTTGATGAAAAAGAAAGAGATGCAAAGAATGTAGAAAGAAGTGGAAAACTTGTGTTCGGGTAGCGTACCCCTCACAATCCTCATTTGACGATGGGCCCGAAGTATTTGTTGTATGGTAAAGATGATTCCAACACCACCTAAGAGCCACCAATTGGCATTGACGATTCGAGACCATACATCTCCAATAGGTTGTCCTTGTAGTGCCCACCACATAGCACCCACAGCCAAAATCAACCCAAACAGAAATTTAGACACGGTTTGTCCTACGCCGAACCCATAGAAGTGGTCCAATCCACAAGAGCGCAGATTTAGAGTCTTGGCATCCACACTCCGAAGGGGAGTCAAAGGTTGTTGGTTGAGATCCCAACTGATATTCTTGTAAATTGCTCAATCCATCCTCATCAGGATCTTCGTTGGCATCGTCTTGGTAAGGATCAAGTCCCCATTCCTCCTCCCATGATGTCGGCATGCCATCTTGATCATGATCTCGCAACAATATGATGTCTACAGTCTCTGTTGTTGGGATACTAATGCTTTGGGATGCTGGGATGATGTACCCCATGTCATTGGGACAGACTGGAGTGTGAGAAATCAGTATGTCCCACGTGCCACTTTGCAATCCATACATCAATGCATACCCATCTGAATCACTATATTCTCGTTGATAGTCCTCTGTTGTTGTGTGCTGAAGCAATGTCAGTATACTGGAAATTGGAGATCCGAGATCATCTACAATGCGAAGTATGGCGTTGTCACGAGGTTCCCAATATACGATAATTTCGGTATCGGATTCTGTTTCGACTTCTATCCATAAGGGCTCTCCCAACACATCTTCAACATCTCCGTTGTAGTATCCATCGTTTTCGGCGAAGATGGTGACGGTGTACTGTCCAGCATGCAACCCGTAGACTGTGGCGGTTCCTGTTTCATCGACAGGCTCACCACGTCCAACAGTTTTAGTGTCGTTGTAGAGTAATATTGAAGCACCTTGGATGGGCTCTTCTGTGTTGGCGTCCAGTAAGGTGATGGTGAATGTACTTTCGAGCGGCACGTCAATATCCAAGAGGTCATAGACCATACCTTCAGAGAGAACGGGCTCAAAATAGAGAGGCCGATCATCTGAAGGAGAGTATGTATTTGCATACCCTTCAGCACTCATCCAAGACAGCACTTCTCCAGGAGGCAATCCTCGTACTGAATAGAGTCCGTTATCATCACTGACTGCACTTTGAATCTGACTGTTGGAATAAATGCTGATGTTGGCATTTGGAATAGGCGTTGGTCCACTGTGAATCAGCCCTCCAATTTCAATTCCTTCATACAAGTCTATGATATTGTCATCTACGTCTGTGATATCCAACCAAGCGGCTTCTCTGCTGTCGTAAGTCATGCCAGTGTCTGTCATCCATTGCGTGGGGATTTCCGTTCCTTCGATCTCTATCGAGAGAGCCTTGTTTTGTGGTAGTCCACCAACCGTCACGACACCATTTTCATCACTGAATCCCCCTCGTGTCCATCCACTGTCTGGGCTGACTTTTAGTAAGGCCCCTTCAACTGGCGTATTGTTGAGCATCAGGGTGCTTTCAAAAACATCACCTGTTTCTAAATCTAAGGCTATGAAGTCGTCAACGGTTGGGATTTGTAAGCGTTCGGCGGTACAGTAATCGGCTGTATTCGGATAAAAGACTGGAATGGCATCGCTTTCGATTGCTGGGACGGCAAGTAAACGAACGGGACCTTCAGGAAGGTTTGTAAACGCGAAGTTCCCTTGGGAGTCACTCTGTGTTTCTCGATACTGTTGATTTACATCAAACAAATAGAGCGTGACATTTGAGAGCGGGCTGTCGTCTTGGGTAACCTGTCCAGAAAACTCATTTGCAAAGGCATCGATACACAGAAATTGAAATAAGAGACTGTACACAAATGATTACGCTTCGATAGGGTTCGATTGAGATTGAACTGTCCATTCTGTAAATCCAACTGGCAATACAAAAGGGATTCTGCTGTCTGGTGTTGAATGGTGCAGGATAAGGGTCCCTACTGTAGGAAGAACGCTTTGATGATTGTTAAGCCATGTATGTAGGCTCATCCAAGATGCCTCCGGAGGAATATTCAGAGATATTGCATCAGGAGTTTGTTGATTTATGGATGGGGCTACTGGTTGTTTGTGTCCTAGAAATGCAACAATACCTGGGATGACCAATGAAACAAGGGCCCCAGGTACCCACCCTACATAAATGCTGAACCAACCTAGAAAAGTTGCTCCCAGCATCAAAAATGCAGATCGTATCCACCATTGGTGTATGGGATTGGTGTAGACGTGTATGGTTGTAGACTCAGTGTCATCAATGGTGTCTTGCTTTTCGATACTACCTTGATTTTTAATCTGGCTTTCATCTGTGTTTTTATCTAGATCTCTATCTTGGATTGTCTCGCTTTCATCATCTTCAGTTGGATTCGTATCAGTCGAAACAACTGCATGGAAGTGATCCCACGACACATGGAGTGTGTTTATTTGTTTGGGGATCCACTGCGTAAACCAGCCGCTATGTCCTTTACTATCTTGATAAATCGACCACGTTAACGCAACCCACAATCCAAGGCCCACCCAGAGAATGACCATGGACAACAGTGTTGACAACACACAGCCCAGTGCGACCATGCCCAATATCCATCGTGTATTTGTGTGTGCAGCTACCGTAAACAACATGTGTGTTTCCTATTGATTTCGACAAAACGTAACGTAGAATTGCAAATTAAGCATCCAAACTGGGTTTGGTGTATCAATTCGAATTATAGAATAACTATGGACAGTTCTACAAACAAAAATCAGTCGGCATTGAAAGTGGCTCTAATTAGTACTGGAATTGAATGCTCCGTTGTATCTACCGCTCAATCTGGGTGGAGTATTAGTGTACATGGTGACAAACTGAACATTCAGCCGAGTACACAAGATAGTGTGGGTCGTGGAACGGATTTGGCATTGTGTTTAATGCAGGAATCTCCAAATGCTCAGTTGGTTGGTATTGACATATTCAACGGCCAGGGCAAAACAACCTCAACATTGTTGTTGAAAGCCTTGGAGAAAGCACTGGACCTACAGTGCGATGTCATAGTGGTGTGTGTACACAGCTTTAATGAAAGCAAAGGCTTCAGATTTTCAAAGATCTGTGCGTACGCAGAACGAAATGGGATTCCGATTGTCGCAAGTGCTGTGTTTGAGAGCCCATCTTATCCATCGAATATTGACACTGTGTTCGGGTGTTTGTCGAATGCTGATTGTCGTGAACGCATGTATGTGTACGAGTCGAATTTTTTTGACGAAAGCCATCCACACAACGGATTGTTTGTGTTGAATGGGTGGTGGCAAGGTCGTTTTTGGGGCTCTGAGATTGCAACGGTTCGATTGGCAGGAGAAGTGACGCGTTTGTTAGAAATGGGTACTCCATACTCTTTGCTATCAGTTCGTCTGTCGCTTCAGGCTTTTGTCCCCTTTTCGGAGTTTGGTTTCGTATGATATACGGATGATTTTTATCATGATCAAAACCAAAAGTTTTTGCATGTGGAGTGTTGGGTGCATACAAATTATGGCTATTGTTTACACAAGGTGAGGGTTCTATGTTGAAAGAGATGTCACAATGGGGTGGGGTGTGTTTTGAACAACTCCAACAAAGCGATTTACCTACTTCTCAGGCTAATTTGATAAAGACTTGGAGTACAGATGTGGAGCACCACTGGTCTCATTGGGGTGGTGTAGTAGATGTGGGTTGTCTTAAAGACAATGTTGAAGTCAACGATGACTTTTATGCTGCTCTCTTGGTTGCAGGAGAGTTGAGTGCTCGAATTGGAATGTCCTTGTTGTTTCATGCTTCCGATGTCCGTCAGACCTGTTCGATTGTGACACTTCAAATTTGGTTGCATGGTTTACAAAAGGGGATGAGTGTTGCCCGTATTCATCAAGCGTGGAATCGTGCACTGTGTAATCCTCCTCGGTTTTCATCTCTGAATTCCTCTGATAGGGTTTTGGTATGGAAGTCATTAGAGCAATGGTCTATGTTGTGCTTGGATGCCGATGTACCTATCGTAAAGTGGAATTTGTCCAATGTATTGACCACCGTCCGTTTTGGTCTTTCCGAGATTTGGTATGTCTCCAGTATTCGACCCGTATCGTCTAAAGGGTCGTTGGAATGGTTGACTGCCATTCAAAGTGTTGAGGAAATACTCCAACGTCATTTGAAGGCAGCCTCTAAAAGATTACGCTATCAACAAGTGGATCGGATTGTCTTGACTGTGCCACACATTTTCCAAAATAGCGATGCGGGTGTCCGAGAATGGATTGCAAAGTACATTTTGACTTATGAGTGGTCGAATCAACATGAAGATGTTGATTGGAACAAGGAAATGGTGACTGCCATTCGAATGTTGGTGTCGAAAATAGATGTGGTGTATGCTCCAGCATTGACGGAAAAGTTGTTTGCTCAATTGTTGATTGAATTACCAGATCTCTTTGTTGGGGTTTCTCTTGAACAACTAGCTGATGTTGCGGCTCTACCAATCCAATGGAATTCATTTCGAAGTCACACTTCTATACGTCAAGCGGTTAAAGGATGTGCCTATGCTTCCGGAAAGCCTACACAGGCACAATTGGATTCCTTTCACGTGCAAGTTCCAGTAGAAGTTCGTTTGATGACAACGCGCGGCGGCACATGGCCTGAACGCAGACAGCATATTGAGTTTGCGACTGTGTTATGATGCTTTCTGTTAGACGAATGCGACAATTGTTTGTATGATAATACAAATAGAGACTGTTATTTTTGTGCCTTTATCCAATTACTTTTTATCTTTAAATTTTAATATTGAACTCTTATCACCACATTACCCCCTGAGGAACTATGTCTAGACCATCGTCTCGTCTTGGAGAACTACTTGTAAAAGAGAATGTAATCACTCCCATTCAACTTAAAAATGCTTTGGATGCCCAACGTGGGTCTGGTGCCCGACTGGGTCATGAATTGGCTCGGCTGGGGTATATTGAGGAAAATGAACTTACCTCGTTTCTCTCAAAGCAATACGGTGTGCCGAGTGTCAATCTAGAAAGTATCGAGATCCCGACAGAAGTACTGAAACTGGTTACACGAGATGTTGTGACACGTCACCAAGTGATTCCCATCAACAAGACTGGAAATACATTGATGGTTGCGATGGCAGATCCTTCCAATGTGTATGCCATTGATGATATTAAGTTTGGAACAAACCTGAGTATTGATGTTGTTGTGGCATCTGAACAAGCCATTTCTGAGGCCATCGAAAAGTATTACTCTTCAGAAGTCTCCTTTGACGAAGTCATGATGGATTTCGATATGGATGAGGAAGACGTTGATTTCTCTGAAGAATACGAAGAAGACATCAATGTATTGGACTTGGAGAAATCAGCAGGAGAAGCTCCCGTTGTTAAGTTGGTGAATTTGATTTTGGTAGATGCCATTCGTAAAAACGCATCGGATATTCACGTAGAACCATACGAGAAACAACTTCGTATCCGTTATCGAATTGATGGTATTTTGTACGAAGTCATGAAACCACCAGTCAAGTTGAAGTCTGCCATCATTTCTCGTCTCAAGATTATGTCCAACTTGGACATCGCGGAACGTCGTCTGCCTCAAGATGGGCGTATTAAGATGAAGATGGGTCGTGGTAAAGAAATGGATTATCGTGTGAGTGTTCTTCCTGTACTTTGGGGAGAAAAGGTCGTACTTCGATTGTTGGATGCATCCAATCTTCAGTTGGACATGACCAAACTAGGATTTGAGGAAGATGGATTGGTGGATTTTCAGGAAGCCATTTCGAAACCCTATGGTATGGTTCTTGTTTGTGGCCCGACTGGTTCTGGTAAAACAACCACGTTGTACTCTTCGTTGTCTTCTCTCAATGAACCAACGACCAATCTTTGTACTGCTGAGGACCCAATTGAGTTCAATCTTTTTGGGATCAATCAGGTACAAATGCACGAAGATATTGGACTGAACTTTGCCGCAACATTGCGTTCGTTTCTGCGTCAAGATCCAGACACCATCATGGTTGGGGAGATTCGTGACTTTGAAACTGCTGAGATTGCCATTAAAGCATCTTTGACAGGTCACTTGGTGTTAAGTACACTGCACACCAACGATGCTCCGGCAACAGTGAGTCGTCTTTTGAATATGGGTGTTGAGCCGTTCTTGGTTGCATCTGCTGTTAATCTGATTTGTGCACAACGTTTGTTGAGAACATTGTGTAAAGACTGTAAAGAACCTCTTGATGTACCCGATCAAACCTTGATTGATTTGCAAGTAACCGTCGAAAATCTACCGACATTCAATACACATCATGGTGTGGGTTGTCGGACGTGTAACTCGACGGGGCACAAAGGGCGTCTTGGAGTCTATGAGATTATGACGATGAGTGATGAACTCGGAGAGTTTGTTCTCAATGGTGCTTCTACTCTTGAATTGAAGCGCGAGGCTGTGCGTCAGGGGATGAATACCTTGAGAATGGCTGCACTTAGACATCTTGGACGAGGGATTACCTCTATCAAAGAAGTGGTACGTGCAACAGCGGCTGACTAAAGGTATACTAAATTAACGAACGACAGTGTAAGAATACTTATTTAAGGATGTACAATGCCCACATTTGCATATGAAGGTAGAACTTCTGACGGACAGACCAAAAAAGGCAAGATTGATGCTGTTGATGCCAATGCAGCTCGGAATCAACTGAAGCGTCAGAACATCAATCCAACGAGTGTTAGTGAAGCCAAAGCTGGAATACAGTTAGAATTTTTCAAACCCAAAGTTACCACTCGAGACCTCGTTATTTTTACGCGTCAGTTTGCGACGATGATTGATTCAGGTCTTCCACTGGTGCAATGCTTGGACATTCAAAGTAAACAGGCTGAGAATGAAACATTTCGGACAGAATTGGGGGCCATTAAAGAATCTGTAGAATCGGGCTCGACATTTGCCGATGCGTTGAAACGTTTTCCTGGCACCTTTGATGAATTGTATCAAAATATGATTGCGGCTGGTGAGGTTGGGGGTATTCTAGATACCATTCTCAACCGTTTGGCTGTGTATCTTGAAAAGGCTGAATCCTTAAAACGTCAAATTAAGGGTGCGTTGATGTATCCTGTTATCACCGTGTTGGTCGCTGGTGTGGTTGTGGTGATCCTTCTGTTGTTTGTGGTACCTTCTTTTGAGGAAATGTTTGCTGATATGGGGGCAGGTCTTCCAGCGTTGACACAGATGGTGATCGACATGTCAGAATGGTTGCAAGCCAATTGGTGGATTGTCGGTCTGGCAATTGCTGGTACGTTGTGGGGTCTACGAACTTTTTACAAAACGGAAAAAGGAAATGTCGTTCTGGATGGCTTGATGTTGAAATTGCCGGTGTTTGGAGACCTGCTTACGAAGGTGGCAGTGGCGAGATTCTGTCGTACGTTGGGGACGATGTTGTCAGCCGGTGTATCCATTCTTGAAGCTCTAGATATTTGTGGCCGTACTTCTGGAAATAAGATTATTGAAGGTGCAATCAGTACAGTTCGACAAGGTATCTCAGAAGGTCGAAATATCTCTGAACCACTTGCTGAAGCAAAGGTGTTTCCAGATATGGTTGTTCAAATGATTAGTGTCGGTGAAGCAACGGGTGCTTTGGATGTCATGCTCAATAAAGTGGCTGACTTCTACGAAGATGAGGTCGATCAAGCTGTGGAAGCGATGACCAGTTTGTTGGAGCCGATTATTATGGTGTTTTTGGGTATTGTGATTGGTGGACTCGTGATTGCGATGTATCTTCCGATTTTCACAATGGCTGGCAGTGTAGGGGCCTAAGAGAGAAGATCTGCGTCGCCTACGCGTGAAGATGCGATTGGCATACATGAAGTATAGCCAATCGCATCAAACCCACGTATGCTTGCATCTCTTTCTCTTACTGTGAGGTTGTTCTACTTCGCCTATGTGTGAAGGTGAATGGAATAGGACGATATAGCCAATTGCATCAAACCCACGTATGCTTACATCTTTCTCTTACTGTGAGGTTGTTCAACTT
>Ga0115559_1002211_pt1 | contig 12573 bp, 8 predicted proteins | sample COGITO_mtgs_1105_3_FD_87281 | JGI IMG/M metagenome (GOLD analysis project Ga0115559, IMG submission 87281) | Pelagic marine microbial communities from North Sea - COGITO_mtgs_110506 | ecosystem: Environmental > Aquatic > Marine > Epipelagic | place: Germany:Helgoland, sampling site Kabeltonne... | reverse complement strand
TTCTTTCAATCACGAATTAGCGATCCATGAAAATAGCACTCGGCATAGATATTGGAGGCACCAACACGTGCATCGGTTCGGTTCAACCCGATGGAACTATTCTTGTGCGCAAGCAATTTGCTACCTCTGATTTCGATAACGGGATTCTTTACGCGGATCGCTTGGCCCAAGAAATCAATGTCATCATCCACGAAACCGAAAAGCAGATCAGTAGCGACCAATGCCAATGGATCGGATTGGGCATTGGGGCGCCCAACGGAAATGCACATACGGGCTCAATTGAGCACCCTCCCAATCTAAGGTTTAAAGGTAATACCCCGCTCATTGATTTACTCAAACAACGGCTTCCTCATCTCCCTCAACTCCGGTTGACTAATGACGCGAATGCGGCTGCTTTGGGTGAGAAAATATTCGGAGCGGCAAAAGATTACTCCGATTTCATCATGATCACCCTAGGGACGGGCCTAGGTAGCGGCATCTTCGTGAATAATCAACTCGTCTATGGTCATGATGGGTTTGCGGGTGAAGTCGGTCATATCAGTGTGATTCCCGATGGCCGTTACTGCGGATTTGGTCGTCGGGGAAGTCTTGAAAATTACTGTTCCGCAACTGGCATCCGGCGAACCTTCTTTGAGATGATTGCTCAACATGGCGGCCCCACTTCCCTCGATCACCTGGCTTTAGGTGCCATAACATCCAAGGATATTTCTGCCGCCGCTTATGGCAATGACCGCATCGCCGTTGCGACCCTCGAGTTTACGGGACGCCTTCTCGGGGAAGCACTGGCTTCGATCGCCCTTGTCACCAGCCCAAAGGCATTTTTCCTTTTTGGCGGCCCCATTCAGGCAGGGAAAATCCTTCTCGATCCGCTCAAAAAGAGTTTTGAAGACCATCTTATCCCCTCCTACAAAAATAAAATCGGAATCATCGAGTCCGCATTACCGATCGGAGATGCCGCCATTTTAGGCGCTGCGGCACTCATCAGCTGATCATATCACTTCTCGGTTAGATCATTTGACAAATTGCGCGCGCGCCATTCCGAAGGGGAAATGCCGCCTTTCTTTTTAAACCAAGTTGAGAAGTTGGCCGGCGAGCTGAATCCGAGTTGATAAGCCATCGACTTAATATCCTGATCCAATTTCCTGAGGCCTTTTCGCGCTTCTCTGTAACGACGATCCTGATACATTTCAATGGGGGTCTTCCCTTTGCTTTTCATGAAGACACGATTCAACTGAGACACACTTAAACCGCAGAGCTTTGCTAAATCAGGCTCGCGCAATTTTTTGGTCATTGGAAAATCCCGCAACCCACCGAGAACCGTTTCAACCCGAGGGTCGGATTCTTCAACAAGCTGCGGCTTTATGCCCAGCCGAAGCATCGCATTTACATACTGATAACTCCACTCATTAAAAGCACGCATTACCGCAAAATGAGTCAACGCCGCTTCTTTTACTTTGCCCATCGAAATCCGCGTATCGCCAAAAGAGGCTTGGACCACGTTCAATAAATCATGTGCGCTTTTTTCCAGTTCAGGAAACTTCTCCGATGCAAAGGTGATGCTCCCTTCCGATGGGAATAAGACACCTCCCGTTCGCCACATCAGTGCAAAACGAACACAGATAAATTGGTGTTCCTCGGAGAATATCTGCTGACATCGCCGATCACCCGGAAAAATCCATTCACCGGCTTTCGCCGTCTCCTGCCTGATCCCATCATCAAGGCAGACACTACCTTTTTCAATCAACCATCCGGCCTGCGGCCACCGTTGATAATTCATTTCCTGGTCTCCCTTCGGCATTCGACCTGAATACGCCCAGAACAACCGACAGTGTAAATCCGACCAAGTATCAAGGGTTAATTCATGCATATCGTATCATAAGGAGTATGCGTAAATTTGAAAGGTTTCTGCAATCTTTGCAAACCCTATATTGGTTGTTTTTCATCCGGACTCTTGTCAGTGTATCCATATCAAAAAAGTAAATACATTATTTTTTTAGCTCAGACAACTCCAACTCCTCACCCTTTTTTATTCAGTCGGCCGTCTATCTCTGATTAAAGAAAATAGCCGATAACAATATTTTAACTTTCTCTATTTAAATACCCCCCAACATCTAAGGCCTGAGCAATTCATGTTTTAGATAATCTATCTCTCAAATCATAGCTGGAAACGGTATTAGCTTCGTCTTTCATCAGTTACCACATGCGTATGCTCGTCCTCTTCACACAGGATAAGACACCATTACGATGACGCCGAAGCACTGTTTCTATCACAACATATAACTCCTATTAAGAAAACACATGAAAGATAATCGATTCAATAATTCAAGTCGTCCAACCGATTTAGGGCGACCTGAAATAGATAACGCCACCGGATATTCACACTGCCGGTGGCACCTGTTTGCTCTCTTCGTTGTCGCACTGCTCTCAGGTATGATTACGCCATCGACACTACAGGCGAGCAATCTTATCTCCGAAGATTTTTCGGGCGGAGCTTCCAATTTCACTGAAGTTTCCGGAGGGACCTGGAGTGTTTCCAGTGGTCGCTATACCTTAACTAGCCCCGGCTCAACTGGTGCAGCTCAGGGCTTACTCGGCAACATCAGTGTTCACCAAACGGTTCTCTCCGGTGATTACACGGTTTCTGGAACGATTCAACTTACGGGAACGGGTTCTACTTACGACGACGGAGCACTCATCTTCGACTATCAGGATGCATCCAATTACTACTACGTCTGCTTAACCGAAACCAACAAGACAACGGCACTGGGATTAATGCGGATTCTCAATGGATCTCATAGTGAACTTCAGGACTTCTCCAGTCTTTCAATTTCCTCGGGCGTCGACTATCTGGTCGAAGTCGAGCGAAGTGGTTCATCAATCATTGTATACGTCGATAGTGTTCAGGTCGCATCCGTAACCGACTCGACTTTCTCTGGTGGGAAAGTTGGTTTCGGGAGCCAAAACGATCCCTGCCAATTTGACGATCTTGTTGTCCCCAACAGTATCCTCATTGAGGAAGACTTTGCATCATCCGCATCCAACTTTACGGAAGTTGCCGGAGGCACTTGGAGCGTTTCGACCGGACGTTATCGCCTAACCAGCCCTAGTACAACGGGTGCGGCACAAGGTCGGCTGGCGAACATGAGTGTCCACCAAACCGTTCTCTCTGGTGATTACACGGTTTCAGGAACGATTCAACTCACAGGAACCGGTTCTACCTACGACGATGGCGCGCTCATCTTCGACTATCAGGATGCGACCAATTACTACTACGTCTGTCTAACCGAAACTAATAAGACAACGGCACTGGGATTAATGCGGATTCTCAATAACACCCATAGTGAACTTCAGGATTTCTCCAGTCTTTCAATTTCCTCGGGCGTTGATTATTCCGTTGAAGTGGTTCGTAGTGGTTCTTCCATTACCGTTTATGTCGATAGTGTTCAGGTCGCATCGGTAACCGATTCCACTTTTTCAGGCGGAAAAGTTGGATTTGGCAGTCAGAACGATCCCTGTGAATTCGATGACCTTACCGTCGTGAGCGGCAATGGCTCTGGAGGTGGTGGTGGTAGCCCTAGCGTCTATTACGTCGATCCATCAACCGGTAGCATGAGTAATCCTGGAACCTCCGCGCAGCCTTGGAGTACCTTGGAGGCCGTTTTCTCTGGAGGAAAAACCTTCCAGGATGGCGATACGATATTGCTCAGAAATGGGCATCATGGATATCCCACCGTTACGGGGAACCACTCTGTCGATGTTACGATCATGCCTGACACCGGTCATGCACCGACTTTGCGAAAAATTCTTTTCGATGATGCATCGCACTGGATTCTCAGCGATATGGAAATCAGCCCTGAAACTGTCAGTTCCTATGAAGGTGGTAACTTTATTCAAATCAATGCCGACTGCTCCGATATCACGGTTGAATATTGTGATATCTACTCAGCATCAAGCACCAGTGGTTGGACCCGGACGGACTGGAAAACGAAAACGGGCAGTGCCTTTTTCTGCTACGCTCCCGATTGTCTTTTCTACGGAAATACCATCACCAATATTTCCATTGGTATTCTCCTCGCATCAACAGCTGTCGGTTCAGAAGCTTCTGCCAACTCCATTGATTACTTCCGAACCGATGCCATTCGTTCCCTTGGTGATTATCAGATTATCGATGGAAACATAGTTACCAATGCGATTGAAGCCGATGAGCCCGGAGTCGATGGGAATCACGAAGATGCCTTTCAGTCCTATAGTAGCGGTTCAGGAGGCTCCGGTAGCGGAACCGTCACGGGCACGATTGTTCGTAACAATGTATTCATTAACTTCACCGATCCCAATTTTCCAGACATTGGAGATATGCAAGGAATCGGTATGTTCGATGGCTACTTTGAAGATTGGGTTATCGAGAACAATCTGGTTGTCGTTGATCATTTTCATGGTATTTCCGTTTATGGAGGGATCAATTGCCGGATTATCAACAATACCGTTCTTGAAAATCCCGATAACTTCATGGCCGGATCACCTTGGCTTAACTTCTTCCCTCACAAAACACGCACTCCCGGCGGTTCTGGAAATATTGTCCGCAATAACATTGCCTATAATATTGGCAGCCAAAGCGGTGGTGGTGTCGTTTCGCTGACGAATAATCTCGAAATTGGCTCTAATTATAGTGCCCATTTCGTGGATTACGATAATTACGACTTCCATCTCAAATCAACGAGTTCAGCAATTGATGCAGGGAGCACTACCCTTGCACCCGCCACTGACCTTGAGGGCGACACCCGTGATTCCAGCCCAGATATCGGTTCCGACGAATACATTCCCTGATCAATAATCAGGCTAAGTTATAACACGATTCATCGGGCAGAGGAAAAGGATTCATTTCCAATTTCCTCTGCCCTTTTTGTGCTTCAAACTTGGAAGCGTATCATTCTTTCCCTGCAAAGAAGTCGATAGCATCCGAGACATCAAACGGCTGCTCTCGTAGTAACCACCTATGATCCAAGCGATGGGACCACCTCTTTCGCTTTGGCTTCTTTGACCGTGTCGAACCCTCAAGGGTTTACCTCAGTTAAGCTTCACCTGTTTTAAGAATTCACGGGCAATGACCATATGCCCGGCGGTTCCTGGATGGATCCGATCCCAAGCCAACGAAGCAGGATGTCGGTGTTCTAATACACGGTCAAAAGCCGCTTGCGTATCGACAAAAACAGCTCCGAACTCCTCGGCTACTGCTTTAACAATGACTCCGTATGCATCCATGAGTTCACGCATCGCGTCTCCTTTATGTGACTCGATTATGAATGGACTCATCAAAATCAAGCCGCTCAAGCGAGGCTTCGTTTCGTTGAGCAACTTTCTCAGTGTTTTCTCATAACGCTCGGGATCGACATGCGTTTCACGCTTTAAGGGCGTATCAAATTGCCGCCACACGTCATTGATCCCGATCATCACCGACAGCCAGTCAGGCTCATAGTCCAACACATCTGATTTCCAGCGATTTTCCAAATCCAATATCGTATTCCCACTCAGCCCTCGATTAATGATCCGTATTTTTAAATCCGGACGTTCGGCCTCGATCAACGCATTGATCAAATTAACATAGCCACTTCCTAGGCCAACCATAGGCGACCAAGGAGTGACTTCGCCTCCTTCCGATCGGCCCGCATCGGTAATCGAGTCACCAATAAATAATAATTTTGAATTAGCTGGAATTTGCATGATAGGTGGGGATTAAGTTATCTACAGATATTAAAAGGCTCTAAAATAGGTCCTGAATTAAAATGGAGACAATAAAGCTGGAGTGCCTGTATCATTGATGCCAGTCCAAATTTGAGCTAAATTAGAAATAGTGGGTGATTTGTCAGGCCAGTGACAGGCGATGGATCTGATCTGGTTTTATTGGTGAGGATAGGATTGAAATATCGCTTTGAATACCTTTAGTCTTCGCCAAACTAAAATCGCTAACCTGTAACGTGCAGCATCAGCAAACGCACCCAAAAGTCGCCCTTCCTATGTATACCCAACAAACGATCATTCTTGACGGTAAACACCTAGCCAAGGAAACCGAGCTAAGCCTTCGCAATCGCGTAACTGCCGTTGCCGCAAAGCTAGGAACCACTCCCATCCTTGCCACCATTCTCGTCGGTGACGACCCCTCTTCCGCAACCTATGTGAAGATGAAGGCCAATGCCTGCCAGCGCGTTGGTATGACATCAAAGCCGGTATTCTTACCCGAGGAAACTTCCACCGATGCATTACTCTCAACCATTGATCAGTTGAACGAGGATCCCCATGTCCATGGCATTTTATTGCAACATCCTGTTCCCCCGCAAATCGATGAACGCCGTTGCTTCGATCGCATTGGTCTTCAAAAAGATGTCGATGGGGTAACCTGCCTTGGATTTGGCCGTATGTCGATGGATGAGCCTGCCTATGGATCCGCGACGCCTGCGGGAATCATGCGCCTGCTCAAACACTATAAAATTCCCCTTGAAGGAAAACACGCAGTCGTCGTTGGGCGCAGTCCCATTTTAGGCAAACCCATGGCCATGATGCTCCTCGCCGCCAATGCAACCATTACGATTTGTCATTCAAAAACAACTACACTTGCCGAACATATATCGAAAGCCGACATTGTCGTCGGCGCCGTCGGTAAACCCGAATTCATCAAAGCCCATTGGATCAAACCTGGAGCCGTGGTTATCGATGCGGGTTATCACCCCGGCGGAATCGGCGATATTGACTTAACGGGTGCACACGAAAAATACACAGCCTTCACCCCCGTGCCCGGAGGCGTCGGCCCCATGACCATTGCCACCCTAATCGAACAAACCGTTCAAGCCGCCGAGTCCAAAGCCCAATCCCTCTAATCTGCGGATAAAAAATATTGGATCAAGCTGCACTACAAATCATCACCACAAAAAAAACTTGAGCTCCGATTTACTTCATTGAGCATGACTCCGATGGAAAAATGATAGGGGTAGGAATGAGGTATTGAACCTCACCCCTCGTGTGATCATGACCACTCACATGCTTATCCGAGATTCGTTGTTCCATAATCAGTCAGATCCATACGGTCTTTCCCCGCGTTTTTATTCACACCCCTCACCTCTAACAAATGATTACCCGTAAAATTGAATGGCTTGGAGGGCCCCTCTGAATTACTATCGGGAACTTCTAACCCACTCCCAGCACATCCATAGTACTGCTAAGGAATATCGATTCAATTGGTCGATATGAATAATCCACATTAGGACCCATCGACAGCCATTAATCATCCCAAAGCATATCCTCAAGTGGAAAGACTTACTCTGAGGAAAAAGTGCTCCCCTCTCGACAAGGCAGGCTTTCTGAGATGCCTCAAATGCCTTTTCTTATTTGGGTTTGTTCAAAAGCTTGACAAGCTTTTGAAGGTATTACTAATGGTTAAAGATCAATTTCAGTTTAGTGATAGCTAAACATCCTAACGCACCCTCCGATTTTCGCTCATGAAACTCACGGATTCAAAAAAAACTCAGTTTAGCATCACCGCATCCCCTGTGCATTTGTCCAAACAAACACATCTGCCAATACCCCTCTACATATTCGTCGGGTGGGCGTCTTTAATCGCTCTGTTAACAGAAGCCAGCCCGGACAACACCTCCCACGGCGACATCATTACAGCAACCAAAGTTAGCGAAGACGCCTCAATAACGGCGAATCCAAGCACGAATGTATCTGAGGAAAATGCTCAGCAACCGGGAGGCGCCATCGCCCCGACGGCATCGGTTGATGCTTCAACCTCACCAGATCTAAGCGCATTGATCAAACCGCTGGTTACCGAGCTCGCGGAGTATATATATGGCCCCGAAGGATATGTTCGAATGCCAATCGATGTAATCGATTCCTCCAGCGATTCAGGGCCCAAAATTAAAAAAGGAAAACCGCCAAGCCTAGACGATGCCGTTTCCCTTCAACAAAATGAAGATATCAAATATTTATATGAAATCTCACTCGATAATTTCGAAGCACATTGTTGTTTTCAACAACGTGAGGACTGGTGTTGGGCTGCCGCAATTCAGTCGATCGAAAATTATAAGTCTCAAACAGAATTTGAGCCACTCATTCAATCAAACATTGCACAACGAATCTATCCTCAAGATGAAGAGATCCTCGACCAAACAGCAATGTCTTTTCAAATTGTTCAAGCGCTTGCCAATCAACCAGGTCAAACAAACGAAGCATTTGATGTAACCGCAACCACTGGATGGCTACTCGAAATGCATGAAAGCGGCTTTAAGACAGAGGATTTTGTCGAAGAGCTCGCCAATTTCATTGATCAGTATTTAGGTTCGCAAGAGATTATCCTCTCCCTTGCTGCGGGGGAACCACTGCTCGTTGCCCTTCGGGAAGACACCCCCACTTCGAAACATATCTATGTTTTATACAAAGCAACCTTCGCTCCGATTAAAAAGAGTGATTCCATCGAATTAAAATTCAAGGGAAGCTCTGTCATTTCGGGATTCTTAACCGAGAAAGGGACTTGGGTAGATAAAGGCATTAAACTCTTCAGTCTTAAGGATCGGTTCCAAGCAAGATATGCCCTAGAAACCGTAACCCTTTTTGACCCTTGGAAATCGAAAGGAACCCCCGACCCCGCGGTCAAGACCATAAAAACAATGACAGCTGAGGAATTCAGAGATCGCCTCTATTTCGTCATCAACCGGGAAAGCGCACAAAAAACCCTCGCCCGCGCACAGGAAAAAAGCCGTATGCTCCAAGCAAAGCTTACCGGTATCGATAGCAGCTCCGGTAATACTACGGTGCCTCCAAATGTAACCCAACTCGATAACAACAATCCTAGCGTGATTTCCCATCTCAATTCGATCGGAAACAGTGCGTCTAAATTATTCGGTAAGTTACTCTCATCCGAAAAATCGTCGAATGACGAAGCCGCTTCCGAAACCGAAACGGAAGAAAAATAAAATGAATACATGCCTCTGAAAATTTAGGAACCTTTTCTAAACAACACTCGAATACACACACCAATCTCAGAATAAATAACGAACTTTAATGAAGACTACAAAAATAACTCTTTTTATCCTTTTGACTTTAACTGGCCTCGCTCTCTTCAGTACTGGCTGTCGCACAGGTGCTGGCGGGCGATCACCTGCAGCTACTCATACCGAAGGAACCTCACAGCTTGGTAAATAGATTCATAACAGCGTAATCGCACTCCTCTCTCTACTTAAAAATCTTTATCCTTGAAGGAATCATCTTCGATCCCTTCAAGAGTTGGTGATTCACTAGGGCGTGTTCAGGTAAATGGAAAAATGAGGGATGTTCGCGACAGAAATGACGTTTTGAACCGAGGCGAATCGAGATTCGTCGAGGTGAAAAACGCTCATTTCTCACCGAATAGACCCGTTTTCGCCCCTTTGAGCGTTTTCCTAAACACGCCCTAAGTCATCCCCACAAAAAATCACTCAATAATCAACTGATTCGATTGGATAAAGCGGCTCCGGCTTCATTCTTCGTATCGGCAGCCCAACGGTGTGCCAGTCGCACGATTTCCTCCCCTTCCTCATTTTTCCCCTTCGAATCGAGCAGCTCTGCATAGACAATCATCGATTCCCAAACCTCCGGCATCTCTTTCAGCTCATTGGCCTTCGCCTCCTCAACCAGCATCGCAAAGACTTCGAGTCCTTCTTCACCCCGCTCCAATTGAATTAAAATCTGAGCATACGTATCCAATGTCCGGACATAGTCTGCAGGATAACGTCCATTTAATTGACGAAAACGTCCGAGTGCATCCGAGGCGAAGACCATGGCTTCCTCAAAATCCCCCATACAGTAAAGATTCCAAGCTCGCGCATTCATCAGCCGTAGCGTGTCCCCAGAATTCATCCCCAATTTTTTTTCATAGAAGGGAAGCAGATCCTTAAACTTTCGCTCAGCTGTTGAATAGTTTTCTAACCAGGAATGCAGATTTGCCGAGCTGTATAGTGCCTCCAAACGTAAAGTTTCATCTCCAAAACGAGCCTCCAAAGTCACTCGATTAAACAACCCAACCGCCTCGTCATAGTCACCCAGTTCCTGAGCAATGTGACCCAAGTTCATGAGAACACCCAATCTACGTGAGTCCTCAGAGGGTAGTGTCTGTTCCCTTACGGCCAACACCTCGGAAAAAATCGCCTTCGCATCATTGAGTTTTCCACTCTCTAACAACACAACAGCATAATCGTTCATTGACGCAAGGGTCTCTGGATCTTCGACCCCCAAACGATCCATTCGAACATCGACCACTCGCTTGTAAACAGGGAGCGCCTCCGAAGTCTTTCCTCCTTTAAAAAGAGTATAGGCCAAACTCGATTGCGCTTTCAGCCATCGCTCAAAGTCATCCTTTCGATTTGTCTGATCGATCACCTTCCTGAAAGCCCTCTCTGCCGTCGAGTAATCTCGCTTCGCCAAAGCAAGAGAACCAAGCAACATTGAGCCATTAACACTTTCCTCTGGATCATTACTTTGAATCGCTGCATACGCAAAAGCGAATGCGCTCTCATATTCTTCCAACAAGTAGGCAGCTTTGGCACGCGTGAGCGAACTCTCCTCCGGACGATTCATCAGCTTAATTGCAGCCTCTTCGGTCGCCCCAATAGCCTTAGTTTGATCGAGTGACCTCTCTTCGCTGCTTTTCCTGGCCGTTTTAATATTTGTAATCTCTTCCCTGCTTTTCCTGTCCGCTTCAGTATCGGTGATTGCCCTAGCTTCCTTAAACTCCAAAAATTCGATACCCATAAATACGCTATGCCCCAACATAATCAACATCAGAACAACGACCGTAGACATCCATATCCGAAAACTCCGACGAAGAACATTTAGCTCATTTCTCAGTTTTAAAATCGTGATCTTAAGGTGCTCTGAACTCTCAATGACGTGGTAAAGGCTCTCACCCTCCAGTATTGCCGCTTTGTAGACAGCCTGTAGCTTTTGGAGTTCTTCCGGTTCGGTATTTTCGCAGTCGCGTGTATAGTTATCGGCGGGCACAACATACCAGACTTTTTTCCCCTTCGACTTCGCGTAACAGGCTTCGTACTGAGTATTACTGACGCGACCAAACACAGGATCCGTTTCGCTCGTCTCCGAACCGTAACAATCCCCCACAATTTGCACAACGGCCTTAGCCCCGTTAATCTTCCGTCGCAACATCGCTCGAAGATCCCCCTCAGTGGTATCAAACATTTCCTGCCAAATCGGATGATATCCTAAATAGTGCAAATGCTCAGCCACAAGTGCCCTCGCACTGGAGAGTTCTTGGCTCACCGAAGAGATAAAAACTACCGGGCGATTCAGCATTTATCCAAAATTCAAATTTAATTTCAGCTCGAAGCAAAAGTTTTCGTTCAACATGTAACGTTGTTTCCTTTTAGGTTTTGTCGAAGATACGAGCGAGTTGATATAATCCAAGGTCAGTTAGCCATAAGAAGCAACCTCAATTAATCCTGAAGAGTTCCGGCTCCCTTGAGGAAATAGTGAGTCATTCGAGAATTGTTCTTGAGCTGGTCCGATCCCCCTCCAAATCCCGCCAGACTCCGGCCCGTTCCCCTCTCGAACAGCCTCCCGTAAAGGCAGCCATGAAGGTCGATTCATTCATCACTAAAAATGCTTTAACCGAATCACCAGAAGCAACCTTTAAAGCCCACACCGACAATCCGCTCACCTCCGACAACCCCACCTACTTCCTTCAATCTTTCAGTCGCATATAATCGAGGTAATGGAAGTTCGCTTGTATATTATCCGTCCCCGAACGGGCAAAAGCGAGAAAGAGATCATTGATCGTCGCCTTGCGCTCAACCAATTCATTGATAACCCGATGAATCAAAATCGGTCTGTCCTTCTTTTCTGTTTCAAACTTTTCCCACCAGATCCGTGCACTCCCCGTTGCCTGCAACCACTCAAGCTGCTCCTCCTTGATTTTTTCGATACTTTCCCAGAGTGCTTCATTTGAAAGCTTGAGCATCGCCTCATTTCCATCCTCTGTATTATCCGTGATGGTTGCACGGGGAGAATTCGGTAACCCTGCGAGGGACAACTTACGCAAATTGAGATCACGGCGTTCCCTCAACCTCACTTCTTTAAATGTTTCCAATGGCCCTTCCCCCCGAACCGCAGCCGGCGTCAGCAAGACGCGCGTCACCCCTTCATCCGCTAATTCCGCCCAACGATAATCAACCGAATCCAACGCCTTTCCAATCAAGCGATGCAGTCCACGCGCTCCCGTCCCCAGTTTAGCCGCAATCACCGCCAATGCCTCAAATGCCTCCGGCGCTGACTCCAGTTCGATTCCATGGATCGCCGCCAGTTCTTGCTGCAATTTCCAAGGGCTGCGCGCAATCCCATCCGTCAATATTACCTCCAAGTCCTTCTCCTGCAATTCATGCAAAACAGTGAGCGTTGCAAATCGGCCGATCATCTCCGGGATCATTCCATATCGGGTCAGATCCTCGGTTTCCATTTGGCAAAGGCTCCGGTAAATCGAGCCCAACTCATCGATCCCTTCTTGCTCTGCCTCACGGGGCTGAAACCCCAGCGTCC
>Ga0115559_1002193_pt1 | contig 12653 bp, 9 predicted proteins | sample COGITO_mtgs_1105_3_FD_87281 | JGI IMG/M metagenome (GOLD analysis project Ga0115559, IMG submission 87281) | Pelagic marine microbial communities from North Sea - COGITO_mtgs_110506 | ecosystem: Environmental > Aquatic > Marine > Epipelagic | place: Germany:Helgoland, sampling site Kabeltonne... | reverse complement strand
GAGGATTACTTAATGGAGACCAACAACTTTATGTTGTTGTGGCTAATAAACTTGAACTCAAAAGAGTAGTTCCCCTTCATTTTACAGAAACATTAGCCATTGTAAGTGGATTAGAAAATTCAGATGAAATAGTTGCTCAGCCCTTGATTGGAGCTTTTGTTGGAATGGAAGTACTTCCTTCGGTTATTACTCCATCAAAATAAGCTAACATGAGGAAAATAATTGATTATTTCATAAAGTACCATGTGGCAGTTAATATTGTCATTTTAGCCTTTTTATTATTTGGACTTTTAGGGGTTACGTCATTAAAGTCATCTTATTTCCCACTTGCAGAATCACATACGGTTCAAATAGCGGTAACTTATCCTGGCGCATCTCCATTTGAAATTGAAGAAGGTGTAATTCTAAAAATAGAAGATAACTTAAAAGGGTTAATAGGCGTTGAACGTGTTACCTCAATATCAAGAGAAAATTCAGGTTCTATAACGGTGGAGGTTGAAAAAGAACGGGACATTAATTTCATGTTATTGGAAGTTAAAAATGCCGTAGATAGAGTGCCTAGTTACCCAATTGGAATGGAGCCCCTGGTAGTTTCAAAGCAAGAACAAATTAGATCAACCATAAACTTTTCTTTAACAGGAGATAATATCTCTCTTATTGAACTTAAAGAAATTGGCCGTCAAATCGAAAACGATTTGCGTGCAATAAATGGAATATCTCAAATTAGCGTTTCAGGATATCCACAAGAAGAAATTGAAATTGCAGTTAATGAGAGTCAACTTTTAGCTTATGGCTTGAGCTTTTCATCCATTGCACTATCTATTGCTAAATCTAATATTATTGTAACGGGTGGACAGGTTAAAACCATTGCTGAGGAATTTTTGATTCGTGCAAACAACAAATTTTATTATGCCGATGAACTTGCTAATATTGAAGTACTTTCAAAACCTGATGGAACTAGGGTTTTATTAAAAGATGTTGCTCAGGTAAGTGATCGATTTTCTGAAACACCTAATAGAATATATGTAGGTAATGATATTTCAGTAAATATTAGTGTAAACTCCACCAATTCAGAAGATGTGATTACTGCCGCTGCCTCTGTTAGAGATTATATTGAAGAGTATAATGAAATCAATGATAACTTTACACTAACGGTACTGAATGATCAATCGGTTACTCTTACAGAACGGAATAAATTACTGATTGAAAACATTTTTCAAGGAATGCTTTTAGTTTTATTATTTCTCTCTATTTTCTTAAATTCAAGGCTTGCTTTTTGGGTAGCGTTCGGACTTCCAGTTTCATTTTTAGGTATGTTTATTTTTGCTCCTATGTTTGTAGTGACTATAAATGTTCTGTCAACCTTTGGAATGATAATCGTTATAGGAATCCTAGTAGATGATGGAATTGTAATTGCAGAGAATATTTACCAGCATTATGAAAGAGGAAAAAGTCCTTATCGTGCAGCTATAGATGGTGTTTTAGAGGTTCTTCCCCCTGTAGTCTCTGCAATTATAACAACCATATTAGCTTTTTCGTTATTTTTATTTTTAGACGGAAGAATTGGAGAATTTTTTAGTGAGGTTTCTGTAGTAGTTATTCTGACTTTGTTGATTTCATTAATAGAAGCACTAATAATATTACCTGCACATTTAGCAAATTCCAAGGCCTTAATTAAGAAGAAAAGTGAACCCAAAACACTCATAGCAAAAGGTTTTTCGAAGTTAAGAAAGATTAACAAACTAGGAGATTCATTGATGCAATCTTTAAGGGATAACATCTACCAGCCCACTTTAAAATTTTCACTGAATAATAGATTTTTGGTGCTTACGGTTTTTGTTGCATTTTTTAGTATGACGATTGGCTCTTTTGGAGGGGGTATTATTAGGACTTCTTTTTTTCCATCTATCGCAAGTGATCGTATATCAATAAGTTTGGTAATGCCCAATGGAACGAATGAGAGGATAACAGATTCTATTATTAGCTTAATTCAAACTAAAGCAAAAATTGTAGATAAGGAATTTTCTGAAATGTATTTAAAAGGAACTGAAAATACACTTTTTGTAAATACTATTAAAACACTTGGAAATGGTGCTTCAAGAGCTAATCTAACGATTAACCTTTTGCCAGGTGAGCAACGTCCGGATGTGATTCGAGCAGATATGATCTCCTCAAGGTTATCAGAATTAGTAGGCCCTTTAATAGGTGTAGAAAGCGTTATATATGGTTCTGGTTCTAATTTTGGAGGAAAACCTATTTCAGTTTCTTTATTATCGAATAATATTGACGAATTAAAACAGGCTAAAAATGAACTTAAAAAGGTATTAGAATCTAACGCACTATTAAAAGATATTGAAGATAATGACCCTGCAGGAATTAAAGAGATTACAATTCAATTAAAAGATAATGCATATTCTTTAGGTCTAGATTTACAATATATAATGAGTAGAGTGAGAGCTGGATTTTTCGGAGTACAAGCTCAACGTTTTCAGAGAGGACAGGATGAAATTAGGGTTTGGGTTCGATACAAAAAAGAAGACAGATCCTCTATTACCCAATTAGAAGACATGAAAATTGATCTTCCAAATGGTCAGTTTATTGCCCTTAAAGAAATTGCAACCTACACTATTAGAAGAGGTGATGTTTTGATCAATCACCTTGATGGAAGAAGAGAAATACAAGTATCAGCAAATCTTAAAAACTCAAAAGAATCTTCTGCAACAGACATAATGGCTGACATCCGATCTAATATTATGGCTAAAATACAAGAAAAATATCCTTCTGTAAGCGCTTCCTATGAAGGACAAAATAGAGAAGCTACCAAGCTTTTGAATTCATTAGCAGGTGCGGGAATACCTATCTTGATTTTAATCTATATGACCATTGCATTTACCTTTAGGAGTTTTTCTCAGCCTATTTTACTGTTCTTATTAATTCCAATTAGCCTTATTGGAGTAGCTTGGGGTCACTGGATTCACGATTTCCCCGTGAATATACTATCCTTATTAGGTATTATTGCACTTATAGGAATTATGGTTAATGATGGTCTGGTTCTTATTGGAAAGTTTAATAATAATTTAAGAAACGGCTTTTCTTTTCAAGAAGGTCTTCTTAATGCTGGAAACTCTCGATTTAGAGCAATATTTTTAACCTCTGCCACAACAGTAGCGGGTCTAACACCGTTGATTTTAGAAAAAAGTAGACAGGCACAATTTTTAAAACCTATGGCCATCAGTGTTTCTTATGGGATTGCTTTTGCAACCATATTAACACTTATAGTCTTGCCTATTTTTCTTTCATTAAATAATCAGTTAAAGGTTACCGTTAAATGGTTGATTTCAGGTGAATATCCTTCAAGAGAATCGGTTGAGAGTTCCATAAAAGAAATTATAGAAGAAAAGAAAATTACAGAAGGAGAAGAAGAAACTCTAAAATCAATATAGTCATGAGATCATTATTAGCAGGAGTGTTCATTATTTTAAGTATACTTATTTCACCTCTCTATGGACAAAAAACCTTATCAAAAGAAGATGCTTTGGCTATCGCTTTAGAAAAGAATTTTGGAATTCAGATTTCTAAAAATAATGTAGAAATTATAAAAAATAATTCAAGCCTTTTAAATTCAGGTTATCTTCCTTCCATTTCGATTTCAGGAGGGTCAAATTTTATAGATTCAGATTCTGAAATTGCTTTTCCAGGACAAGTTTTAGAAGACGGTTCCCCAAGAACTAATTTAAATTTAAATGATCAGGAAAGTCAGCGTTATAATGCAGGTGTAAATTTGAATTACACACTTTTTGACGGTTTAGGGAGAAGATTTACTTACAAAATATTAAAAGAACAGTTTGCATTAAGTGAATTACAATTACGCGAAACAATTGAAACTACTATACTACAACTTTACAGTGTTTATTTTAATGTAGCTCAATTAAAGGAATCTACTGAAATTTTCAAACAAGCTCTGGCTGTTTCAATAGAGCGTCAACGAAGAGCAGAAAGTGCTTTCAGTTATGGCCAGTCAAATAAACTTGCTGTTCTGAATGCTCAAGTTGATGTAACCAATGATAGTATAAGTTTACTTCAAATCAACCAACAATTAGATAATGCCAGGCGCGATTTAAACTTACTTTTGAATGAACCAATGGATCAACAATTTCAGGTTGAAACTATTGTAAATTTCATACCTGAAATTCAAATTGATAAAGCTATTCAAACAGCTACACAATTCAATGTAAACTTATTACAAGAAAGGCAAAATTCACAAATCAATGCCTATGATATTAAAGTGAGCCAATCTGGATATTTACCTGTTATAGGGCTTTTAGGGTCATATGGTTGGAATTTAAATCAAAGCCCTGCTTCGGCATTTTTCCCGGGCACAAACAACAATTCCTATTCTATGAGTTTGGGCGCTAATCTTAGTTGGAATTTATTTGACGGGCGTGCTTTAACGCGTGTTAAAAATTCAAAAATCACCTTAGATAGCCAAAAAATACGCTTAGAAGAAACAAAACTTAGGTTTGAACGTGATCTGTCAAATGCGTTGCAAACCTATAAAAATGCTTTAAAAATTTATACCATTCAAGAAAAACAAGTGGAAACAGGAACCTATAATTTTGAACGTTCAGAAGCACAATATAAATTAGGGTCTATTACTTCAATAGAATTTCGCCAAGCACAAGTTAATTTGCGGAATGCTAAAAATCAGTGGACCTTATCAAAATATGAGGCAAAATTAGCAGAGTTAAGTGTCCTACAGTTATGCGGGCAACTCTTAAATATTTCATTATAAATAGGCCGAATATTTTTTAATTAAATAATATTCTTAACAGGGTATTCTTTATTTTGAGTCAATTAATATCGAAAACGAATAATTTCTTGGTAAAACCTCTAGAAACTATTCTAATCCATCTATTTATTTTATAGTTTTGTAAAAATTTAAATAAGGTATTATGGCATTTGATATTGACATGATTAAGCTAGTCTACAGCCGTCTTTCTGAGCGTGTAGCAGAAGCAAGAAAACTTACAGGACGTTCTTTAACGGCAACTGAAAAAATTCTATATTCTCACCTTTGGGAATCTGAAGAAAAAAGACCTTTTTCACGTGGAGCAGATTATGTGGATTTTGCTCCCGATAGAATTGCCTGTCAAGATGCAACTGCACAAATGGCTCTATTGCAGTTTATGCAATCTGGAAAGTCTAAAGTTGCGGTTCCTACAACCGTTCATTGCGATCACTTAATTCAAGCAAAAGAAGGTGCTGCCTTAGATTTAAAATCTGCAAACTCAACTTCTGCAGAGGTTTTTAATTTTTTAGAATCGGTTTCTGATAAATATGGAATTGGTTTTTGGAAGCCAGGTGCTGGAATTATTCACCAAGTTGTATTAGAAAATTATGCCTTTCCTGGAGGAATGATGATTGGAACTGATTCTCATACAGTAAATGCTGGTGGACTTGGAATGGTTGCCATTGGAGTAGGTGGTGCAGACGCAGTAGATGTAATGGCTGATATGGCTTGGGAATTAAAATTTCCTAAATTAATTGGTGTCAAATTAACTGGAAAACTAAACGGCTGGACCGCACCTAAAGATGTAATTTTAAAAGTGGCGGGAATTCTAACTGTCAAGGGAGGAACGGGAGCTATAATCGAATATTTTGGAGAAGGTGCTGAGTCTATGTCTTGTACCGGAAAAGGGACAATTTGTAATATGGGTGCTGAGGTTGGCGCAACCACCTCCACTTTCGGATATGATGATTCTATGGAGCGTTATCTCAGGGCAACTGGAAGAGATGATGTTGCAGACGCTGCCAATGAAGTTAAAGAACATTTAACTGCAGATCCAGAAGTATATAAAAATCCAGAAAATTATTTTGATGAAATAATTGAAATTGATTTAGATACTTTAACACCCCATATTAATGGCCCTTTTACTCCAGATCTAGCAACACCTGTTTTAGAAATGAGAACAGTAGCTAAAGAAAATGGATGGCCTTTAAAGGTTGAGTGGGGATTAATTGGTTCATGCACTAACTCTTCATATGAAGATTTAGCTCGAGCTGCTTCCATTGCGAAACAAGCCGTTGAGAAAAAATTAGTTACCAAAGCAGAATTTGGAATTAATCCTGGTTCTGAACAGGTACGTTTTACTGCAGAGAGAGATGGACTTTTATCAATTTTTGAAGATTTAGATGCTAAAATTTTCACCAATGCTTGTGGTCCATGTATTGGACAATGGGCTCGTGAAGGTGCAGATAAACAAGAGCGCAACTCTATCATTCACTCTTTTAATCGTAACTTTTCTAAACGTGCTGATGGAAATCCAAATACTCATGCCTTTGTAGCTTCCCCAGAAATGGTCGCTGCAGTTGCTATTTCTGGACGTTTGGATTTCAACCCTATGACAGATTCGTTAATTAATCAAGACGGTGAAGAGGTTCGATTAGATCCGCCAACAGGAGTTGAATTGCCTCCTTTAGGATTTGATGTTAAAGAAAATGGATATCTGGCACCTCAAGAAAATGGTTCTTCTGTAAGTGTAGTTGTAAAAGAAAATTCAGAACGTCTACAACTATTGTCTCCATTCCAACCTTGGGATAATGAAAATTTAATGGGTGCTAAATTATTGATAAAAGCAAAAGGGAAATGTACTACTGACCATATCTCTATGGCAGGTCCTTGGCTTCGTTTCAGAGGTCATTTAGATAACATTTCAAATAACTGTTTAATTGGAGCGGTTAATGCATTTAATGAAAAGACAAACTTTGTCAAAAATCAACTCTCAGGTGAATACGGTGGGGTGCCTGATGTGCAACGTCAATATAAAGCTGCTGGTATTGAAACTTTAGTGGTCGGGGATCACAATTATGGCGAAGGTTCTTCTCGTGAGCACGCAGCCATGGAGCCACGTCACCTTGGTGTAAAAGTAGTATTGGTAAAATCGTTTGCTCGTATTCATGAAACAAACCTGAAGAAACAAGGAATGTTAGGTATTACATTTGCATCAGAAGCCGATTTTGATTTAATCCAAGAAGACGATACGTTTAACTTTACTGATCTTAACGTCTTTTCCCCTGGTAAACAACTTAATGTTGAAGTAATCCATGCTAATGGTTCAAAAGATACTATTCTAGCAAATCACACATATAATAGACAACAAATTCAGTGGTTTAAAGAAGGTTCTGCCCTGAATTTGATCAAAAAAGAAAACGCAGCCTAATATTAGGGCGCCTATTTTTAAAGATTAATCCAGTAGGTAAGTTTGAGATTTATAGAGCGAAATACAGGGCTAAACTGATCAGCAGCATAACTATCATTATAGACCAAATAAAGGTCTGATAGCGGGGCAAACCTCCATTGTAATCTAGAGTTTATTCCGAAATCATCAATTTGATTACTATATTGTATGAGAGTAGACCAAAATAAATTTCGATTTAAAGTAACTTGTATTTTTGGGCTAATTAATAATAATTTAGCTGTGGGATAGGGGTTTGGTAGTATAATTTTATTGTAGTCCCATAATAGACTTAAGATTACTTTAGGTTGAAACCTAAACTGGGTTGTTCCTTGGTACGAAAAACGTGTTCCATTAAAGAAAGTTCCATAAGAAAAAGTTGAAGTAAAATTAAAAGCATTAGCTAGAGGTGATTGATAACTTATGCTCCAGTTACCAAAATCATATCCTGTTTGTCCAGGTAAGGGCTCTCCATTTTCACTCCTGCTAGGATCAAAAGGACTTGATAAATACACAAACTGTTTTTTAAATTCTATTCCTAATTGTGATTGTTTTTTAAATTCCAATTCGTATTCAAATGAAAAAAAATGATCTGTCTTTTTATAGTCTAAGTTTTTTTGAAACCACATAAGGTTTAATAACCTAAAGCTATGAGAGTTAATTTTTTTATTATTTGGGTAAAAAGTCCTACTAGCGCTAGTACCTGATTTAAATATACCAGTACGTGGAATAAAGCCTAAATCTGAGGTAAAATCATCATCAACGTATACCCAGTCTGAACTGAATCTCCAAATCCGAGTATTGTAAATTAAGTTTGCTTGGCTTGAAAGGTTTCCTTTAGTGTCATTTGGTTGAAATGATTTATGGGTAAAAAATTTACCAATCCACTTGTTATTAGTTGAGTTTAAATTATAATCCATTCCAACTACTCTATTATATCGATTCTCTTCTTTTGTAAAACTATAATCTTTAAATGTTTGTCGATTAACCATAAATAGACCAATTTGTGATTGTCCAAATACTTTTCTTTGAACGGCTAACATCGAATTATTATTTGATGCGATTCCTTTATAAATATCTTCTTGATTTTGAATATTAAGGACCCCAATACGCCAGTTTTGATTTAATTTGCCACTAAGTCTAATGCCTCCAAGAATATCATTTCTACTACTAGTCCCAGTTGAATCTTTTGCAATTCCAATACGTCTAGAAAAGAAAGGTATTGCGTCTCTTCTACTTCCAAAGCTTTCAAACAGATCTCGATTGTCTATAAAAAACTGTCTTTTTTCTGGTAGTGATATTTCAAACCGAGTAAGGTTAGTGATAATATTGTCAACTTCCACATTTGAAAAATCTGGATTTAAAGTTATATCTAGATTAAGCCCGTTTCCAACAGGAATTTTCATATCTCCTCCAAATAATATTTTTTTTTGTGAAGTAGTTTCACTAAAATCCTTTGAAACCAATCCGTTTGTATAAGGAATTAAATAAAGCGGAGTATTACTAGAGGGTAAGGGTTCTTCAAAAAGGAGCTCTCCATAGTATCCAATATTTATCGGAAATTGATTTTGAGGTACTTTTGTCCAGATACTCCTTTCATTAGTCTGAAGGTCAAATCGGTATGTTTGAAAGCCCCATTTTTGACTTCCCTCAGGATATTTAATAGAACTAAAAGGAATAGCCATTTCAATGGTAAATTTATCTTTTTCACGTACGCTTTCTGACTGCCATTTTATATCCCATGTAAGACTAAAACCATTTATATCTGATCCTCTTTCAGAAATTAATCCTTCACGTTGCACACCAAAGGCACTTACCCCAAATAAAAAGGCATTTTGTCCATCTCTAAAGGTGTCAAACAAAATGGTAACATTGTCGTTTGTAAGGGCACTAAAATCTCTTTTTAAGGAACTAACAATAAAATTTTTGTCGATGGCAAGTGCTTCAATTCCAATTAATAAGTGTGTATCATTAAAAAGAATTTTAACGGATGTTTTATTGATTGATTTTAGAGAATCTGTTGGGAATAATTGCCAAAAATTTTCTGCACTATTAGCCTTTAACCATATGTCTTCGCTAAGCTTTCCGTCTAGTATTATTTTTTCTTCAACTTTTTTTACTAGTAGAGACCGCTTTGTGTTTTGAGCATTAACAACCATTAATGACAAAACAAGGAAAAAGGTAAGAAAAAACTTTAAGCGTTTTAATTCATAAAAACTAACATACTTTAAAGAGTATTCTTCCAATTATAATTATTTTAATTCCAACCTTTTGACATTTTTTTCATCATTTAGTTTAATATTAAGTAAAATAAAGTTTTATGAATTAAAACTTTAAGTGTCTAATGGTTTCACTATTATTGATGAGTTGTTTTAAGGCACTAATTCCAATTTCAATATGTCTTTTGTCAAATAATGTAGAATTTACCTCATCTTTTTCTTTAGACTTCACTCCTTCAGGAACCATGGGTTGATCACTAACTAAAAGCAAGGCTCCTGTAGGAATTTGATTAAAAAATCCTACAGTAAATAAGGTTGCAGTTTCCATGTCAATGGCATAAGCCCTAATGGCTTGTAGGTAATCTTTAAATTCGGCATCGTGTTCCCACACCCTTCTGTTTGTTGTATAAACAGTACCAGTCCAGTAATTCAATTCATTTTCTCTAAGTGTCCTTGAAATTACCTTTTGAAGCGCGAAAGAGGGCATTGCAGGAACTTCTGGAGCAAAATAATCATCTGAAGTACCATCCCCTCTAATGGCACCAATCGGCAAAATTAAATCTCCAATTTCATTTCTCTTTTTTAGGCCTCCACATTTTCCAAGAAATAAGACTGCTTCAGGATTAATTGCAATCAATAAGTCCATTATCAGTGCTGCATTAGGACTTCCAATACCAAAATTTATAATGGTAATATTTTCAGCTGTTGAAGACCCCATCATACTACTTTCTCCTTCAATGGCAGAATTCATAATTTCAGAAAATTGTATAACGTATTTCTGAAAATTTGTAAGCAATATATAATCTCCAAATGAGTCCAGAGATTTCCCTGTATAGCGACTTAGCCAATCTTTTACTATTTTCTCTTTAGTATCCATAAGGTTATTTTTTTAAATAAATATTTTATAGTAATTAATTACTTTTTTTAAATATATTCTTCTATGAATAGTTCATAATTAAGTACCCTTCCAAGTTAGTTAAAGAAGAATTTAAAAGGTCAAGAGTTGCTCAAAAAAACCACCGATTTTTTTTTCACTGTTAACAAAATGGATTTCTAATATCCAGCTTCTAGAATCCCCCTTTTGATTAAGTGCTCTCATATCAACATGATTTTCTGGATGTATATAATTTGTTTTAAGTTCTTTTTCTAAACTTTCGTGGGGAAAATGTCCTATGAGATGACCAGCTATTTCTCCTCCAAATTCCCATTCATATTTTTTAGCTAATTCATGAGTATAAGCGTAAAGTTCAGCTCCTGTAATTTGTTTTTTAGAATCAAAGTATTCTTTTCCCTCCCACCATGCTTTCTCAATATCTTGGCTAAGTTTAGTTTTCAGAGGATCATTCCCTATGACATAGGTTCGACCAAAATCAGCCTCCCATTCTTCGAATACAGGACCAAAATCAATAAATAAAATGTCATCTTTTTGGAGAGTAAGATTCTCCGGATTTTCATTATAAGGTTTTAAGGTGTTTTTCCCTGCTCTAACAATTCTTTTATGCCAATAAAGTTTTATGCCGAATAATTCAAAGGCTAGATTGTAAATTTCAGTATTTATGTTTTTTTCAGTTTTACCAGGGATTATTAGCCCTCTTTTTTCAATTTCCTGAAAAAGAAAGATTGCTTTTTTTTCTGCTTCAATTAGCTTTTTTGTAGAAGAATTCATTCATCTAAGTTATTATAAATACATTTATAAAGAATAATTCAAATAAACATGGAACTTTCACTGTATCAAATTGATGCCTTTACAGATCATCTTTTTTCAGGTAATCCTGCATGTGTAGTTCCTTTAACTAAAATGCTACCTGATGCTCTTTTATTGAAAATTGCACAGGAAAATGCTGTTGCAGAAACCGCTTTTTTTTTAATTAAAGATCAAAAAATCTTTTTGAGATGGTTCACACCAGAAGTCGAAATGGACCTCTGTGGTCATGCTACCCTGGCAACAGCTCATTGTCTTAAAACCATTTTACAGTTTTCAGAAAATATTTTTAAATTTGAAACCTTAAGCGGGATTTTAGTTGTTGAATTTAAGGATGGTTTATACCATCTTAATTTTCCTTCTCGAATGCCAAAAAAGTTTAAACTTCCTTCTTTACTTCAAGAGTCAATAAATATTCCCCCAGTATATGTTTTCAAAGCAAGAGATTATGTTCTGATTTATGAATCAGAATATGATATAAAAAACATAACCATTAACCGAGTCCCTTTTGACCAGTTAAGTTTGCGTGCAGGTGGTGTTATTGTTACATCGGAAGGAGATTCTTGTGATTTTGTTTCAAGATTTTTCACACCTAAAGCTTCTATATTAGAAGATCCAGTTACAGGTTCTGCTCATTGTTCTCTTATTCCATTTTGGGCTGAGCGACTAAAGAAACAAAAGATGCTAGCAAAACAGTTATCTTTAAGAGGCGGAACATTATATTGTAGAAATCTTGGTGAGCGTGTTCTTATTAGTGGGAAAGCAATCACATATTCTAAGGGAAGTTTTGTTATTAAATAAATCCTTTATGTAAAGGTTTCTTTTTAATAAAATAAAAAGTCATAGGTTAGTTGCTATTTTTTAGTTTTACAAATCTTACACTTGTTATCAATACCGTCGATTTCCACTTTGTTTTTGTGATATTCACTCAAAGGTTTAAACACTTTACAGTTACTACATTTGACTTCTGTAAGAGTCCCTTGAACATCAAACTTTCGTCTGCTTAAATATAAAGGAGTTTTTTTACTGTAGGCTTTAATTTTTTTTTTGTCTTCTTCGTTCATTATGCAAGTACTTCTAAAATTATATTTACACAATATAATCTTGGTTTACAATAAGGTTCTTATTTTTTTTTGTCTCGTGTGTCAAGGTATAATTTAATTACTTTTTCTTTTGCCCAGGGTGTTTTTCTAAGAAAAGTTAAGCTTGAATTAATGGAAGGATCACTTTTAAAACAATTAACATTAATTTTAAGTGCTAATTTCCCCCATCCATATTCAGCTATCAGCTCTAAGAGAATTGTTTTTAAGTTAATTCCATGTAAAGGATTGTTTGGTTGTTCTCTTTGCAAGGGGAATTGTTTATTCATAATTAAAAGATATAAAAGTAATCTATTTGAAATGGATTTCTATTGTAAGAAAAAACCCCTCACAAAAGTGAAGGGCTTTGATTGTCTGTTAAGTATTGTGTGGCGTAGCGGTTACGCTAGCTCCCCCT
>Ga0115559_1002188_pt1 | contig 12675 bp, 10 predicted proteins | sample COGITO_mtgs_1105_3_FD_87281 | JGI IMG/M metagenome (GOLD analysis project Ga0115559, IMG submission 87281) | Pelagic marine microbial communities from North Sea - COGITO_mtgs_110506 | ecosystem: Environmental > Aquatic > Marine > Epipelagic | place: Germany:Helgoland, sampling site Kabeltonne... | reverse complement strand
TCTGTCGATAATGGTGAGTTTGGGTAAATGACGCCACTAAAAAACACAAAAAGCAAAGACAAACAATCGTTGCTTGTCTTTGCTTTTGTGATGTGGTTGTATAACTACAACTCAAACACTCATGTTGTTTGGTTGTTCAGCGTGCTGTTCTAGAACGACGCATTGCCTTACGACGACGCTTTTCAGCCAATCGTTGCTTGAGACGCTTTTTCTCACCAGGCTTCAAGTAGAAACTGTTCTTCTTGATGTCTTTGCGAATACCTTCGCGTTCAACTTTGCGACGGAAACGACGCATGGCTTTTTCAAATGGTTCGTGGTCGCGGACTCGTACTAAAATCACGGAAACTCCAAGGGTTTATTCAATCATATATAGTAAATTATTGAGTGATGAGAATGACACACAATCATCACAAAATGTACAGTATTCAATGTAACCAATATTTATCTCAATGTCCACAAAATAAGAGCAAATGAGATCCATGTGGTCCTTAGAAACGTCCACCACCAGAAACACCATAGAAGAACATATTGTGTATACCACCTTCCAATCGAATGTGAGCACGTTCTGCAAAGTTGAGTTGTAAGCCCAAAGTCACATCCAACATGGGTAGAAATCTTGGAAAATCCTTACCACCATCAGCAGGACAAACATTCCGACGAACATAGGCCGGTGCAGCCGGTTCACATTGTGATTCAATCGCAGTTCCGGGCCTCCAGTACGATAAGTCACCAGTGACATACCCCACACCAGCACCACCACCAGCAAGGAAATCAAGATGGACGGGTTTGTCTACGGGAGTGATGGGAACCAAATAATTGTAGTTGAATCCAGCCCACCATCCTTTAAAATTGTCTGGACGAACCCAATCTCCATCATCATGATCAACGGTTTCACCGGTATCCACATCATCCCAGTAGCCTTCTTCTAGTCCAGATGCCATATATTCACCCCAGATAACCCACGATCGCTGTTCTTTGGTGAACGCATACTCAACACCGAATACTTGGGCTTCAATACTTGGTCTGGCCTCTGGATATGCACCTGTCGTATCTGAATTGTAAAACCAAGTATCTAAGATGCGATCTGGTATGAGAAGCTGTCTGGCTCTCAGATTGACTTCCATCGTATAGTCTCGATCTCTCTGTTCTACACTTGTATTTTCAGCATGTACCAGTCCGATTGACATCAACAACCACATAAAGCCTCCTACGTAAGATGTATGGCAGTCTATCACATTTTCTCGTATCGTACATACCAAGCGAATGGTTCTTCAAGCGTTGTGTCTTTTCTACGTGATCGGAGACTTATTCAAATTTGAATAGAGTCGTTATCGTTGAGATATCTTCAACGGTCTGTCTTTAAGGATGGGGTACTCATTTTAGACAGGGTTGCTGTTTGAGATACCAATACAGTTCACAATAAATGCAGTGACCCACGCATCCTCTTGAAGCATTTTCAATCGTCCACTGGATCCAGAATGTCCGGAAGTCATATTGGTTTTTAGAAGTATGTGCGAAGAATCCGGATGCAACGTTCTGATTTTGGCGATCCATTTGGTTGGTTCCCAATATCCAACGCGGGGATCATGAAGTCCGGCGGTAACCAACATTGGTGGATAATGCTGACCCGTGTACTGACGATATGGATCATACTGTGAAATTATGTTGTACTCTGTTGGATTGTTTGGGTTTCCCCATTCTTCATATTCTATGACGGTAAGAGGCAATAAGGGATTGAGCATTGTGTTTGTAACATCGACAAAAGGGACCTCGGCTACGCAGCCACCGAACAATTCCGGGCGTTTGTTTAGGCATGCAGCGACCAGCAATCCTCCTGCAGAACCTCCTGAGATTATCAAGGTCTCGGTTGTTGTGTATCCGATGTTTATCAAATGTTCCGCACAGGAAATGAAGTCATTAAAACCATTTTGTTTATAAGGGCCCTTACCTTGGTTGTACCACGTCCTCCCCAGTTCTCCACCTCCACGAACATGTGCGATGGCAATTCGAAAGCCTCGCTCCATCAAAGAGATCCAAGGAGAATAAAAGCCAGCATTGTACGATACACCATACGCTCCATAGCCAACCATTAACAGTGGAGAGGGGTGGTCTGCTAAAGAAGGAGTTTGGGTTGATTCAACAATTGAGATGGGAACTTGTGTGCCGTCGATAGATGTTGCCCAGAGTCTCTCACATCTGAATTCTGTAGGGGTATAATTTGGGGTGTTGAATCTGTGAATGCACTCAGATGTACCGGTTATGGTGTCATATTGCAAGACAATATCAGGTTGTACAAGTGAGGTATATCGCAAGCGAAAATCAGAGGTTGAAAAGTGTGGGTTTATATCGGAGTATATTTCATAAGTAGGGTCTGGAAAAGGAAGTGTTTTACTGTGCAGAGTGCGTCGATTGATGATCAGCACGTGTTGTAAGCCATTCGTTCGAATCCAGCACACCAAGAAGTGTTCAAATAGATCAATGTTTTCCACCGTAGTACCGTGATCTGGTCGATAGAATATTTTGGTAGAGGCTGGTTGATGTAGATCTCGTTGATACACATCAAATTCTCGCCGTTCTTTGTTGCTTCGAATAAAAATAGAATCCTTGCCAACTTCAACGGTGTATTTGACTCCATGTTCGCGGGGAGTGACCGTTTTGATTGTGCAGATATCTTGATTTGTGGAAATCATTCGTATTTCAGAGGTTGTTTTGCTGTGGGACTCACAGACAACAATATTTCCAGATCTACTTCGGTGTACTGATACATAGAAATGCTCATCGTCATCGGTCCAAAGAAGATCATCTTGTGTGGTGATACAGTCGTACATTCGTATGGCACATGGTCGATCGGCATCATCTCCAACAACATAGATCAATCGTCGATCGTCTAACCAAGCGAGAGACCATTTGATATTGGGTTGGTCTATTTGAATCGTTTCATGAGTTTGTAAATCTCGTATGTACAGTTGAAACCGTTCATTGCCATGTGTATCTTCAAGCCATGCCATTTTGTTTTGGGACGGTGCCAGTTGCAAGGCATCTAAATGGTAATAGGCATGATTTTGGGCTCTTGTATTTTCATCCAACAAGATTTCTATTTTCGAGGATGGATGTTTGCGTTTGTGGATCCAATAAGAGTGATCTTTTTCAATGGTTGCAAATCGAATCCAGTCTATAATTTGATATGGGGCGGTACTGTCATGATGGGGTGTTCTATCGAACAACTCTTTCAGTAAAGACGCTCTAAGCTCTTTTAGATGATCGGTATAGTGTTCAGCGTATCGATTTTCTGACGTGATATACGGAATGGTTTTGGGATGATCAATATCCTCGAGCCAAGAAAAATTATCGACGAAGGTTTCTTGATGAATCGTTCGAGTTTCGGGAGTAGAATATGGTTTGGGTATGGCAATACGCGTCATTCTATGAACCTACCTAAGAATTACAAATCGTGTCGGTATCGTAATATGTACACGATGTTTGTCGACCTGAATGTAGAGTGATTCAACAGAGCGTAGTCTTGTTGTACCGTGTGCGAATCATCGATTGTATATTGATGTGAGTCATTTGCTGGGAGCAGTCTCAAAGGGGCTTATCGGTATTGTTGAGAATGCGGTTGGGATCACTGTCATCCACAAAATCTCGAACTTTTTATTTCCCTAAACGTCATGCTGTCGAACGATGAAACGATGAGACGACGAAACACTGAGACAAAGAGGTAAAGAGACGATGACTCATCGAGTGTGGATGCACGTGCGTGTAGGACTATGTATCGGAATAGACTATTTTGACTGTTGGAAATCGGTCCACGCGTTTAGGCCACCGAGAACATTGAACACGTTGGTATATCCTTGAAAAGCAAGAGATTTTGCTGCTTGTTGAGATCGCACACCCATCATACACATGAAGGCGATCGGTTGATCTTTGTTGAGTCCTTCGATCTCTTGGTGTGCAGTGGCATCCAGTACAGTTGCAAAAGGCAGCACGGAATCTGTTCCAACACCAATTTGATAGACTTTGGCATCAGGGTGATCGCTCAACCAGTTTTCAAACTCAGGAATGGCGATGTCTTGAAACTTAGGCTCGTTTGGATTGTCGATTAAGACACCACCATTGTCACCATCCTTAAAATCTAAGGAGATGCCGTTGGCTCGTTTTGCTGACCCTCTAGAAAAGTAAAACGGCACACCGTCAACGGAACTTTCAACTTGAGCGTTGTTTTTAGGACCGACAAACAGATCGTATTGAAATGTTTTGCTCACTTCCAGATGAATACCACCGTCATGTGTTTCTAAGGACTCCTTGAACAAGGCAAGGATGGCAGGAGAGCAGTGTACGGTTGGTGCAGGAACGTCTTCAACGGTGACACCCAACAATGGAGCCAACTCACCAGACTGCATCATTTCTGTTACCAGATCGCATCCACCAAGAAACTCTTGCTTAAAATACAGTTGTGGGAACGTCGGCCATTGGCTAAAATCTTTCATTCCACTGCGAATGTCTGGATCAGAAAACACATTGTACGTTTGGTAATCGACTTCTAATTCTTCTAGTACTCCAACGACTCGAGAAGAAAATCCGCATTGAGGTTGTTGACGGTTTCCTTTCATAAACAATACCACATCATGGCTATCGACCATCGATTGTAGTTTGGAGCGTAATTCTTCTGTCATGGTGACCTCTTGGAGTTGTGTTCAATCAATATAAGAGTGTGTAGTCCACTTGCATCAAAATTTCGAGAACGATTGTGAATTTTGACAATATTAATAACACAAATATAGATTGTTCCAATATAATTACAACTCTAAATGGTGTTGGTAATCATTAATATTTCGCCGATGGCAACTAAGGTCCATCCATTGCTTTGTGCAATTGCTTGAAGGGCGGTTGTCCATGGAACATTGTTCACCTGAGCACTGACAGAGCCTGATACACCATCGGCGATCACGATATTTTGTCCACTGTGTAGTGCAAAGATTCGAACAACATCTTCAATATTCATCTGTACGACATCCATTGTTATTGGCGAAGGTGTAACAATGGTTGTATCGATGGTTTGTTCTGCAGAGACGACTTCTCCACCCAATCGAATTAATACAGCCCCATCATTTTCTGTTGCTTGTGCCGATAGGGTTGGGTACAAAAGAAAAGAGAAGAATATCATGATGGGCTCACAATGGTGTTGGGTCAATTAGTATACGACAGTATACACGATGGAGAAAGGTACAATGAACGAACGGCAATTGCAAAAGCGAATTCGCACAAAAAAAATAATTTTACAGGCTGCCAAAGAGTTGATTCACGAGAATGGATTTAATAGATTGTCTCTTCGTGCAGTGGCCGCGAGAGCAGGGTTTTCACCTGCATCACTGTATGAATACTTTACTGGTAAAGATGATATTATTGATATGTTGTGTGCCCAGATTGATGAGGCATGGTCTGTAAAACTACACTCTCACGACAGTATTCAAGACTTGATGCTTGGATATGTGGAGTTTGGAGTGAACGCTTCAGATGACTTTCAGTTGCTGTATCAACGTGCCATGTTGCCAGATCAACAAGAACACATTCCCAAATTATTTACAGAACGTATTGAAGAGCATTCTGGAGAGTTGTTGGTGTCAGCTACTGTTGCTGTTCAAACCATGTGGTCTTTGGTGCATGGGATGGTGCTTTTGTCGTTGCATCGAGATATGGACAATGCAAACCATACTGAAATTGTACGCGTCGTCTGGCAAGGATTGCTGAAGTCGTCAACGCAATAATTGGGATGATAAAGGTGAGGAGTCGATATGAAAGTGGAAGGATTGACAGGGTTTACAACAGATGAACTGAAAAAATTATTGCAATTGGTGTATCGAGACCAAGTAGAATTTCCGTTAAACGCTCAGCGCATTGCATGCATTGGGTTTCAGTACAAACATCACTCTTTGATCAAAGCCCTTCGAGGATTGAATAAAGAAAGTACCACAGCTGTATTGGTATGTGTTTTGGCGGAGCGTTTGAAGTAAAATCTGGAAACCTGTGGTGTCACAACACCTTTAAGGTTGTGTTGGAGTGGTTGTGTTGTTGGTTGTTTTGCGTGTATACACTATTGAAGCTGATGTATGTGCGGTCTAATCGGGATTGTTGGATCTAAAGATCTGTTTTACAACGCAGTCCAAGAGGCCATTCACGGATTGTTGACGTTGCAACATCGAGGACAAGATGCGGCAGGTGTATCCTTCTGGGATGCTTCCACAGAACAACTACAGAATTGCCGAAAACAAGGGGCGGTGGCTACTTTGTTTTCGGAAGAGTGGCTTCAACAAGCGAACAGTCATTTGTGTTTGGGTCACACTCGATATGCGACGGTTGGTAAAAATAATGAGAACAACGTACAGCCAATGGTTTGGACTGGTATCGCTCAAATCGCGATGGCCCACAACGGAAATCTTGTCAATTATCATGCCATGGCAAGAGACTGGGAGCACAAAAATGGTGCGTTGAAAAGCAGCAATGATGTCGAGATTGTGTTGAATCGTTGGGCTGAACGCTTGGGTGAAGACATGTTGGATTCTCAAAACTTTTTGGAACGAGCACGATTGGCAACCATGTCTGTGATGGAAAGCGCCGATGGTGCTTATGCAGTGGTCGGTTTACTTCCTAAATATGGACTGATTGGTTTTCGAGACCCAAAAGGGATTCGTCCATTGGTATTGGGGGTCAAGAAGAATGTGGATGGTTTTCGTTACTGTCTTGCTTCGGAATCGACAGCCTTGCAGATGATCGGGTTTGAGTATGTCAGAGAGGTGAAGCCAGGCGAATTGATTTGGATTGATCTAGAAGGAACTGTACACAGTGTGTTGTGTTTTGAACATCGAGCAAGTAGACGATCTTGTATGTTTGAATGGGTGTATTTCTCAGCGCCAGAAAGTGTTGTAGATGGTTTGTCTGTGTATGGTGCTCGATTGGCATTGGGGCGTAAGTTGGCACCCAAAGTGTATGATCGTATGAAACAACACGATTGGACCCCCGATATTATCTGTCCGATACCAGATACATCGCGTCCGGCTACGATTGCCTTGGCGGAAACACTACAGATACCGTATCGAGAGGTCTTTATTAAGAATCTGGATGTTCAGCGGAGTTTTATTTTGGGAACTCAGTCTGAACGCGAACGGGCCGTGATAGACAAATTGTCGCCGATTGCTTCTGAGATTGAAGAAAGAGACATTTTGTTGGTTGATGACAGTATTGTCCGCGGTACAACTTCTAAAAAACTTGTCTCTATGTTGAGGCAGTATGGTGCAAAGAGGGTCAGCCTTGCTGTGAGTTGTCCACCAATTCAGCATCCTTGCCTATACGGTATAGATTTTCCAAGTCCACAAGAGTTGTTGGCGAATCGTAAAACGATTGCTGAGGTAGCTGATTGGATCGGTGTCGATCAGTTGATTTATTTGGACACAGCAGATTTAACTGCTGTTTTAGGAACCAAGATTTGTATGGGCTGTGTGAATTCGGAATACCCAACAAAACTCTTTGGGCAAGAAGAATTTACAACTTCTCGTATACAGTCTGATAGACAGAGTCCATAAACAGACGTGAATCTGATGGAAAGATGTCATGTTGTTCTTCATTGGATAAGATAGAAAAGACAGTGGCTGTGGAGGTGTGATGCATTCTGTTCTCATCGTTGGATCTGGTGGTCGAGAATATGCAATGGCACAACGTTTCTCCGCAGACAAAATGGTTTCTATGGTTGTTGTTGTACCAGGGAATCCAAAGATGAATACGTTGGGGAAGTGTACTACACTGTCTGGTGACGTAGTAGAAATAGCGCTCCAGCATTCAATAGATTTGGTGATTGTTGGGCCGGAGAAACCTCTTGTAGAAGGGTTGGCAGACCGATTGCGCGCGAAACAGATCCCTGTTGTTGGTCCTTCTCAAAAAGCCTCTATGTTGGAATGCTCTAAAATATTTTCAAAGCAATTTATGCTTAAAATGGGTATCCCAACAGCTCAATCAGAATGGTTTGATGATGTAGATGCTGCAATGGTAGGCTTGCAGAATTGGAAAAGTACTGACGGAGTTGTTGTAAAGTCAGATACATTGGCTGGTGGCAAAGGTGTTGTTGTGTGTGACACCCTAGAAGAGGCGTCAACGATCGTACATGCTTTCATGAAAGATGCTGATATTAGTGTACAAACAGATAGGATTTTATTTGAAGAAAGACTGTATGGTATCGAAGTATCCGCGTTTATATTGTGTGATGGAAAAAGATGGCGTTGGCTCGGACTTGCCTGTGACCACAAACCGATTGGAGACGGAGATGTTGGTCCCAATACAGGTGGAATGGGCGCTTTTACGCCTGAGGGTTTTCTTTCGGACATGCAGCGTAGGGAGATGGAAGATATCTTTGATCGAGTAATTGATGGGATGGTAGATCGTGGAACGCCTTATCAGGGGGTGTTGTTTGCAGGATTCATGGTGAACCACAACGGTGTTCGTCCCGGTTCAAATACACAAGTTTCGGTATTGGAGTTTAATATTCGCTTAGGAGATCCAGAAACACAAGTGCTTTTGCCAACCTTGAAGGGGGATTTGTTTGAGGTGTTTTTGTCATCTGCAAACGGAACCTTTGATGCTTGTTCGGTCTCAATTGATTCGACTGGGTACGCTGTGAATGTGGTGGCTGTAGCCAAAGGATACCCCAGTATTGATGGTACGATAGTGTCCAAAGGGGATGTAATTACGACAATTGCAGATACAGAAAGAAGGCAGGTTGTTTTTGGTGGGGTTGCGGAACAGGAAGGTGTGTTGGTGACCAATGGTGGTCGAGTCTTGGGAGTCACTGGATTTGGAGATACATTGGAATCTGCAAGGCGGTCAGCATATGAGGGAATGGAACAGATTCAGTTTGCCGGAATGCGGTATCGCACCGATATTGCGAACGCAGGGCGTACGCGGTGTTAATCTTGCCAGAACAATCTCTTCCAATGGGTGTCATCGTATTTGCTTCCGGTCGAGGAAGCAATGCACGTGCAATTTTCGACACAGCTTTGGACCATCCAGCATTGATTAATGTTGTTGCGGTAATTTGCAACAATCCCAGAGCACAGGTTGTCAATATCTCGGCATCCTATGGAATCCCATGTCATGTTATACCAGTTCATCGACAAAGCACCTTGGAATCCACTCGAGTGGAGCATGAGTCTCGAATTCATAGGGTGTTGGAATTGTATTCTTGGTCCTATATTTGTTTGGCTGGATATATGCGGATCTTTACGTCGGATTTTGTGAATCGTTATCCACATCCCATGTTTCCTGTCTCTCGGATTTTAAACATTCATCCATCGTTGTTACCAGCATTCAAAGGGTGTAAGGGATATGAAGAAGCCTTTCAATATGGGGTGGAAGTGTCTGGTGTGACGGTTCATTTTGTCAGTGCTGAAGTGGACTCTGGGGCCATTCTCGCTCAAAGAGCCTTTGTGCGTTTGTTTGATGACGGATTGACTGAGTTTAGTGCTCGAGGATTGGCGATTGAGCACAGTTTGTATTCAGAGGTGTTGTTGGCATTGGCATCTGGTTCTAACAACCGTGAAGAATCCCCTTTTGGTATGAGGATTCTTCAGTCATCCTGCCAACTCAGCACTGCGATCGCAGACCAGTAGGGGATTTCATGTCATACAGGTTTCGCATTGAGACAGAGAGGCTGTTTGCAACAGAGGAAACGCATCCAACTTTAGTGAAAGCTCAATCCTTAGTGGGAGCTGTAATCGAAGCGATTGAATGTTGGAACGTTTTTCGAGTGGAAACGATGGTTCCCTTAGATCAGTCTACGGTAGAAGAGGTGTTCTTTGATGAAATATTAGAACGATTGTATTGGGACGACAGTTTGAGGCAACGATTAAATTCTCCTGATTGGACAATAGAAGTTCAATATCGTTCTGGTGTGACAGACAATATTGGTCGAAGTGCAGAAGATGCATTGAAACTGTTGGGGATTGAGGATTCTCGTGTTGCATCCGGTCAACTGTGGTTGATTTATGGAACGTTGAATCGTACTTGTGTGGAGCAAATCGCATTGAACTTGTTGGCGAATGAACTCATTCAACGTGTAGACATACGGGATTGGTCTGAAACGATTACTTGGAATCGATTTTCAGATGTTCGTTTACCTAGGGTTGTTCTTGAGAAATTGAGCGTGAGTTCTTTGTATCACACCTACAATCACCGACATCCAATAGAATCGTGGATCGAATGGTCAACGTCTCAGTGCTGGGCGTTGAACAAGGATGAGATCGTTCATTTGCGACGACAATATGAAATGGATTCTGTTCGGACGCACAGACATACAAAGGGTTTACCAAGTGAACCTACGGATGTTGAAGTCGAGATCATAGCCCAATCTTGGTCCGAGCATTGTAAGCACAAAATATTTGCGGCACAGATTGAATATACCGAAGGAGAATGTGTCGAACATCTTTCAGGACACCGCGCACTTGGCTCCAAAAATATTACCTCATTGTTCAATACATATATTCGAAAAGCCACAGTGGAAATTGAAAGGGAACGCTCCCTGCCGTGGTTGAGGTCGGTTTTTCATGACAATGCAGGAGTGGTTGCATTTGATGAATTCTTAGATGTCTCGATTAAGGTTGAAACCCATAATTCACCATCTGCACTTGATCCATATGGGGGTGCCATTACAGGTATTCTAGGGGTGAATCGTGATATCTTAGGAGTTGGGTTGGGTGCAAAACCCATTGGTAATATGGATGTGTTTTGCTTTGCAGATCCATCGTGGCCATTGGACTCCTTCACAGACGAGATGCCCGCTGGTCTGAAATCACCACGCCGCATCCTAGAAGGCGTACACAAGGGTGTGAAAGATGGTGGCAATATGTCTGGGATTCCGACGGTGAACGGAGCGATGTTTTTTGATCAAGATTATGCTGGTAAACCATTGGTCTTTGTGGGAACCGTTGGTATTATGCCAAAGCGATTGGTAAATGGTAGAGATACCATCGACAATCACATTGTCCCAGGCAATAGAATTGTGATGGTGGGGGGGGCGATTGGAGCCGATGGTATTCATGGAGCCACTTTTTCGAGTTTGGCCTTGGATGAGCATGCCCCTTCTACGGCTGTACAAATTGGGGATGCCATAACCCAAAAGCGCATGACAGGATTCTTGATGGAAGCCAGAGATGCCGGGTTGTTTATGTGTATTACAGACAATGGTGCCGGTGGATTGTCTTCGTCTGTGGGTGAAATGGCAATGTTGTGCAACGGTGCTAGAGTCGACTTGTCTCGAGCACCTACTAAGTATCCAAATCTGAAACCGTGGGAATTAATGATTTCGGAGTCTCAAGAACGGATGACCCTTGCTGTAGATAGTGTACATAAGGATGCTCTGTTTCTGTTGGCAAGTAAGCATGGTGTGATAGCGACCGATATAGGAGTGTTTACCGATTCGGGATACTTGGATGTGTATTATGCAGAAACCTGTGTTGGCTCACTCGACTTAACGTTTCTACATGAGTCCTTGCCTCAAATGCATCTCAAAGCCTGTTGGGATGGCCCACAAAAAAGAGACTCTTGGATAGACATCAATATTCAGCGAAATCCCATATCGTTGTCATGGAGTGAAAAACTACAAGTGTTGTTGTCTGCGCCAAATGTGGTTTCCAAAGAACGATGGGTCCGACAATATGATCATGAAGTGCAAAGTGCTACCATAGGCAAACCGTTTGGTGGATCTACTCAGCAAGGTCCAAATGATGCAGGGGTATTGTGGCTTTATCCACATGGTGGAGAGAACAATAATGCAGTTGCGGTAGGGTGTGGTCTCGCACCACGATTGTCTTTGTATGATCCTTATTGTATGGCTCAAATGGCATTGGATGAGGCCATTCGAAATATTGTGTCGAGTGGTGCTGATATTGATCAAACGTGTGTTCTCGACAATTTTTGTTGGCCAGACCCAATTGTGAGCGATTCTGTACCAGATGGAGCGTTGAAATTGGGTCAGTTGGTGCGATGTTGTGAAGGGTTGTATGATATTTGTCGAGCATATGGTGTGCCATTGGTATCGGGCAAAGATTCGATGAAGAATGATTTTAGAGGTGTGAATCGTCGCGGTGAACCTCTTATGATATCCATTTTACCCACATTGTTGGTTACAGCAATGGGACGAGTGTCTATAGAGCGTATTCAAAATACTGCCTTCAAAAATAATGGCGATATCATTCTTCACTTGGGCGTAAATAAGACATCGTTTCAAGGTAGTGAGTTTGCAGAGTGGTTTACGGTTTCCGAATTGGGAGACGTAGAGATTTGTTTGGAAGAAAATCTTCGTTTGTATAGGTTGCTTCGACGATTACTTCAAAAGAGGGTATTTCAATCCATTCATGATATCAGTGATGGTGGGTTGCTGTGTGCGGTTGTGGAGTCTTGTATTGGCAATGCGTTCTCTGCCAATTTGTGTGTAGAGACAGATGACAAGACTCTTTTTGCCGAAGGGGCCGGTCAGTTTATCGTTTCTGTACGTTCGCAAGATATGGTGTTGATTCAAGGAATGTTGAAGGGCGTGGAGTGGCGTGAAATAGGTCTTGTCACCCAGACTGGACGTTTGGAAATAAAGGATACATCGGTCTCGATGTCAATGTTGAAAGATGCATGGACTAGGAG
>Ga0115559_1002164_pt1 | contig 12747 bp, 13 predicted proteins | sample COGITO_mtgs_1105_3_FD_87281 | JGI IMG/M metagenome (GOLD analysis project Ga0115559, IMG submission 87281) | Pelagic marine microbial communities from North Sea - COGITO_mtgs_110506 | ecosystem: Environmental > Aquatic > Marine > Epipelagic | place: Germany:Helgoland, sampling site Kabeltonne... | reverse complement strand
AGGTGTTCTGGGAAAACCATGACCCCGTGCAGTTCATGGGCCAGGGCAATGATGTTGGCAGCCAATACCGGTCGGCGGTCTACACGAACTCGCCGGAACAGGCAGCTGCCGCATCGGCAAGCCGCGATCAGTACCAGGCCAAGCTGACTGCAGGCGGCTTCGGCGAGATCACGACCGAGATCGCCGCCGAAGGCGAGTGGTACTACGCCGAGGATTACCACCAGCAGTACCTGGCCAAGAACCCCGGGGGTTATTGCAACCACGGTTTCTGCCAGGTCGCCTATTCCTGACACCACCACCCGGTTGCACATCAGGTTCCGATCGCATGGTCTGCCACCGCAATCGAAGCCAATCGAATCCCTCATCGACCACTCCGCAACCCCGGCAGGAGAGACGTCATCACGAACCCCACCAAGACTGAACTTCGCGGCCGGCTGACGCCCGAGCAGTACAAGGTCACCCAGAAGGCCGGCACCGAACGAGCTTTTTCGGGTGAATACTGGAATACCGAGACACCCGGTATCTATCGGTGTGTGGTCTGCGAGCTGGACCTGTTCGCCAGCGACGACAAGTACGACTCAGGCACGGGATGGCCGTCGTTCACCACCGAAATTGCTGAGGGTCGGGTGTCGTTGCACTCAGATCGGAAGTTCCTGATCAAGCGGAACGAGGTCCGTTGCGCCAGCTGCGACGCGCATCTTGGTCATGTGTTCGGCGACAGCCCGTCTGATGCTGGCGGTCAGCGGTACTCCATGAACTCGGCAGCTCTTATCCTTGCTGAGCACGACAGCGATCAGGAGTCCACCCAATGACGGCCATTAGCACGCTGTTCGATTTCGACAACACCTATGCACGCGAGCTCGAGGAGCTGGTGGTTGCCTGGCAACCCGACGAGGTTCCAGCACCATCGCTGGTCGTGACGAATGGTGACCTGGCCCAAGAGCTCGGCCTCGACTCCGATGACCTCGACGGGCCAGTTGGGGCATCAGTCCTATCGGGCAACACCCTTCCCGACGGAGCGACGCCGGTGGCCATGGTGTACGCCGGGCATCAATTCGGTGGGTATTCACCTCGGTTGGGCGATGGGCGCGCGGTTCTGCTGGGAGAGATCGTCGACATCGATGGGAAGCGCCAAGACCTTCATCTCAAGGGTTCTGGTCGCACGCCACTCTCTCGAGGCGGCGATGGCAAAGCCACACTCGGTCCAATGTTGCGCGAGTTTGTCATCGCAGAGGCAATGCATTCGCTCGGCGTTCCCACGACCCGTGCGCTCGCCGTGGCCGTCACCGGCGAAGAAATCGCCCGTAACGGCATGGAGCCGGGTGCGGTGTTGACTCGAGTGGCGTCCAGCCATCTGCGGGTTGGCACGTTCGAATACTCAGCCCGAGCAGGCGACGCTGATGCGTTCAAGAAGCTCGTGGAGTACTCGATCGACCGGCACTACCCCCACGTGCGCGAGACAGAGCAGCCATATCTGGCCTTCTTCGAGGCCGTGCTCGAGAACCAAGCAGCCCTCATAGCCAAGTGGATGTTGCTCGGTTTTATTCACGGCGTGATGAACACCGACAACGTGACCATCTCTGGCCAAGGGATTGACTATGGGCCATGTGCGTTCATGGACCGCTACGACCCCGCGACCGTGTTCAGTTCGATCGACCACGGTGGCCGATATGCGTATGGCAATCAGCCACGAATCACCACCTGGAATCTGGCCCGACTTGCCGAGACGCTGGTGTCGCTTGTCGACGATGACTTCGACGTCGCTGCCGAGTCGCTCACCTCTGCACTCAACGGGTTCGACGATCGTTATCGGTCACACTGGATCGTTGGTATGCGAGCCAAGTTGGGCATTGTTTCCGAGGAAGCTGGCGACGGCGACTTCTTCGATGAACTGCTGTCGCTGATGCAAACTGCACAACTCGACTACACCGGTACGTTCCGGGCCCTGGCTGCCATGCTGCGTGACGCCACCACTCCGTCGGTATTCGGTGCCGACAATCTCATCGCCGCTCACTGGGTGACTCGCTGGAGGGCACAACTAGATGCGCAAGGGGTCGACCTGGCCCTGGTGGCGGACTCTATGGATGCTGTGAACCCGTTGTACATCCCTCGGAATCATCTGGTCGAAGAAGCGTTGGCCGCCGCCAATCAAGGCGATATGAAGCCGTTCGAAGAGCTGCTCGACGTCGTGACTCATCCCTTCATCGAACGCGATGGTCTCGACCGTTTCGCGCAACCCGCCCCCGACGGTTTCGAGCGCGGCTTCAAGACGTTCTGCGGCACCTGATTGTCCCGTCGCCTTGTAAGTGCACGTTTCTGAACCGATTGGGCGAATACTCGCATTACTTGGTTCAGAAGCGTTTGGTCTGCGGGCTTCTCAGTCGGCGATGAGAGCGAAGGCAGCGGGGACGTCCGAGGGTCCGGCCAACTTGGCCCACTTGGCGCCGACTGTGGCAGCGAACGCTTCGGCATCTTCGCAGTCGTCGGCCGGGGCCAGGATCGCGAGTTGTTCAAGTGCGGCTGCCTGGCGTTCGGGCGGGCCACCCTCGGTGGGCCGACAGTCCGACAAGATGATGGTTCGCTGTCGGCTGGCATTGCTGCGGGCGAGTTGGCTTTGCGCGGTGCGGAAGGCGAGTGACAAGTCGGTGGGACCGAAGCCGCGGAGCCGGAGCACGTCGTTGATCACGTCTTCGACCGGTCGTGCCTGGCCGATGCCCTTGATCACGATCGCCTTATCGCTGAAGGCAATCACGCAATAGTCGGTCTTGGTTCGCTGAGCTGCGGCCGCAGCTGCGACGGCAGCGATCGCGAGCCGGTCGCCAGTCATAGATCCACTGCGATCAATCAGGATCGCGAGCGCGGCGTCGGGTCGTGTCCACGCGTGCATGCGCAGATCGTCGACATTGGGTGGGTGGTTTGCTGCCGTGGCCATGAGTAGCGCTTCGGTGCTGCCGTCGATATCGATGTCGCCGCCGGCGTCGCTCATGGGCATGGACCGCATGCGACCCACTCCCCGAGAATGGCTTGGTGTGGTCGCGGCCAGATCGACGATCACCCGAGCGGCCAGCTGCTGGGCCAAAGCTCGGAGCCGTTCGTCGGTGGCCGAGGCCATGGCTGACAACGTGCTGAGCGCAATATCGGTGTCGGTCGTGAGCATATGTTCGGTCGACTCGATATTCAGCTCGCCGACCTCGGGAGACATCTCCTCGAAACCTTCGTTCTTTGCTAGGTCGCGACGAGGTGTGGTCTGGCGTTGTTCCTCGTCGAGTTGAGTGCGCGCCTCATCACCCTCGAGAGTTCGTGACGGATCAAGAACGCCCCCGCCAGGGCTTACGCTTTTCCCGAGTCGTCGTCGAGCTCGTCGGGGGAGAGTCCACTCAGCTTCCAGATCTCGGCTACGACATCTTCAGGGCTGCGTCCGCTGGATTCGTGCATGCGAATGCGGCCGCTCAGCGAAGCCTTGGCGGCATCGAGGCCACACTCGTTGTCGAGGCAATCGGTGCCGCGTAGGTTGCCGAGTTGGTCGGCCAGCATGACCAGGTCGATTGCGCCGCGGACCGATGAACCGATGCGAATGTCGGGGTGTTCGCGAGTGGTGCGCACGCAACGCACGGCTCGTTCGGCCAGCGCCTTGGGCGCATCGGGAGCTTCTCGGGCCACGATGGCTTGTTCGTCGGCCTCGGACTGATAGTCGACCGACACCCGGTTCACTCGGTCGTAGATAGCTCCGGCGATACGAGCGGTGCCTACGGCATCGAACGGATTCATCGCTGCCACGAGCCGGAAGTCCGGATGTGCCTGAATCGTACCTAGACGAGGCACGGTGAGTTCGGCCTCGCTCATGACCGTGACCAGCAGGTTGAGCGTCTCTTCCGGGACTCGGTTGATCTCTTCGACATAGAGCAGCCCGCCATGGCGGAGCGCATCGACGAGCGGCCCGTCGATGTACACATCTTCGATGTAACCCTGTGAAAGCACTTGGGCAGGGTCGAAGTGGCCAGCCAGGCGTGCTGGTGTCAGTTCGGCGTTGCCCTCGACGAAGACGAGCCGCTGACCAGCGTGCTGAGCGACGGCTCGAAGCAACGTGGACTTGCCAGTACCCGGTGGCCCCTCGAGCAAGATGTGTCGAGCCGATGCCAACGCGGCAACAACGAGTTCGACTTCGCGTTTGCGCCCGACCACGTCGTTGCCGGCGGCGTTGACCAGTGCAATGCCATATTCAGGACTCGTCATACTCTTCTTCCGCTTGCTTGTTCGCTTCGCTCACCGCGTACTTCCGTCCTTCGCCGGAACTGACATTTGTGCATCGTTCCAACTCGACTCAGCTAGGCAAATAAGGAGCGTGATGCACACATATGGTGCATCACGCTCCTTAGTTGCAAACAGTACGCCGCTCTGGGGTCAACGAGCAGGGGAGTCCGCTCGCCGGGACCTTAAAGGTTTTAGCTCGAACAGCCTCTCGGCGAGGAACGAGCTGAAAGGCGTACTACCCGTACTACCCGTGGTCGTACATGACCATGCCGCGGATGTTTTCGCCGTCGCGCATTGCCTGGTAGCCGACGTTGATGTCATCGAGTGTGTAGGTGTTGGTGACGAGCTCGTCGAGCTTGAGCGTGCCGTTCTGGTACATGCGAAGCAGGCGAGGGATATCGCGGCGAGGGTTCGCTGAACCGAAGATCGATCCAACGAGTTCCTTCTGCATGAGGGTCAGGTCGAACAGGCTCATGGTGACTTCGGTGTCGTTGATGTCGGCGACAGATGTATGCACGACTCGGCCGCCCTTGCCGATGATTGCCATGGCGGGGGCAATGTGGTGGCCGCGGCCTTCGCCGACCGTGATGATGCACTTCTCGGCCATGGCACCCCAGGTGAGGTCCATAACGAGCGCAGTCGCTTCTTCGAGTGATGAGGCGGTGTGGGTTGCGCCGAATACCTGTGCTTGTTCACGCTTGAACTCGACAGGGTCGACGGCGATCACGTTCGCGGCGCCAGCCATGGCTGCGCCCTGCACGGCGTTCATGCCAACACCACCACAGCCGACGATCACAACGGTTTCGCCAGACTTCACATCGGCGGCGTAGGTGGCTGAGCCCCAACCAGTGGTCACGCCGCAGCCGACGAGTGCGGCCTTGTCGAGGGGTATGTCCTTCTCGATCTTGATGCAGCTGGCCTCGTTGACCACAGTTACCTCGGAGAACGTGCCGATGCAGCACATGATGCCGAGATCACTGCCATCGTGACGATGGTGACGGGAGGTCATGTCGGTGATCTGGCGGCCTGCAAGAAGTACAGCGCCCATGTCACACAGGTTCTGCTGACCCTTTGCACATGATGGGCAGCGCCCGCATGAGGGGATGAAGCCGAGCACGACATGGTCGCCGACCTCAAGGGTGGTGACGCCAGGGCCAACTTCTACGACCCGGCCGGCGCCTTCGTGGCCGCCGATGATGGGGAACTGCTGGATGCCGAGTTCTGCCTGAACTTCAGGTGCCAATGCCATATCGCCAGTGACCATGTGTTCGTCGCTGTGGCACAAGCCCGAGCCGACGAGTTCAAGCACGACCTCACCAGCTTTGGGAGGATCGAGGCTGATGGTCTCGACCTTCCAGTCTTGGCCGACGCCGTCGAGAATTGCTGCGCGGGTTTGCATGGTGGTTCCCCCAAATAGAAATGCTTTTCCGGCGCGTTAACTTAGCCGCGAATTCGGGCCGACGTCTTGTCAGGCGGGCTTCGGTGAACGTCGGGCTTTGCTACGCACCCTGAACGGTGGCCGAAACCGGCAGGAGGGACCGGACTGTGCCGATTTCGGTCAGCCGCAGGGATCGAAGTTGTTGTCGAGCGGACCGAGATTGGCGGCGATAGAGCGGTCGCGGAACTCGGCGAGACCAGGCTGGGTGTGGATCCACGCAAGTTTCTCTTCTTGCTCGTTGGTAGCAGCGGGGACGTCGAATACATAGGCCGAGAATGCTTCGGCGAAGTCTTCTTCGGGATTGCTGGCAGCGTATGCACCGAAGAAGCTGGGGTTGGCCGCGCAACGTTGCTCGCCGCTATCGACAGTTGCTTCCTGGTCTGGATCGACTTGGTCGATCAGTCCGTTGCCCCAGAACAACCGAACCCATTCCGCCATTACCGATTTGTCGGTGTAGCATCCCTCGCCGTTGTAGTACGTGTTGCAATCGCGAGGTTCGGCGAAGCGGTCGATTTGGGGTGAGGTCGCGGTGAAGATATGGCTGAACTCATGGGCCATGGTCAGCATGAGTTCATCAGGATAGTTCTCGGCCTCTGCGAGGTTGATCGACATCTGGAAAAGCGTGCCTGCGTCGTCGAGCGTATTTACGAATGCCAGCGTGGTGCCGCCGGTTTCATCGCCGGCCTCGAACCCGCCAAAGAGACCAAGGTCTCGGAGTTGGCCTGGGGGCGTGATCGCTGCGAGGGTCTCCCACGAGCGGATGAGGGTGGGGCTCGACTCGCCGAAACACAGCGCGCCAAGGTTGCCGTCGACGACAACATGGGCAACGGCAAAAAACACTGTTTCGTCGGTTTCAAGTCCTTCGTCGGAACAATCGATGTCGAATCGGTCCAACGAGAGGTCCACCTGGCCTCCGGACAGTTGAACGGCGACAGCACCACCCTGGTCCAACCCGACTGCGGCCTCAGGAATATCTGCGTCGGGAACGGCCGTGTCGAAGCCATCGTTGCCGTCGTCGAAGGCAGTGTCATTGCTAGGCGCGGTGGTTGCAAGAAGGTCGCCTTCGCTGATGCCGCATGCTGTCGACAGCAGCATGTAAGCAGAACAAAGGCTCGGAGCGCATTTTTCGACTGTGTAACCACCGGCGTCGAGGTTAGCCATTGCACCCTGGCTCTCCATCTCTCGCCAGCCACACGCTCGTAGACAACGAGCCAGTGTGGAAGAAAAAGAGTGGTCGGGACCGGCGTCGATCCGGTGACCTACCGCTTTTCAGGCGGTCGCTCTGCCAACTGAGCTACCCGACCCCACGACACTGATCTTGGCCTTACGCCTCGTTCAGTTTCGATTGGGTGAAGCGGTCCTGACGAGATTTGAACTCGCGACCTCCGCCTTGACAGGGCGGCGTGCACTCCAAACTGCACCACAGGACCTCGGTGGGAAACCCTATCGGTTGAATCGCAAACACCACCCAGAGTTTTGTATCGAATTTTGGCAAATTCTTGGATGCGGCTTGTTCCCACGTTGATCTTGAATTTTGCCACATTCTCGGATGGAGGTCGTTGTTAGGTTGATACAGTGATGACCGCTTCCCCTTCGGAGGAAGCTAGGGCCCCGTTCGTCCAGCGGCCTAGGACGCTGGCCTTTCACGCCGGTAACACGGGTTCAAATCCCGTACGGGGTACACATCACAAACCCAGGTGGCTTCGGCCACCTGGGTTTGTGCGTTTCCTAGCGCCGATAGCACCGCGATATGCGGGCAACGTCTTTGTTTTCAGAGCTCCCCGGACCTCGTTCTAGGGTTGCTGGGTCAACGAGTCGGTGCCGTCGGCCACCTGGCTTACCCGAGGACCGCGACGAGCAGGCCGAAGGCGATCATGGCAATGCCGGCAACCTGATAGAAGCCGTGCACTCGGTCGCCCCACACCATGCGGGATCGAGCGGCAAGGAGTCGGTAGACGACAAAGTCCGACTGCGTTCGACCCCACGCAACGAATAGGACGCCGACCAGGAGTATCAGTCCTCCCCACAACACAGTCACCGCTTGATTCCCTTTCCTCGTCCCCAAGATTGTGGCGGGCCTGGAATCCCGCCGCAAGCCTTCCCGCGTGCCGATAGGCGGTGGTAGCGGGTGGTCTCGGGCTCGACTACTACTTCGAAACTCTATCAGGCACCGAGGTGGCTCTGGTCACCAGGGTGCATGCGTTAGCCGCTGGCGCGGTGGTTTGACTCGTGAGAGGCTCCATCGGATCGAATGAGGCAAGAGGGAACCAAGAGGAATCGCTAGGCAGGCCAATTCACAGACCAGAAGGCCTGGTTTGTCTTCGTTACGCACTAGTTTTAGCCACGATGATCGCTTCGGGTGTGTTCGACGTAGTGAACGGTCTGACCGAATGGTTGGGCGATATATCGGCGCGATGGTGGTTCGTCTTGGTGATCTTCATCATCGCTCTTTTGGACTCCGTTGTGCCGATCGTGCCCAGCGAGTCCACCGTGATCATCGGAGGTATCGCCGCTGGGCAGGGCGATCAGTTGCTGCTGCTCGTGATCTTTATGGGTGCCGTTGGGGCATTCTTTGGCGATTCGATTGCTTACACCTTGGGCAAGCGGTTTCGTTCGCGGGTAACAAGCCTGATGGGACGTAAGAACGGCGATGGCGACGAAAAGATGGCGAAAGCAGCCGCGCAGATTGACAAACGAGGCGGGTTGTTGCTCATCACTGCTCGTTTCATCCCTGGCGGGCGCACGCTGATGACCCTGTCCTGCGGCGCTACCGAGCGGCCGTTCAAGAAGTGGTTCCTTCCCTGGGACATCGTGGCGGCATCGTTGTGGGCTGGTTACGCCGCGATTATCGGCTACTTCTTCGGTGACCTCTTCGAAGATGACCACAGCAAGGCGTTCTGGCTCGCGTTTGGCACGGCCTTGAGTATTACCGGACTTATCGAGTTGGTGCGTTGGTATCGCCACCGCAACGAGTCCGAACCAGACGTTGTAGTTGTCCAAGCCTGACGAAAGTGGCTCTGTCGTGACCAGCGTTGCTACGTTACCTGTGCTCGGAGTAGCGGCGCTCGGGTACGTGGCTGGCATGTTGCCTTCGGCCGAGATCGTTGCTGCGGGGCTCGATCCACGTGGCGCTGGTTCGGGTAACCCTGGGGCAGCGAACATCGCCAGCCTGTTGGGTAAACGGGCCGGAGCGACGGTCTTCGGTATGGACATGGGCAAGGCTGTCGTGGCTGGACAGGTTGGGCGCGCCGTGGCAGGTGGGCCGGGCGCAAATGTGGCAGCGTGTGCAGCGGTGCTCGGACATTGTTTCCCCGCCAATCGCGGCTTCCTTGGTGGCAAAGGTGTGGCTGCTAGCTTCGGTCAGATGCTGGCTACGTTCCCCGCATATCTGCCAGTGGACATTGCCCTTGGCGTCGTGGCTACCAAAAGTGATTTCTGGAAGGCCAAACCCGTGGCCACGATCGGTGTCACATGTGGTCTTTGGACGCTGCTTGCGACTGTTTGGACTAAACACCGCCTTCCGAACGCATGGGCACCCGCGGCTGGCTGCTCGATGCCCGTCGCCGCAGCGGTGGCGAGTGCCGCGATCATCTACCGGTTCGCTGCGGAGGCGCCTCGCACACCCCCGGCCGACGCTGACGTGGGGTCTTCCAACAACCGGGGATTGGGCTGCAGCGAGGAAGATTGCGCTGCCAGTAAAGAGCAAGAGAGGCCAGAGCAGCGCGGGAATAATCGGGCAATGCCGCGTGGTTTCTGAACCATGCGCCCTGCAATCGTCACCGATTCGAACTCGCAGCTTCCGTCGACCCTGCAACACCGCTACGGCATACGGGTGGTGCCGATCCCCGTCACGGTCGACGGCACGAGTTATCTCGAAGGTGTCGATCTTGATGCCGACGGGTTTTACGCACTTTTTGGCGACACAACACCGGAAGTGACAACCAGCCAACCGAGCCCCGGTGCGTTCGTCGAGACCTATCAGGCGTGTGCAGCCGCTGGCCACGATCAGGTGATTTCCATCCATGTTGGATCGGCGTTGTCTGGCACGCTCAACAGCGCCCGAATTGCGGCAGGCATGGTCGATATCGACGTGCGGCTCGTGGACAGTCAAACGTTGTCCTTTGGTGTCAGCTGCTGTGCGTGGCAAGCGGCGCAGGTCCTGGACGAAGGCGGAAGTATTGATCAAGCGATTGCTGCCGCCGAAGGGTTGGCTGAGCAGCTCTTTAGCGTGACGGCGTTGGGTGCCGCAGAGCTGTTGCATGCAAGTGGACGAGTTGTTTTTGATACCTCGGCGACCGGTGTCGACGTATTTCGCTCTGGACCCGGCGGCAGTTTCGAGTCGGTTGGTGTCGGGCATGATGTCACCCAGATCACTGACCTACTTGCCGCCACCATGCACCTGGACGGCGCACCCATTCGGGTCGCCCTTGGTATTGCCGATGCCTCCGCGTTGCCGTATTACGACGGCCTTGAAAGCCGTCTGGCGCTCCGCGATGACGTCACCGAAATCGTGCGGTATCGCATCGGTCCCAGCGTCGGCGCCTTCACCGGCCTGGGTACTGCCGGCGGTTTCTGGTACCCGAGTAGTCCGGATTCGCTGCGCTCATCTTGTTTGAGCTGAAGCTTCGACGGTCCTGGTGGGTTGGAACGAGCGAAGACGAACTACCCGAGGTCGGACAGCGGAGCCCAGGTTGAGTGCGTGCCGCTGCTGATGCGTTCGGGCAATCGAATCTGCGCAACCGGACCTGACGTTGGGTCGGCGGCATCCAGGATCATGCAGTGAGACTCGTTCGTATTCATATTGCTCGTGAACGTGACCAGGTAGCCATCGTCTTCGGCGGTAGAACCATTGCGGGGTGCCATCACTGTCTCGCTCACGAACACGCCAGGATCAAACTCGATCAGCGTCTCGGTGCCCGCATCGACATCGCGTTTGATGAGAGCGTCGAATGCAAACAACCCGTGCGTGCATCGAGCTTCGTAGATGTAGCGGTGGTGGCGTCCGGCATGACGCCCATTCACCATCGGGAACTCGGCACAACGGTCGGTCAACGATTCTTCGGTCGTAGCTCTAGTGACCAGATTGAACCGCCACCGATGAGCGCGCGCTTCGAGCACGTTCATATCGAGCGTCTCGAAACCCTTATGCACACCAGTGGACCGGTCGACGCCACGGGCAGTCGGGTTGTGCTGGAAGTAGCCATCGAGCACGATTTCGTCGCCGTCTTCGTACGCGTTGGCCCAATGCAAGACGAAGGTCGGGTCGGCCTCGAACCACTGGATGTCGGCAGTGGTGCCGTGCCGAGGAATGATGGCGAAACGACTCGGAAGGTCACGCCAGAACTTGTTTGAGAACCAGCCGTCGGCCAAGGCCTGTTCGTCCCAACCGAGTGGCAGGTCATTCAGGATGGTGTAGTTCTCGGTGAAGGCAATGTCATGCGGAAGCCGAGGCCCAGGAAGCGGAATGTCCACATAGTTGGTCACGGTTCCAGAGCGATCGACCACGCCGTAGTGCATGTACGGCGCGTGCTGGTGGTAGTTGAAGAACAACAACTCGCCGGTGTGTTCGTCGACCTTGCAGTGCGCAGACACGCCTTCGGCCGGAAAGCGGCCATTCCAGTTGGCTTGGCCCTGCGATTCCATGGTTCGAGGATCGAACCCGTATAACTCGCCGCACTGGTAGAAGCTGGCGTAGGCACGTCTACCGTGCACCACCACATCGGTGCTGGCGTTGTCCTTCATCATGGTGCGAGCGCCCCAGCCATGGTCGGCAATCGCATTCGATGGATGTTCGGTGATCCCTGCCCACAAGCTCTGTTTCGCCTGCTGTTCGGCAAGAAAACCCTCGGTCTGGATGAACCGGTTCGAATAACGAGCGTGGCCGTTCTCGAACGAGATCGAATGCATCAGAGCGTCGCCGTCGAACGGGTGATACCGCTTGATTGGTTCGAACAAGGCCGTCTCGGTGTTGCGCAGATAGACACCATTCAGATCGGCAGGGATCTCGCCGATGACATCAGCGTCGCCGGGTTCGTAAAAGGCGTCGTACTCATTGACCTGGGGTTGCCACACGCCGGTGCGGTAGGGATGGTCGTCGTTAGGCGGCAAGGCATGATCAACCGTTGCGAGATGTTCGACCTTCATGGTGTGTCCCGTGCTGCTTGCTAGTGATGGTTGTTCGAGCGTAGCCAGGCCGTGGTGGTTGCCCCGAATGTGACATGGCCGATCGAGTCGAAGCGTTAACTCAACGACGTGATCTCGCGGCGAAGGTTGGCTCGAGCAGCGACCTCGAACCGGGCCTGTCCAATGGTGGTGAAGAACAGCTGATCTCGTTGCAGGAAACCTTCGAGGATGGCCTTGCGTCCGTTGCGAAAGTCGTCGTCTGCTACGTGGCTGTACTCGGCTCGTACGTTCACGGTGTACGCGTCGTACACGTCCGGGCGGGCGGCCAGGATTGCTAGGTCCGCGTCGAGGAAGGCTGCGGTCTCGCGAGGGCCGTTGAGTGGCAGTTCGTGCTTCGCTGTTGCCAGCACGATGGCAGCCACATCGTCGGCCTCGGGCCGGTCCACCGCCCGCAACACTTCTCGGGCGAGTTCTGCACTTTGGGCTTCGTTGTCGCTACGCGTGGGTTCATAGACCGCATCGTGGAAGAAGGCTGCGAGCTTGGCGATGGGGGTCGCCGCGTGCAGATCCTGCAGGTGTCCGAGCACCGCGGTGATGTGTTCCATCGTGTGGTAGTGCCGATGGGGTTCGGTGTGGCACGCCGCAAGATCGAAGCCGATGTCGTTGGCCGGTTCAGCATCGAGTTCGAGTTCTACTGCGAGGTCGGCCCAACTCGTCATGAAGGAGGGGCCGTTCACAAACTCATCCATACCTTCAATCATGGCTCAATGGTCGCGCACCCGACGCCGTCACGCGGGGTCAGACCCCGCGTGACGGAGGGTCTGACCCCACGTGACGTGGTGCTATCGCCAGTCGGCAGCGGGGAAGGTGGAGCGGAACGTGTCGTGCAGCACGCCGTTGGTGCCGATGCCATTGCCAGCCGTGACTTGGGCGTT
>Ga0115559_1002162_pt1 | contig 12750 bp, 9 predicted proteins | sample COGITO_mtgs_1105_3_FD_87281 | JGI IMG/M metagenome (GOLD analysis project Ga0115559, IMG submission 87281) | Pelagic marine microbial communities from North Sea - COGITO_mtgs_110506 | ecosystem: Environmental > Aquatic > Marine > Epipelagic | place: Germany:Helgoland, sampling site Kabeltonne... | reverse complement strand
CTTCCAGTCATATCTTCAGGTTTGACCCATTGATCATATTCTTCTGGAGTAACATATCCTAAACGAACAGCTTCTTCTTTCAATGTTGTTCCGTTTGCATGAGCTGTGTTGGCAATCTCAGCAGCTTTATAATATCCAATTTTAGTATTTAAAGCTGTGATTAGCATTAAGGAATTGTTTAATAATTCAGTAATTCTTGTTTGATTTGGCTCAATTCCGCTGGCACAGTTTTCATCAAAAGAAACACATGCATCACCAATTAATTGAGCAGATTGTAAAACATTGGCAGCCATCATCGGTTTAAAAACATTCAACTCATAATGACCTTGGGTACCTCCAATAGTAACAGCAACATCATTACCCATTACCTGTGCACAAACCATTGTAATAGCTTCAGCTTGCGTTGGGTTTACTTTTCCAGGCATAATTGAACTACCAGGTTCGTTAGCAGGAATAATGAGTTCACCAATCCCTGAGCGAGGGCCAGAAGCCATCATACGAATGTCATTAGCAATCTTGTTTAAAGAAACAGCAAGTTGTTTTAAAGCTCCGTGAGTCTCTACTAAAGCATCATGAGCAGCTAGAGCTTCAAATTTATTTTCAGCAGTTATAAACGGTAATCCTGTGAACTCAGCAATATATTTAGCGACCAAAACATCATATCCAGCAGGAGTATTTAGTCCAGTTCCTACAGCAGTTCCGCCTAATGCAAGTTGGCTTAAGTGCTCTAATGTATTATGAAGGGCTTTTAAGCCAAAGTTTAGCTGTGCTACATAACCAGAGAACTCTTGACCTAAAGTTAGGGGAGTTGCATCCATTAAGTGTGTACGGCCAATTTTCACCACTCCTTTAAAGCCTTCTGATTTTGCTTGTAACGTATTTCTTAATTGTTCTACTCCAGGAATTGTAGTTTCAATAATTTTCTTGTAAACAGCAATGTGCATTCCTGTAGGAAACGTATCGTTTGACGATTGAGATTTGTTTACATCATCATTAGGTTGGATAGTTTTATTACCTTCTCCTATTATTTTTCCTGCAATTTCATGAGCTCTATTAGCAACAACCTCATTTACATTCATGTTAGATTGCGTACCTGAGCCAGTTTGCCAAATTACTAATGGAAATTGATTGTCTAATTTACCTTCTAAAATTTCATCACAAACTTTTGCAATTAAATCACGCTTTTCAGTAGCTAAAACACCTAATTCTTCATTGGTGAAAGCAGCGGCTTTCTTTAAGTAAGCAAAACCATAGACTACTTCTAGTGGCATGGAGGCTGCAGGACCAATTTTAAAATTATTTCTAGATCGTTCGGTTTGTGCACCCCAGTATTTATCTGCTGGTACTTGCACTTCTCCCATAGTATCTTTTTCTATACGGTATTTCATCTGTTCTCTTTTGTTTTGCAATGCAAAATTACAAAATCCACTACAATCAGTTATTAACATTCATGAGTATTTTACTGTTGAAATATTTTCTGAAATTCTAGTTCTTATTGAAAATATCTTTTACTTTTGCAGTGATTATATAAACAAACAAAAATGTTAGATTTTTCTCAATTTTCAGGTTTAGTATTATTTATGTTCATTTTTACAGCTGGTTTTTGGTTGTTAATTTTCTTACTAACTTTTGTTGTACCGTATTGGATAGGTGGAACTATTTGGGAAAATATGAAACTAAAAAGAGAAGCTAAAAAAGCTGCTGAAAGAGATTAGTTTTAAAAGATATTTAATAAAAAAAGGCTCGCAATTTGCGAGCCTTTTTTATTTGGTTTGTTTGTAACATTGAATTATGGTCTTCCACCAAACTCTTCTCCACCACCTTCAAAGTCATCACCACCTTGACGACTTCTTTTCTTCTTTTGGTTGAATCTGTAAGTAAAGTTTAAAGAGATTTGTCTTTGTCTCCATTGAAACTCACTATATTGTTCAAAGACACCCTCAACAAAAGTTGTTTGTTGTCTTTTACGACTGTTGAAAACATCGCTCACATTTAAGCTTAAAGAAGCTTTTTCTTTGAATAAATCTTTACTTGCAGCTAAGCTCATACTAAAGATACCATCTCGTTTTGACTGAGCATTACGACTCGGACCACGATAATTCATATTCACCTGTATATCTGTTTTTCCAGGTAAGGTTAATTTTTGATTTAATCGGATACTAAACGCTGTGTTTTCGAAATCAAAGTTTTGAGAAACTAACGTATTTGGATCTACAAAATCTCCTTCTGTAGTCACACGAAATAAATTAAAATCACTGTTGATATTCCAGATTTTAAAAGGACGATAGTTTAATGTGAATTCATAACCAACACGTTCTTGAGTAGAAAGATTTACCGGAGATCTTAAGATGATTGGATCGCCATTATCAGTCAATTCTCCAGTGTCTTGTTGAATAAACTCCCAGTTGTCTGTACTTTTGTTGTAATAAACTGAGGTACTGAACGTCACTTTGCTCCATCGTTTTAGATACCCAATTTCGAATGCATCAGAAATTACAGGATCGATGTCTACATTTCCACTAAAAATATTACTCTCACTAGAACGACTTGGGAATGGGTTTAAAAATCGACCACGCGGACGTCTTATTCTACGATTGTATCCAATCGTAAAACTCTCACCATCTTTAAACTCATAGCCTAAGTTAATCGTTGGAAATAATTTCCCATAAGATTTAGAATTAGTAGTTGTAGAGATTTTTTCTTCAATTTCTATTCCTGTGTGTTCGTAACGAAGACCAGCAAGCAAAGATACTTTTCCAAATTCTTGTCCGTATTGAAAATATGCGGCATTGATAAGTTCTGTATACTTAAAAGTGTTGTTCAAATCTAAATCTGGAATTAAATCTCCGCCTGGTATTAACGTTCCATCAAGAGCCCTTTCTCCTTCAATCAAAAAGAAACCATTAGAAATATCTCTGTAGTTACCTCTATATCCGAATTCATATTGAATTTTCTCACCAACTGGGAGTACATAATCGATTTGTAACAATCCACGTTTCTCGTCTTGATTTTCGACAACCTGTTCTAAATCATTTAACACATCGGTTTGTGTGTCTATTTCTGTAATGTTGTTCAAAACATCTTCAAGCTCCGTAGAATATTGCAAATTGATGGACAGCTTTTTACCGTTTCCATCAAAATTATTAATATAATCTAAGGTATATTGTATTCTGTCTTCATCTTCACTTTCATCCTCTGTTCTTAGAGTACCTTCGTTTAATCCCCCTAAAATATCAAAACGATTGATGACATTTGTGTTAACATCATCATTATTTCCTTTGTTTAAAACAATATTACCAATAATACTTGAATTCTGATTGATGTAATGTTCTATTCCAAAGCTTGTAAAAAGAGACCTGCCTAATCTTCCGAAATCCCTTTCTTCAATCACACGAGCATTTTGTGCATTGGCAGAAAAAAATTGAGAATCGCTAAATGAATTCCCAGGAGCTGCTCTATAGCGCCATCCAGTATTGGTGAAGAAATTCCATTTTTTATTTCTCAAGTTTGCATTAAATGCAGTTCCATAACGCTCAGGACTTCCTAAGTCAAATTGTAGCGATCCGTTAAAACCCGTAATCTTGTTTTTTCTTAAAATAATATTGATGATCCCTGCAGTTCCTTCAGCATCATATCTTGCCGATGGAGAGGTAATTACTTCCACTTTTTCAATTGCTTCTGCGGGAATTTGTCGTAGAGCATCAGCGCCATTAATTCCAACCAATGCACTTGGACGTCCATCAATTAAGATGGTAACACTTTCATTACCTCTAAGGCTTATAGCTCCTTCAACATCCACTTGAACAGAAGGAACATTTCCTAGGACATCACTTGCAGTTCCACCACGAACAGATAAATCTTTTCCGATGTTGTATATTTTCTTGTCAAGACGAATACTAACGGTTGTTTTTTCAGCAACCACTACTATTTCATCTAACGTATTAGAATCTTCAGATAATTTTATGGTATTAAAGCTCATTGATTTCTCAATGAGTTTTTTAGGCATTTTCAAGGTCTTAAAGGATAAGAACTCAAAACTTATATCATAAGTTCCCTTAGGTGTTTGTATGCTAAAGTTTCCTTTTTCATCAGTGATCCCTCCGCTAATTTTTTGCGTCTTAATATCCTTTAAAATAATTGTTGCATATTCTAAAGGCTCATTGGTCTTAGCGTCAACAACTTTTCCTGTGATAGTCACTTGGGGAACACTTGTTTTTTCTGGTCTTTGTGCAAAAGCACTTGTTATAGATAGCAAAAATATTGCCGTTAACACTATTGATTTTTTCATTTTGAATTGATAGTTTTTCACTTCGACTGCAAATGTCTAACTAAGTTTAATGGCAGATTGTTAATATTGTGTTAAACAAAAAACAGTATTTAATAAACAAAACAAAATCAAAGTATTTGTTGAATATTTTCAAGTGGTCTACCTATGACAGCTTTTTCATTGTTAGTTACAATAGGTCTTTCAATAAGTTTTGGATTTTCTATCATTGCGGAGATAATTTCTTTATCGCTCAATGTTTGTCCTTTATAATTTTCTTTCCAGATAGCTTCATTTTTTCTAACTAAGTCAATTGGACTTATTTGTAGCTTATCAATTATCAATTTTAATTCTTCAAAAGTTGGAGCTTCTTTTAAATATTCTACGATTTCAAATTGTAAACCTGAATTATTAAGCATTTCTAACCCTTGTCTAGATTTGCTACAACGTGGATTATGGTATATTTTTATCATTTTTTTAGTTTCAAAGTTTCAAAGAGGCTCAAGTTAAGAGTTAAGTAGTATGATTTATTATCTCATTAATCAACCGGTCTTCTGTCCGTTTAACATTAAATATGCTTTTAAAAAGGAATTGATATTTCCATCCATTACTGCATCTACATTTCCAGTTTCATGAGTTGTTCTTACATCTTTCACCAATTTATAAGGATGCATTACGTAATTTCTAATTTGACTTCCCCATTCGTTTTTCATTTTTCCAGCTTCAATATTATCTCTAGCTGCTTGTCTTTTTTGAAGCTCAATTTCATACAGCTGTGACTTCAACATTTGTAAAGCTGTTGCTCTGTTATCGTGTTGTGATCGTGAATTAGAACAAGAAATTTGAATTCCCGTTGGTTTATGCGTCAATTGAACTTTCGTTTCAACTTTATTTACATTCTGTCCTCCAGCACCACTAGATCGAGCGGTGGTGATTTCTATATCTGCAGGATTGATGTCAATTTCTATAGTATCATCAGCAACAGGATAAACATATACAGAAGCAAATGAAGTATGACGTTTGGCATTGCTATCAAAAGGAGAGATACGCACCAAACGGTGGACACCATTTTCTCCTTTTAGCCATCCAAAAGCATAATCACCATCAACTTCTACAGTAACTGTTTTTATTCCGGCTGAATCTCCAGATTGATAATTGAGTGTTTTTAATTTAAAACCTTGTTTTTCTGACCACATGGTGTACATACGAAACAACATTTCTGCCCAATCGCAACTTTCAGTTCCTCCAGCTCCTGCTGTAATTTGAATGACAGCACTTAAACTATCACCTTCTTCAGAAAGCATGTTTTTAAATTCAATATCCTCTAAAAAAGAGTTTGTATTTTCATAGTGTTGTTCAACTTCAGACTCATCAACTTCTCCTTCTTTGTAAAAATCGAAAAGCACTTGTAAATCTTCACTAAAGGAAATAGCCTTGTTATAATCTTCTACCCATTTTTTCTTAAATCGCAGTGATTTCATTAAAACTTCAGCTTCTTTAGGATTGTTCCAAAAGTTAGGGTTCGCTGTTTTTTCTTCTTCATTAGATATTTCAATTAGTTTCTTATCAATTTCTAAATAATCTTTTAACTTAGAAACTCGAGTGGAAATATCTTTAAGTTGCTCTTGTGTTACCATAATTTGAACAAAAATACTTTAAAAAATGAATATGATTTTTTTAACAGGTAAGATTTATTTGTGGATTTTTACAATCCTGTAGAATTAAGGAAAAAGTTTTTCCTTATTTATTGTAAATTTACGCTTCTTCAAACAAACTAAAATGAAAAAACTACTCATTGCATTTCTTCTTTTGAGCTTTTCAGTTCAAGGATACGCTCAATTTTTTAAAGACAAAAAAGAAATAAAAAAATACGAAGGTTATTTTACTTTCTATTACGACGAAAGTAAAGACAAGGTCTTTTTAGAAGTCGATAAACTCAATCAAGAGTTTTTATATGTGAATTCTTTGTCAGAAGGTATTGGTTCGAATGACATAGGTTTAGACAGAGGCCAGCTAGGAGGAGAGAGAGTGGTAAAGTTTCACAAAGCAGGAAATAAACTGCTATTAATTCAACCCAATTTAAGTTATCGTGCGATAACAGATAATATCGAAGAGAAAAAATCTGTGAAAGAAGCTTTTGCAAAATCCGTATTACATGGTTTTGTTATTAAAGAGACCAAGGATGGGAAATACCTAGTCGATGCAACTTCTTTTTTCATGCAAGATACACATGGTGTTATTGGTAGATTGTCTGGAGGCGGAAATGGAAGTTATAGTTTAGACAAAGGTAAAAGTGCTTTCAATTTAGAAAGAACAAAAGCTTTTCCTAAGAATGTTGAGTTTGATGTAATGCTTACTTTTAAAGGAAAACCAAGAGGGTTTAATATTAGAAGTGTGACACCAACGTCTTCTTTGGTAACAGTGCATCAGCATCATTCTTTTGTTGAGCTACCTGATAATAAGTATAAACCAAGAGTTTTTGACCCACGCTCTGGATCATTTTCAATGTCGTATTTAGATTACGCTACTCCAGTAGATCAATCTATTAGAAAACGATTTATTTATCGCCATAGGTTAGAGAAAAAAAATCCAAACGCAGCCGTAAGTGAAGCTGTTGAACCGATTATTTATTATTTAGACAGAGGAACACCAGAACCAGTACGTTCGGCATTGTTGGATGGTGCTAGATGGTGGAACCAGGCTTTTGATGCTATTGGTTTTAGAAATGCTTTTCAGGTAAAAATGTTACCGGCTGATGCAGATCCTTTAGATGTAAGATATAATGTGATACAATGGGTACATCGTTCAACGAGAGGTTGGAGTTATGGTGGCTCTGTATCCAATCCTAGAACGGGAGAAATTATTAAGGGTCATGTGAGTTTAGGATCCTTAAGAATTCGTCAAGATTTTTTAATAGCGCAAGCTTTACAAGCTCCTTATGCAAATAATGATTCAAATGATGACTTCGCCTTGCAAATGGCACTGGCTAGAATTAGACAACTGTCTGCTCATGAAGTAGGACATACTATTGGTTTAGCTCATAATTTCGCAGCCAGTACAAAAGGAAGATCTTCAGTGATGGATTATCCACACCCAATGCTTGCATTAAAGAAGGATGGTAAAGTTGATTTTGCCAACGCTTATGATACGAAAATTGGTTCTTGGGATAAAACAGCCATAGCTTATTCTTATTCTGAATTTCAACAAAACGAACAGCAAGCACTGTCAAAATTATTAGACAATGCTTTTAAAAATGGTGCTCGGTTTATCTCTGATCAAGATGCTAGACCCCAAGGAAGTGCTCATGCCTATGCTCATTTATGGGACAATGGAGCGAATGTAACTTCAGAGTTAGACAATGTTTTAGCAATTAGAAAACAGTCGATTGCTAATTTTTCAAAAGACAATATTAAAACCAATGAACCTTATTCTGTATTAGAAGATGTTTTTGTTCCCTTGTATTTCTTCCATCGTTATCAAACTGAAGGAGTAACGAAAGTTATTGGCGGATTAGATTACACCTATGCGGTTAAAGGAGATAATTCAACGATTGTAAAAAGAGTTGATGGGAAAACGGAACGTAAGGCATTGGCATCAGTTTTAAAAACAATCAATGTTAAAGAAATTGCAATTCCTAAAAATTTATTGAGCCTATTTCCTCCTAGAGCATTGAGCTATGGAAGAAGTAGAGAATCGTTTAAAAGTAAAGCAGGAGTTGCTTTTGATCCATTTGGGGCTGTAGAGACAGCTTCTAGCATGACTTTAAACTTGTTATTACATCCACAAAGAGTAACTCGATTGGTTCAGCATAAAAGTTTAGATAAAAGTCAACTTGGTTTGATAGAGGTTTTAGATGAAGTGATTCAACATTCTATTAAGAAATCACATAAAGATTCATATCATCAAGAATTGCAAAATGTTGTGAATGTACAAGTCTTGAATCAGTTGTTTTATTTGTCTTCGAATTCAAATATGTACAAACAGATCAATGCCATTGTAAATGCAAAGTTGAATGAGATTCATGACCTTTTAAGGAATTCAAAATCAAAAGGAGTACAGAAAATTTATAATCAGGAGATGATGAAAATGATTTCTGATTTTAAAAAGAGTCCTGCAAAATTCAAAAAACCAAATACACCAAAAATACCAGATGGGTCTCCTATCGGAAATGAGTAGTAAAGTCAAAATTTAGAAAGACGGAAGTAGTTTTCAACTCTATATAAGCTATAGATTATTGCTACATTTTCTTATTTTTACATTAATTTATTGAATAAGTATGAAAGTAGATTTAATAAGCGATACGGTTACTAGGCCAACAAAAGGAATGTTGGATGCTATGATGAGCGCTCAAGTTGGTGACGATGTGTTTAAAAGCGATCCTACAGTTAATTTATTACAAGAAAGAGTAGCTGAAATGTTTGGAATGGAAGATGCGTTGTTTTTCCCTTCTGGAACTATGGCGAATCAAGCAGCTATAAAATTGCATACACAGCCAGGAGATAGATTGTTTTGCGACAAATGGGCACATGTCTACCAATATGAAGGAGGAGGAGCTGCATTTAATTCTGGTGTGACTTGTAAGTTAATTGATGGAGATCGCGGAATGTTCACAGCAGAACAATTAAAAGTTGCTGTTGCTGGGAGAGCAGACATACATGTTCCTTATTCTAGATTGGTTTGTATAGAAAATACCACCAATAAAGGAGGGGGAGCCTGTTGGGATTTCGAAGAACTGAAAAGAATCAAACAAGTCTGCGTAGATAATAATTTAGACTATCATTTAGACGGAGCTAGGTTATTTAATGCTTTAGTTGTTAAGAATGAAACACCAGAACAATACGGAGAATTGTTTGATACCATTTCTATTTGTTTGTCAAAAGGCTTAGGAGCTCCAGTAGGTTCAATTTTATTAGGAACTAAAAAATACATAGCAAAAGCATTAAGAATACGAAAGTTATTTGGTGGAGCGATGCGACAAGTGGGGTTTTTGGCAGCTGCAGGATTGTATGCTTTAGAAAATCATGTTGAGCGTTTGGCTGAAGATCATCAAAAAGCAAAAGAAATTGAAATTGTATTAAATACATTGCCTTACGTGAAGAAGGTTGAGCCTGTAGAAACAAATATTTTAATCTTTTATGTGAAAGACAATTTAGATGCCGATGATTTTATTGATATAATGGCTAAAAAAGGAATTTTATTAACCCCAATGGGAGATGGTAAAATTCGTATTGTGACACATTTAGATTTTACCGATGAAATGTTGAATAAACTTCTCATGGAATTAAAATCATTTTCATAAAAAAGCCTCTAGATATCTAGAGGCTTTTTTTAGTTGAGTTCTTCCAACTTGGTAAGCTCTTTATAGTTTTTATTCAATTTCTTTAAAAGTAAACCATATAATAAATAATAAAATAATAGTAATATTAATATCATCATAATAGCTCCAATAATTTGACTAGCAACGTAAATAGTAATCATATTTGAGCTATCTGTGTTGGATTGATCTATACCGAGTAAAGTTTCTATTCCATTGGGTGTATTTACAATTAGAATATTTAATAAAATTATTGCTGCAATAGATATTGAAATATTAAAATAGACATAAAACTTAACGGTTCTTCTAACTTTAATAATCTTCCGCATTAAAGTTTTTGTGCTATCTGTAGTGGAAATAGAAGTGTAATTTTTATAAAATAAAAATAAAAATATTACAACAATTATGTAGCTTAAATAATACGAATATTTAAAGAAATAAGTCAAATTTAATTCCTCATATACCTTATTGTATTCTATGCCTGAGGTAAAATGATTTATAATTATCCAAAAAGCAAATTCTAGTAAGCCAATAATTAGTATCCATTTTACAATGGATGTAGATTTTGCTTGAGTCATTTTATAAATATCTAAAGCTGATATTTTATTTTTTTCGTCAGGCTGATTTTCCCAAGCTTTTTTATATTGTGATAAATCCATATATTATTTCTTTATGGTTTCAATATTTTTTTTAATTTGTCTTTTGCTCTATTCATTTTTACTCTTGCATTCACTTCGGTAATCCCTAAAGTCTCTGCAATTTCTTTATAAGGTTTGTCTTCCAAATAAAGAAAAATCAAAGCCTTATCGATATCATTCATAGACCTTATGGCATTATACAATGCTGCTAATTGTAATTCTTCTGTATTATCATATTCACTAGATTGTATTTTAAAAGTCACATCACTAATGTCTTGTGTTTTTACAGTTCTAGTAGATTTTCTGTATAATGATATAGCAGTGTTTAATGCTACTCGATACATCCATGTGCTAAATTTAGCATCACCTCTAAATTTAGAATAGTTCTTCCATAGTTGTATAGCAATCTCTTGAAACAAATCATTATGAGCATCTTGATTTGTTGTGTAGATTCTACAGACTTTGTGAGCTATATTTTGATTCGCCTCAAAATCTAATAAAAAGTTTTTTTCGAGCTCTGTTTGCAATATGAGTTAGTTTGATAATAAGTAGCAAGTTCGTTAAAATTGTTACAAAAATATAAAGGAAAACTTTTTTTAAAATAAAAGAATTACATTTGTTTAAGTTAAATGATGGAAGATTGAACAGTATTAAAAAAGATTTTACAATAAAGGATCTTGAAAATATTTCAGGAATTAAGGCTCATACAATTCGAATTTGGGAGAAGCGTTATAATTTATTAGCTCCTCAAAGAACTGATACAAACATCCGATATTATTCTCATCAAAACCTCCAAAAGCTTCTAAATATTGTCCTCTTAAACAAAAACAGTGTTAAGATTTCTAAGATTGCGGAGATGTCTGAAGAAGACGTTGTCTTAAATGCTAGAGAGTTAGCGTTTAAAGTAGCTGTTAACGACGAAGCAATTAATTCATTTAAGCTTTCAATGTTTCAATTTGATAAAGTGTTATTTAATAATACTTATAATAAGTTGCTCCACAAAAAAACATTTAGAGAGATTTTTAAAGAGGTTTTTATCCCTTTTTTAGAACATATTGGATTGCTTTGGCAAACAGACACTTTGCTTCCTGCCCATGAGCATTTTATATCTAATTTAATATCTCAAAAAATTCAAACTAATACCGAAAAATTAGAATATAATGTAACCGACAAAAGGAAAACATATGTGCTGTTTTTACCTGAAAACGAGATACATGAATTAGGATTGCTTTATCTTAATTACGAACTTGTTTTAAGAGGTAATCAAACCATTTATCTCGGACAAAGCTTGCCATTAAATAATCTCAACTATTTCTTTGACGGAAATCAAGAAATCTGCTTCATTACTTCTATGACTGTTCAGCCTTATGATGATAAGATTTTTGATTATTTCTATGAGATTGACGACATTTTAAAAAAATCTAAACATAAACTGATTGCCATTGGTAGAAAGGCAATGGATGTTTCTGACTACAATTTTAAATCACAAATTTCTTTTTACCCTTCCGTTTCTGAATTGTTAAAAGTATTATAATTCCTATCTCATTACTTAATTTTGTTTAACTTATGATTATATTTGTTTAACAAAATATTTAATGACTAAAGAAGTACACATTATTGGATCAGGATTTTCATCATTAGCAGCCTCATGCTATATGGCCAAGTTGGGCTATACTGTTACAGTGCTTGAGAAAAATTCTACTGTTGGAGGTAGAGCTAGAAGATTAATTAAAGAAGGATTTACTTTTGATATTGGCCCGACTTGGTACTGGATGCCTGACGTGTTTGAACGCTTTTTTGGTGATTTTGGACGTAAACCTTCTGACTACTATCAATTAGATAAATTAGATCCAGCATATCAAGTATATTTCGGAACCAATGATTCTTTAATCGTTGGTGGTAGTTTGAACGAAATTTACAGAATGTTTGAAAATGAAGAACAAGGTAGTTCCAAACATTTAGAGAAATTTTTAAAATCAGCAAAAGATAATTATGCTACTGCAATAGAAGACTTGGTATATAAGCCAGGAGTATCTCCTTTAGAATTAGTTACACCTACAACCATAACTCGTGTTTCTCAGTTTTTCTCGACAGTTAGAAAAGAAGTTAGAAGAAAAATAAAAAGTAAAAAGCTAATTCAAATTCTCGAATTCCCTGTTTTGTTTCTTGGCGCAAAACCAAGCAATACACCAGCATTTTACAATTTCATGAACTATGCAGATTTCGGATTAGGAACATGGCACCCAAAAGGAGGGATGTATAGTGTAGTGGAAGGGATAAAAAAAATGGCTGAAGACCTAGGAGTTGTTTTTAGAACAAATGCTACTATTGAAAAAATACACGTAAAAAACAATCAGGTTTCAGGCTTAAGAGTAAATGGAGAAGAAATTGAGACTGATTTAGTTTTAAGTGGAGCGGATTATCATCACACAGAAACCTTGCTGGATAAAAAATTCAGACAGTATTCTGAATCTTATTGGGAAAAGAAAACTTTTGCTCCTTCTTCTTTGTTGTTTTATGTAGGATTTGATAAG
>Ga0115559_1002154_pt1 | contig 12775 bp, 10 predicted proteins | sample COGITO_mtgs_1105_3_FD_87281 | JGI IMG/M metagenome (GOLD analysis project Ga0115559, IMG submission 87281) | Pelagic marine microbial communities from North Sea - COGITO_mtgs_110506 | ecosystem: Environmental > Aquatic > Marine > Epipelagic | place: Germany:Helgoland, sampling site Kabeltonne... | reverse complement strand
GGTAAGCGGCTTCGTCCCGGTTCATCGCAATCCCCTTTCGCGCACGCGATAGTCCCTTGGCACCACAATTTTTTGGCACCACAGCTTTCAGGACAAATCCTAAAGTTTTTGCGCTGATGCGCGCATCCGATCCAACTTGGCGCGAATTGCGGTCAATTGGCGTAATTCGCCTTCTCGCGGGCGTTTCACCCCTGGACGGGTACTACTCCCAAGCACGCACGGTCCGCGCATTCCCTTAACACTGGTAGGGGCAATCCTTGCAGGATCACGGTCCATTCACAGTGAAGTCATAACCGTATTTAGTGTTGAGCCATTAGCAACAGCGACATATGTCCCAGAGATTATCGAGGGATTTATGAGCGCCGATTCAACTTAGAGCGCAATTAATGCGCGACTCGCACTGCCAGCCTCGATCTGCTGGTGTGCCGCTGCAATCTCGTTGAGTTGTGTGATGTGCATTGGTGGTTCTGTGAGTGCGCCGGCTGCCAGTGCTTGCTCGACAAGTTCGACAGACTTCCAGAACTTTTCTTGTTGGACGTTGTAGAGCAGCATGAATTCGATTGTGATGCACGCGGTCATGAGTGCGCGGCGGGGAAGGATTGGGTCCTCGCTGTCGGCGGCGTAGGACACGATCTTCATGCCGGGTTGGGAGATTGCGAGGTCGAGTTCGAGGTTTGCTGCGAGGTTGACTTCCACGATCCGCGAGATGCCTTGATTCTTGAGTCGATCTATCGCACTGGGGTTTGTGTAGTTGATAACAATGTCTGCGCCAGCGGCTTCGGCTACTTCAGCTTTGTCGTCATTGCTCACAGTTGTAAATACACGAGCACCCGCCCACTTTGCGAGTTGCACTGCTGCGCGACCTACCGCACCCGCTCCCCCAGTCACGAGAACTGATTCGTCGGCAATTAGTCCATCGGCAAATAGACAGTAGGCGGCAGTGACCGCTGGAACACCTAAAGTTGCGCCGAGTTCAAGTGAAGCATTATCGGAGAGGGTGCGGGCGAACTCGTTTTTTACCAAGCAATATTGCGCGGCGGTTCCATGTCGGTTCCCACTCGCTGCGAGCATGACCCAGACGCGCTCGCCAATTCTGTTTGTGTCGACTCCTTCGCCGACCGCGTCAATTACGCCGCTGCCGTCGTGGTGGGGAATTTGGAATTCGTTGATCACCATGGGGACTTTGCCGCCGCGAGTTTTGACGTCGGTTGGGTTGATTCCCGAAAAAGCAATTTTGACTCGGACCTGACCTGGGCCGGGCTCAGGTGTAGTGACTTCTTTCACCTGGAGAACTTGCTCGGCTGGACCTGTTTGTTCAAAGAGGGCTGCACGCATAGGAGTAGTTAAGCGCATAGGTGAACTGGTCGGTTTGAGTTTTAAATTGGCACCGCGCCGGTCTAAGGTAAAGCGTGATTCCGTTGCTCCGCCGCTACCTCGCGCCCCACAAAAAAGTCTTGATTGTGATTTCGGTGCTGCTGCTCCTGCAAGCCATTGGGACGTTGATCCTGCCCAGCTTGAACGCCGACATTATTAACCAAGGCGTGGTGGTTGGGGATACCGGGTTTATTCTGCAAACCGGCGGGGTCATGCTGGCCGTGAGCATTCTGGTTGGGATCGCGACCGTGATCGCGGTCTACTTCAGCGCGCGGACCGCGATGCGTGTTGGCCGGGACATGCGAGGTGATGTTTTTCGTAATGTGGAGGAATTCTCGGTCGCCCAAATGCACGGGTTTGGAATCCCCTCACTAATCACCCGCAATACAAATGACGTGCAACAAATTCAGATGCTGGTCATGATCGGGCTGACCATGATGGTGCTCGCACCTGTGACCGCTGTTGGTGGAGTGATCATGGCGCTGCGCGAGAACGTTCAACTGTCATCGATTCTGATTGTCACGATTCCCATCATGCTAGTTGTTATTGGTTTCATGGTCGCTAAAGCGATTCCGCTCTTTCGGTCGATGCAAGTCAAAATTGACGGGGTCAATGAAGTACTGCGTGAGAACCTCTCCGGTATTCGCGTGATTCGTGCATTCGTTCGCACCAAACACGAGGAAGCGCGATTCGCTGACGCGAACGAGGAGTTAACCGATGTATCGCTGCGCGTAACCCGCCTGTTCGCATTAATCATGCCGGTGCTCATGTTGATTATGAACGTCACAATCGTTGCCACGATCTGGTTCGGTGGGTCCTTGGTAAATGACGGCACCATGCCGATTGGAAACCTGTTGGCATTTCAGTCATACATTATGCAAATTCTGTTCTCGGTCATGATGGCGGTAATGACCATGATGATGGTCCCTCGCGCCGCAGCTTCCGCCGAGCGAATTAATGCTGTGCTTGATACCGAACCTGCAATTGCCGAACCTGCCGCACCTGTTCAACACAACAATTGGGCCGGACGTATTGAATTGGAGAATCTCACCTTCCGTTACCCGGGGGCGCAAGATCCTGTCCTGCAAGGCCTTTCGACGGTAATTGAACCCGGCATGACCACCGCAATTGTTGGCGGAACCGGATCGGGTAAGTCGACACTTGTGAATTTGCTGCCACGACTTCTCGATGTCACCTCGGGGCGAATCTTGATTGACGGGGTAGACGTACGCGATCTTGCTTTGGCGGATTTGTGGAACCTGTTTGGGATCGTTCCGCAAAAATCGTTTCTCTTTAGCGGGTCGATTGCAAGCAATATTCGATTCGGTAAAGCCGACGCTACCGACGCGCAGGTGTGGAATGCACTCGAGATCGCGCAGGCTTCAGAGTTTGTCGCGGGGTTGATTGACGGCCTCGAATCGCGGGTGGATCAAGGTGGCGTGAACTTCTCCGGTGGCCAACGACAACGGCTCGCGATTGCGCGCTGCATTATTCGCGAGCCCCTGATCTACCTGTTCGACGACAGCTTCTCGGCTCTGGACTACTCAACTGATGCTCGCCTGCGTGGAGCACTCACCGGACAAACCCAAGGCAAGACCGTAATCATCGTCGCCCAGCGCATTAACACTGTGCGGCATGCGGGCCGAATTATTGTGCTCGAGCACGGGGACATAGTGGGTGTGGGAACCCACGACGAACTTCTAGAGAATTGCACCGCCTACCGTGAAATTGCCGAATCCCAAGCCCAATTGGAGGCGGCGCCGTGAGCGGTACGAGCACCGCCCCGCCCCGCGGACCTGCCGGTGGCGGACCCATGCGCGGCGGAAGCATGGGAGGTCGACCAGGTGGGCCCATGGGCGCCCCGATGGGTTCCAGTACCGAGAAGGCACAAAACTTCAAAGCGTCCTTGCGCAGGTTTGGCCAGCGGTTGCGGCCTGAGCGCGTTGTTATTACATCGGTAATTCTTCTCGCAACTTCGAGCGTTTTTCTTGCGGTCCTTGGCCCTAAACTTTTGGGTAATGCAACCAACATTGTGTTTGACGGGTTCATTAGTTCGCAATTCCCGGTAGGCATGACGCAGCAACAGGCAGTTGAATCACTCCAACAGCAGGGTCAGGCCGACCAAGCACAAATGGTTGAAGCTATGAACCTCACGCCGGGACTGGGCGTTGACTTCACCGCCCTAGCCCAGCTGCTGTCACTGATCGTGGTGATTTACGTATTGAGCTCGATCCTTAGTTGGGCGCAGAACTACCTCATGGCCGGTGTCACCCAGCGCACCATGTATCGCTTGCGCGAAGACGTTGACCACAAACTAGGCCGCCTGCCGCTCAAGTATTTCGACACTTCCTCACGCGGAGACGTGCTGAGCCGGGTGACAAACGACATTGACAACATATCCACCACCCTTCAGCAAACATTAACGCAGCTGATCACGGCTATTTTGACGGTTGTTGGCGTGATCGCCATGATGTTCTGGATCAGCCCGCTGCTGGCCATAATTTCATTAATCACAATCCCGCTGTCCTTTGGAATCACCATGCTGATTGCCAAAAGATCCCAGCCACAATTTATTAAGCAGTGGAAGTGGACCGGAAAACTGAATGGTCAGGTCGAGGAATCCTTCTCCGGTCAAGAACTCGTTAAAGTCTTCGGTCACCGCGACGCAACAATCGCTGAGTTCGACGACGCGAACGAGAAGATGTACCAAAGCAGTTTTCGTGCGCAATTTATCTCCGGGATTATTCAACCCGCCATGACGGTGATCTCCAACGTGAATTACGTTGCAATTGCCGTGATCGGTGGCTTGCGCGTTGCCTCGGGCACCATGTCCCTGGGAGATGTTCAAGCATTCATTCAATACTCGCGCCAATTCACCATGCCTATCACTCAGATTGCTGGCGTTGCAAATATTTTGCAGTCCGGTGTTGCCTCCGTTGAGCGCGTGTACGAACTACTCGACGAACCAGAGCAAGATCCCGACTCGCCGCTAGATACACACCTAGGTCGAGTTGAAGGTCGGATCGCTTTCGAGGACGTCGCTTTCCGTTACGTCCCTGATCGCCCGTTGATTGAAGGATTCAACCTCGAAGTTGAACCAGGTCAGATCGTTGCGATCGTTGGACCGACCGGCGCCGGTAAAACCACACTGGTCAATCTGCTCATGCGGTTCTACGACATTGATGCAGGTCGTATCACAATTGATGGAATCTCGATCATGGATCTTGACCGCGACGACGTTCGTCGGTCATTTGGCATGGTGTTGCAAGACACATGGCTATTTGACGGAACGATTCGCGACAACATTGCCTACGGCGCTGAAAATGCAACACCCGAGCAAGTCGATGAAGCCGCGCGCGCTGCCCGTGTTGATCACTTTGTGCGCACGCTGCCCGACGGCTACGACACGGTGCTCACCGAAGCTGGTGAGAACATCAGTGCGGGTGAGCGGCAACTCCTCACCATTGCGCGGGCATTCCTGTCCAACCCTGCCGTTTTGATTCTTGATGAAGCAACGAGTTCGGTGGACACCCGAACGGAAATGTTGATCCAAGAGGCCATGGCCGAACTACGCGCGGGCCGGACCGCATTCGTGATCGCGCACCGGCTGTCCACGATTCGTAATGCCGACATCATCATCGTCTTGGAAGAGGGAAATATCGTCGAACAGGGTGACCACGATTCACTCCTCGCTGCCAATGGCGCCTACGCGCGGCTCTACCGCAGCCAGTTCCTCACCGGCAATTCTTAACTGGCAGTTCTTAACTGGCAGTTCTTAATTTTCGGGGACGGCACTCTGCCCCAGCACACGCGCGTCTCATTGTGTTGGCCTCGCTTTCACCCAAATGCAGGGGCGGCTACGCGATCGCCCCACCGCGGAATAAGTCGGGCAACAATCGCACCTAACAGTGCGGCCGGAATCAACGTCCACGTTCCCATAAGGAATCCAAGTGCGACACCGAGTGCGATCACTACTGGCCACTTCATGGGAGCTGTTGCAATCACCGCCGCGATTACACCAACGACAATTGCTGCCGGGATAGACGGTCCGTCACCGATCAAGAGTGCAACCAGCAGACCGGCAGCTGCTCCGATAAACATGGCTGGGAAGAACGGGCCACCCCGGAAACCTGCTCCCAATGAGACTGCATAGGCAATTGTTTTGAGCAGGATGATTGCAGCCACAGTGCTAGCCGAAGTCAATGTGGGCAGTTCGGTGATCAGTTCTTCACCGGAAGTCGTGACGTAAATGACACCTTCACCTGTCCACGCTTGCATGATCAAAGCAGTTGCCGCTATCACAAGTGCGGCGCCGACCAAGATTGATAGGTGCGGGCCACCACCGGTTGCGCGAGCGAGTAGGGCAGCGATTAATCGCGCAACAGTCACGGCGATCGTTGCAATGATTGCAACAAGAATTGCCCAACCGAGTTGATCGACCTCAATCGCGGTTGGGGTACTCCCTAATTGCATGTTCCCGGAAAGAATCGGTCCCACGAACAAAGCGAGAATGCCACCGAGTGCTCCAAGACCGACAACCTTCTTCACATCTTGCAGGTCGGTGACTTTGAATAATTTTGCTGAAAGACCACCAATAACAGACCCGGTCGCAACGAGCGCGACTTCGGGGCCAAGAACGATTCCACCCCAGAGTGAGGCAAGAATCGCAAGGATCGCTCCCAAGTACTCCTTTGGACTCAGGGGACTAACTTTTATGCCGCCAAGTGGTGAGTGGCCCGTGTCACCGACAAACTTGCGCACGACGTACACGAGCACCGCGGCAATGAGTAACACACCAATCACGTACCAAGCAGGCGTGCTGTCCCAATTTTCCGGAACGCTCTCCCAGACAAAGGCGATGCCAGCATTAACAGCTTCGAGGACTACATAACCCAGAGCCAGGCTGATTACAGCGGCGACAAGCATCGCCGGAAGTGGTCGTTTAGTTTGCACAGGCATAACTTACGGTCGCTGCTACAAAACTTTGCACAAACAGGGCTGACTCAAGGTAACTCGTCAGCGCGATCATGGGACGTTGAGAAGTCATGGGCGATGTCTCCACATTACTTAGCAGCAACTTCATGGAGAAATACTTTTTTGTATTTCATGCATCCAAAGTGTTGCCTTGACCGGTAATGGGAATAACACCGCGCACCAAGTGCGGCTTAACTTAAGGAGTAAGACCATGCGTACAACTTTCAAGCGAGTAGCCACGATCGGTGCCGCAGCACTTCTCGGAGCAGCAGTAATCGCACCCACCGCCCAGGCAGCTGACGGCGACACCTCGCTGGCAAGTGTGCTCAAGGTCGGTCAGTCCAAGTTTGATAAGGACTTCACTGACTTCGATATTCTCACCCGCGCGGCAGAGACCGTACTTGCCGCCAAGCCCGACAGCAACGTGAAACTTCTCGCTGACGGCTCCGTCGCCCTAACTGTCTTCGCGCCAACAGATCAGGCATTTATTAATCTTGCCTCGACCTTGACCGGAAAGAAGATCAAGACCGAGGCCGCAGCGTTCAAAGCAGTCGCAGGCCTTGGTGTTGACACCGTCGAGCAGGTTCTGCTCTACCACGTGGTCCCAGGGGGCCCGATTCTTTCTGGGGATGCGCTGAAGGCCAATGGCGCAAAGCTCAAGAGTGCCGACATGAACAAGACCATCAAAGTCAAGGTCACAAAGAAGCCAAACATTATTCTGATTGACAAGGCTAAGAAAATTGCTAATCCACGCGTTAACTTGGATCAGGTTGACATCAACAAGGGCAATAAGCAGGTCGCCCACGGAATCAACGGTGTGCTGCTTCCCTTCGCTCCGTAATCACACGCGCTGTAACCCAAACCACCGAACGAGTGAGGCCCCCCGCAATTGCGGGGGGCCTCACTCCATGATCAATTCACTTTTTCCGACACTAAAAGGCCCAAACTTGGTTAAAGTCTGCATCGCATGTGGGACATAAACACTGATCGGTGAAAGTGAGTAGTTCGTGGGTAAATCATCGTGAATAGGGAGCGCTTATGACCATCTCGACGCAAAGCAGCGAGAGCAACAGCAGCATTGCGAGCGTCAGTTCATCTGATCCAGCGATTTCTGTTCGCAATCTATGGAAGGTCTTTGGACCTAATCCCAATTCCATTATTGGCACACCAAAGGCACAATTAAGTAGACCCGAACTATTGGAGCAGACCGGATGTGTCGCGGCCGTTAACGATGTTTCCTTTGATGTTGCCGACGGTGAAGTCTTTGTCGTCATGGGTCTTTCCGGTTCGGGTAAGTCAACACTTGTGCGATGTTTGACTCGTTTGATCGAGCCGACAGCGGGAGAAGTTTTCATTGAAGGTGAAAATGTTTTACAGGCATCAAAGAGTCGTCTGCGCGAACTGCGGCGAACCAAATTTTCCATGGTCTTCCAACACTTTGGTCTGCTCCCGCACCGGACGATTATTGACAATATTGCCTACTCGCTTGAAGTCAACGGCGCCAAGAAGGAAAAACGACACGCCCGCGCAAACGAAGTCATTGAACTCGTGGGGCTTACCGGGTACGCCAATCATTACCCCGAGCAGCTTTCCGGTGGAATGCAACAGCGGGTCGGTCTGGCTCGAGCCCTGGCGGTAAACCCAGAGGTCATGTTCTTAGACGAACCTTTTAGCGCCCTTGACCCGCTGATCAGACGCGATATGCAAAATGAAATTGTGCGACTCCACCAGGATCTGAAAACCACCATGGTTTTCATTACCCATGACCTTGCAGAAGCAATGCGGATCGGCGATCGGATTGCGATCATGCGCGACGGCGTCATGGTGCAGGTGGGAACTCCCACCGAGCTAGTCCTGCACCCCGCCGACAGCTACGTTGCCGACTTTACGAACGACATTCCCAAGGCGCACATTCTTCGGCTCGCGGATATTGCCAAGCCACTCGGTGCACATGTCGCGAGCGAGGCTTCCCCCTTGCCATACGACCTCATTGTTCGAAGCGTGATGCACCGAATCATGAGTGAGCCTGATCCGATCGGCGTGACTAAGAACGGCCAAATCATCGGGTATGTGGGCCGCGAAGAACTTTTGACCGTTTTCGCCGAGGACGTTGACGAGGAACTTAAGGGATGAAGGTTTGGGCCGAGGAACATGTTCCTGAAATCCTTCGCCGTAAGTGGGTCGCCATTGTTGGCTTGATTGTTGTGTGGTTTGCCTTGGCTCGATTTCTTAAAGGCGTTCATACTCTTGATCTTGGTAACTCACAGGACACACCAACGACCGAGTTCCTCGGCGAGGTTGCCTCGGGTATCCGGGGAGCGCGCGCTGAGAACCCAATATTTGTTTATGTTCTGAATCCGTTCCGCCAGGCGATAGAGATTTTCATCGATGCGATTCGCTCGGTTATTTCAGACCCCGCCCCTGGTGCTGTGATCCCGATCATTGGCTGGCTGGGTGTGTTGGCCATTATCGGCCTGATTGTTTTTGCGACGTCCAATTGGCGCATGGCACTTGTCGCCATGGCCTTGGTTTTCAGTTGCGGAGTTCTTGGCATGTGGACCTATGCCATGGACACCCTCGCACTCACCATGGGAGCAGTGTTCCTCTCCCTGGCAATCGCGATGCCGCTCGGTGTCTGGGCTGGGCTCAACGACCGAGTGATGTCTTTCCTTCGGCCCATTCTGGACCTTGCCCAGATCACTCCCACCTTGGTCTACCTCGCGCCATTAGCATTGGTCTTTCTTATCGGGGTTGCCGCTTCAACAATCGCGACCATGATTTACAGCATTCCGATTGGAATCCGGATCACCGCCTACGCAATTCGCAACCTACAAAAAGGACCACTCGAGGCGGCCGACTCCATGGGGTCCACCCGCTGGCAAAAACTCCGCAAAGTTCAGCTACCCATGGCCAAGCGAACCATTATTTTGGGTGTCAACCAAACGACCTTGGCCGCACTATCATTCGTGGTAATTGCCGCTCTGATTGGAGCACCCGGTCTGGGTGAACCCGTTATTCGAGCACTATCCATTCGCAATATCGGCGACGGTGTGACTGCGGGTCTGGCAGTCGTCCTGCTTGCAATCATGCTCGATCGCTCTACAACGGCCGCAGTGGTGCGCAGCGATCAAATCCCACCAACCGGTCAAGCGCTGCTCTATCGCCGGGTTTCTCTCGCTGTCGCGGGAATAGTAACCGTGCTGGCGATCATGCTCTCTCGTCAGCAATTATGGGCCGCGGTCTTCCCCGCCTCTTTGGATTTCCGTGACGAGATTGGAGGATGGGTTGACTCCTTCACCGAATGGTTCACCACCACGTTCTATTTCCTGACCACGAGTTTCAATGAAGTCTTTACGCTCAATATTCTCAACCCCATTGAATACTTGCTCGCAGACGCGCCCTGGTATCTCACGATCATCATGATTTCACTCTTAGCGGCCATTATTGGTGGGCGATCGGTAGCAATCCTGTCCGCCGTGTTGCTCCTACTCATTGTCTGGATCGGATTGTGGAACGACACCATGATCACGTTGACACAGGTCCTCATCGCGACCTCGATCGTCATGCTGATCGGTGTCATTCTTGGTGTCGCGGCAGGGAGGAGTTCTAAGGTCGAGCAAGTCCTCAAGCCCTTCCTCGACGCCGGACAAACACTGCCCGCCTTCGTGTATCTCGTCCCAGTATTGGCCCTTTTCGGTCCAACCCGATTCGCAGCAATCGTATGCGGGGTGTTCTACGCCTCACCGATTGTCGTTCGAATTATCGCGGACGGAGTTCGCGGGGTTCCCAAGGAAATGGTGGAGTCCGCAATCTCGTCCGGGTCAAGTACCTCGCAAGTTGTTATGAAAGTGCAACTTCCAGCATCACGAAAGTCCCTACTCCTTGGCATGAATCAAGGTTTAATATTCGTGTTAGCAGTGGTTGTCATTGGTGGTCTTGTTGGCGCAGGAGGTCTGGGATACCTAGTCCTGCAAGGCGCATCAAAACCTGAACTCCAAGGAAAAGGACTGGCCGCGGGTTTAGCCATCGTAATTCTTGGAATCGTGATGGATCGGATAGCGCACGCCAGTTCGAAACGAAGTTAGCAATTTCGGCCACCCAACGTGGGCGGCCGTTACCTACAGAAGGGTGAACCACATGAGGAGAAACCTCAAAAAACCCATGGCTGCAGTGTCACTATTGGCCGTTACCGGCCTAGTGCTTGCTGGTTGTGGCGACAGTGTCAACGAGGAAGCTGCACCGGAAACAGCGACAAGCGAAGAAACGACTGCAACCGAAGAGACAACTGAGTCCACCGAGTCCACTGAGACTGTGGCCGATTGCGGCGATTGGGCAGTTGCCATGCACGGTTGGGTTGGTTACACCGCGTCTGCGCAGGTTGTCACTGACGTAGCCCGCGAGGCTCTCGGTTGCACAATTGAGCAAACTCAGCTCGAAGAAGCTGCCGTTTCCTACGACGCCATGGAAGCTGGATCAATCGACCTCATCATTGAAGACTGGGGCGGTGGTCGCTGGCAAGAGTGGGTTGATCGGGGCGCTATTCAGGAAGTTGGCACGAACGGCAACATCGGCTTGATCGGTATGTTCGTTCCCCAGTGGATGGCCGACGAATACCCAGACATCACCGACGGTACAAACCTCAACAAGTACGCGGATCTCTTTACAAGCCCAGAAACCGGCGACAAAGGTGCCTGGTACGAAGGACCTCCCGGCTACACCACGATTGGTGAAAAACTCATTGAAGCCAATGACCTAAATTTCCAGGTGGTTTCCACTGGTTCAGAAGCTGCTCTCATCGAACTGTTCACCCAAGCATCAGAGAATAAGACTGCCGCCCTGGGTTACTTCTATGAACCACAGAACTTCCTGGCTCAGGTTCCATTGGCTCGCGTTAACTTCCCAGCCAGTGACTGGGCAAGCCCCGAGGAGGCAAGCGGCCTGACGGACTACCCCGAAACTCCGCTCATGAAACTAGCAACCACAACGTTGTTAGACTCCGGATCGCCATTTGCCACGTTGGTTACAAACTTCACGTGGACGAACGCGGACCAGAACGCGGTCGCAGCCGACATTGAAGGTGGCATGACCCCCGACGAAGCCGCTCAGAAGTGGATCGACGCCAACAAAGACACGGTCAATATGTGGCTTGAAGGCACCGGCGCTTCTATTAGCTAACGTGCATCAATATCGAGTGATTTGACATCACTGCATTTCACATAGGAAGCCCGACCCAAGAAGGGTCGGGCTTCCTCGTGAAATCACGTCTTTTAGATAAAACCCTCGAGTCTCTCACGCCGGCGGAAACAAGTGAAAAGCCTTGCGCTAAGTTATGACAGCCTTACGCCCCCTTAACTCAGCTGGCCAGAGTGCCTCACTTGTAATGAGGAAGTCTGCGGTTCGAATCCGCAAGGGGGCCCATTTTCTTCCCGCCGCAGGAAAAACGTCTGCTCAGGAGCCACTCGCGAGGGCTCTCGCAACAGCAGCGGAAAACAATACGAGTCCAGTAATGCCGATCGTTGATTGACACTCGATGCGCAACGGTGGTGGGGTGAAACCGATGAGGAACCCACTGCAAATAGGTCCACTGCACATTCGAGATCTGCCGATACGCGACTTGGTCTAGAGGTCTCCTCGAGCGAAACGTGAAGATGTTTGCCGTGCACCCGACGCCCTTCGGACTAACGGCCTTGGCAATATGCGCAACAGCGAGGTAAGTGCTTTGTATTGGTGTCCGGCGACACTGATTATTTTGCCAGATTTGGCATCCCGCATTGCTTGGCTAACAACTTGATCCACGTCGAGCCACATCCAGTCTGACACTGAGTCCATGTCCATGCCGGCACGCTCATGGAACTCTGTGTGGGTAAAACCGGGGCAGACAGCAATTGGCCTAACGCCCGTTCCCGCGAGTTCAACGCCCAACCCTTCGGTGAAAACAGTTACCCATGCCTTTGCCGCCGAATAGGTTCCGCCGGTTATCCATCCTGCGACACTACTGACATTGAATACGTAACCTCGCCCACGATTCACCATGCCCGGAAGCGCTGCGTGGCTTAGTTGCATTACCGCCGTAATCAAGATGTCCAGCATTGCTTGCTCTTGATCCACGTTGGTGTCCAGGAAAGCACCTTTAACTCCGAAGCCTGCATTGTTCACAAGGACATCGAAACTATCGTTGCGAATAACCTCCGCAATGGCCGTGATGTCAGATCGGTTAGTCAGATCAGCACTGATTGTGCGAACGTCAACACCAAACTCGTTTTGGAGTTCCTGCGACAACTCATCTAGTCGGACTTGATCACGACTGACCAGAACAAGGTCGTGTCCTTGCCCTGCCAAAGTTCGTGTGAATTCTTTGCCAATTCCAGAGGTCGGACCTGTAACGAGGGCTCGCGGCATGCGTGAATGCTAGCGCAATCAGGCAGCG
>Ga0115559_1002119_pt1 | contig 12876 bp, 10 predicted proteins | sample COGITO_mtgs_1105_3_FD_87281 | JGI IMG/M metagenome (GOLD analysis project Ga0115559, IMG submission 87281) | Pelagic marine microbial communities from North Sea - COGITO_mtgs_110506 | ecosystem: Environmental > Aquatic > Marine > Epipelagic | place: Germany:Helgoland, sampling site Kabeltonne... | reverse complement strand
TGAACAACATGATAAATTGGTGGAAGCACAAATGGATTCGTATCAACAACTCGAATGTGTAAGAAAGTATCTGGATAATATTATTGGAAAGTTTGAAAATAAAAAAAAACCAACTGAATATGTTAAAATTCATAGAACAGACAAGAATGGGTTTTCGCTGATTGGTACTCAAAGAAGAACAGCAATTTTAAAAAAGAAACTAGATGGATTAATAACTATAGATATTCCGTATAAATCGTTATATGATAACACAGAAAAGATTTATACATTAGACGTTTCATCAATCCAATTCAAAAAGCCATCAACTGGGTCGAATTACATTATTTATAATTCACAGATTAATGCATTATGTAGCGTAATAGTTAAATCTAATAATGACATGATAAACTCATTGACTAAACTTTTTAATAGTTTTGTTACGAATCTGGGGAAGTTTGACAAACAAATTGCAAATATTGTTTCATTTGTCTCTCTTACAGATTTGATTTTTTGTAAGGCACATATATCAAAAAAATATAACTATTGTAAACCTGAAATTTGTGACAGCGATAAATCATTTTTTGAGGAAACGGGTTTGAGGCATCCACTTATTGAACAACTGTTACAAAATGAGTTGTACGTTCCAAATGATGTTACATTGAATAAAGATAATCTGGGGATTTTACTATTTGGTACGAATGCTGTTGGAAAGAGCAGTTTTATAAAAAGTTTGGGAATAGGTATAATCTTGGCACAATCTGGATTTTTTGTGCCGGCGACATCCTTTAAATTTTATCCATACAAACATATGTTTACAAGAATTTTAGGTAATGATAATATTTTTAAGGGATTATCTACGTTTGCGGTTGAGATGCTTGAACTTAAAACCATTCTAATGATGGCGAATAAAGATAGTTTAATATTGGGAGATGAATTATGTTCAGGTACAGAGCAAGATTCAGCAATTAGTATATTTTTAACAGGAATAGATCATTTGTATAAAAAGGAAGCTAATTTTATATTTGCCACACACTTTCATCAAATAACTACTTTTGATGAAGTAATAAATAAGAAAAGGTTATTTATGAAACATATGGCGGTTGAATATAATAGGGAGGAAGACGCGTTAGTATATGATAGAAAATTACGTGATGGTCCTGGTCAAAGCATGTATGGTTTGGAAGTATGTAAAAGTTTACATCTGCCTCAAAATTTTCTGGAAGAAGCGCATAAATTAAGAAATAAATATCAAGAAATAAATAGGAATGTTTTGGAGTGGAAAACATCTCATTTTAATAGTAAACATTTGAAAGGGATATGTGATATATGTAATGAAAAAATGAGCTCGGAAGTACATCATTTACAACATCAACAGGAAGCAAATGAAACAGGATATATAAACGGATTTCATAAAAACCACCCAGCAAATTTATTAAATGTATGTGGTTCGTGTCACGATACTTTGCATAAATCTAGTAAACAGCATGTAAAAAAACGATCTAATGGTAAAAAGAAGTTGGTTGTAATAGAAAATATTTAGATTATATATAATGTTGGATAATGTTAAAGTTTTCTCTCTACTTTTATTATTTATACTTGTTTTTGTTTTATATAAACCGACTAACACAACTTTACCCATACCACCAGTAGTCTCAAACATTTTAAATTTTTTTTCCCAACAAGGGTCATCTATAATGATAGTTGTTTTAGTTATTATTACTATTTTAGTTTATGCGCAAGACGTTGGTTGGGATTTTAATCCACCAACTAATGATCATTTAGAACAAGTATTAATAGCCGAGAATATGTCGAATAGGATGGAGGATGGTATTTGTGTAAAAACAAAAAATGATCTTCATGAGAGAGAACAAAATTGTAATCAATTAACAAAAGGTAATTGCGATGTGTCTGATTGTTGTATATTTTTAAATGGTAAAAAGTGTGTAGCTGGGGATGCTCATGGACCAGTTTATAGAAGCGATGATGATGGAAACAAGCTGGATATTGATAAATATTATTTTAAAAAAAAATGTTATGGGAAATGTAATTAATATGAAACTTATCCATAATAGTAAGTATTTGATTAAATGGTGCAAATTCTTAAAATATATTAGTATATGTCTATCATTTTATCTCCTCCTGGTTCCGGCAAAACAACATGGATAAATAAAAATAATAGTTATATTGAAGACGCTGATATAGTATTAAAGGATTTTCATAGTCGCGAGTATGAAATGTCTAATCCTAATGAATCAGATCGTAAAGACCATTATTTAACAATAGATAAACAATTATCTATTCTAAGAGACAATGGAAGGCATATATTAGGTTCATTATTTTGGGAAGTCGATGCGGATAAAATAGTTATTATAGATCCAACTGAACATAAAAAACGAGTTAATAAAAGAGACGATTTAGAATGGTCAAAAGTAGAATTAGTAATTGAAGCTTTAAAAGAACTTGCCGAAAAATATAATATCCCTATTATATCATCGTTTGATTTTATTTATCCAATTTAAGTAATTTATTTGTCAGGGTTTAACATACCACATTTCCCTTTTTAATATATTCGGTAATAAGGCATAGACAAATCGATTAACGGCTAATTTCCAAAGGATAACATTAAAATATTAGTATAAAATTGATTTATAAATATAAAGATAATATATATATAAATCACAATGATCATCCCAGTGAAATGTTTTACGTGCGGAACTGTCCTTGCGGATAAATACAGATGGTATCAAAATAAAGTAAGAGAGAAGAAGTTAGCAAAAAATATGAATGTAGATAAGGTAGTCTACCTTACAACGGAGTTTATAGACAAGACGCCAGAAGGAGAAGTTTTAGACAACCTCAATTTAAAAAAGATGTGTTGTCGTAGACATATGTTGACGCATGTAGACATAGAATAATAATATTTATATATTATATAATGGGAAAACAATTGCAATGTTGGAGTCGTAAAGGTAAAAAAGGTTCTTATGTGGTGTGTACAGGAAGTCGTGGACAGGCGAGACGTTCAAAGCGTCTGCGTAAGAAGGCGCGAAGTAAATCAAATAAGCAGCGCGGTGGAATGAGCCCTTTTGTTGGAGGAAATTGGTCATCTCAACCAGCAACTTGGCCTGGAGTAGGGGGGGTAGATGGTGTAACAAATCATTATAAATTAAATGAGAATGTTGTGCCGCTTCCAGCATCTAGTTCTCAAACGGGAGGTAAGAAATTGAAATGTTGGAGCCGTAAAAGTAAAAAGGGTTCTTATGTAGTGTGTACAGGAAGTCGCGGACAGGTGAGGCGTTCAAAGCGTTTGCGAAAAAAGAAGCGTAGTAAATCAAAGAAGCAACGCGGTGGGAATAAAGGTGCTCCATTATCGCAAACTTTAGTAAATATGGGGCGTTCTTTATCATATGGCGGAGAGTCATTATTTAATGGTGTACAAGGATACAATGCACCTGTAAACCCATCACCGGAAAACCAGTCTGCGTTGTTCCAAGATAATGGTCCAGATATGAACCATTCAAAAATAAGCGATATTTATACACAAGCACAAAATCAAGTTGGCGCCTTATAATTTTTTCTTTGTATATTATAAATGTTAAAGGCGTTAGATAATAAAGTGCGATCCTTATGTACACCAGCATTCGTTTATTTAGTTATATCGGGGCTTTCAATAATAATCATGATGTTGCAAAATGTCAACGGACCAAAAAATAAATATTGCGTTGGGTTATACGAATGTCATATTAAAGACGGGTCTCATAAATTAGCATTATTTGTGGGAAAACTTATTTACTTAATTTTCTGGACATATATATTAAATATGATGTGTAGTTCTGGATATAAGGATATAGCATGGTTTTTTGTTTTAATACCAATTGTTATTATGTTTGTTCTTATTACATTTTTAATGGTAAAATTTAACGGACATTTAAAATTATAATAAGTATTATATCATTTAAAAAAATATGACAATGATATAATATAATGGAAAGTGAGCTTGTATGGAATATAATAGATAAGTATTTTAATGATAATCCTAATTCTTTTGTTGCACACCATTTAGATTCATACAATGAATTTTTCAACAATGGTTTAAAACATTTGTTCAAGGAAAAAAATCCCATACGAATTATGAAGCAACAAGAAGCAACTACAAAGGAATTTGGTTTACAATGTGAATTATTTTTAGGCGGTAAAAACGGCGATAAGATATATTATGGTAAGCCTATAATTTATGATGAAAGAAACGTTCATTTTATGTATCCAAATGAGGCAAGATTAAGAAATATGACGTATGGTTTTTCAATACATTATGATGTAGATATAGAATTCAATATTTTATCGGAAAGTGGAGAGATGGAAAAACATTCAATAACCCTGGAAAAGCAATATCTAGGACGTTTTCCGGTTATGTTGCAATCTAATTTTTGTATACTTGAGAAATTAGCACCACAAGTTCGATATGAGATGGGTGAATGTACAAATGATCCAGGTGGGTATGTTATTATAGATGGTAAGGAAAAGGTGTTGGTATGTCAAGAAAAATTCGGCGATAATATGCTTTATATAAGAGATAAAGTAAATGATTTATATTCTCATTCAGCAGATATTCGTTCGGTATCTGAAGACGCGTCAAAACCAATTAGAACTACTTCAGTCCGCATAACAACACCATCTCCATCTTCTTCTAATAATCAAATTGTTGTTTTAATACCAAATGTAAGAAAACCAATCCCTCTATTTATTGTAATGCGCGCATTAGGAGTGTTATCGGATAAAGATATTATAACACATTGTTTACTTGATTTAGACAAACAATCCAGTTATATTGAATTATTTATCCCTTCTGTACATGATGCAAATAAGGTTTTTACACAAGAATCAGCATTAGAGTTTATAGCTACCTTTACAAAAGGTAAAACTACATCTCACGTATTAGATATTTTAATGAATTACTTTTTACCTCATATAGGGGAACAAACGTTTAAGAAGAAGGCATTATTTCTTGGACATATAGTATTAAAATTATTAAATGTATTTACAAAAGAAAGTCCTCCAACAGACAGAGATAATTTTAAATATAAAAGAATAGAATTGTCGGGAACACTTATATATGAACTTTTTAAAGAATATTACAATATTATGCTGAATAAAATATATCAAAAAATAGATAAAGAGTATTATTATCATGAAGGTCAATATCAGGGAATGCAGTTTATCAACTTGATCCAAAATAATTCTAAAGAGATTTTCAAAGAGAGAGATGTTGAAATTGGTTTTAGAAAGGCGTTCAAAGGAAATTGGGGTGCTGAAGCACATACAAAACGTAGTGGGGTTGTTCAGGATTTAAATAGATTATCGTTTAATTCTGCATTATCTCAAAGGAGAAAAATTAATTTACCATTAGATGCGAGTGCCAAGGTTATAGGTCCGCGCCTGTTACATGGATCGCAATGGGGGTTTATAGATTTCTTGGATACACCAGATGGAGGAAATATCGGATTACATAAACATATGAGTATTGTAGCGCAAATAACCAACGGGTTTTCAAGTTATCCAATTATTAATTGGTTAAGAATGAATGTTGGTATGAAATTATTGGAAGAGTGTTCATTAAAATTTCTCTCTATAGCAACAAAAATATTTGTAAATGGTGGTTGGGTAGGTAGTTCAAATGAACCACAGTTCATTGTAGAAGAAGTGCAATTTAATAGAAGAAATGCTTTAATATCTATTTATACTAGTATTTGTTGGAATATTGGTGATAACACGATAGAGATTTATACAGATGCTGGTAGATTATGTCGTCCTATATTTTACGTTGAAGGGAAAGGGGATACAAGAATCTGTAGTATAAATAGAAAAAATATAGAAAAATCTTTAATAGATAATAAATTTAGTTGGAATGATTTAATTAGTGGTTTTAATAAAAAGAAGATAGATACATTTGATATAGCTAAAAATAAATTATATTCAATAGGTGAATTGTATGGAGATATAGATAGAGATGAATTGAAAAAAAACCAAGCGATTATTGATTTTATAGATGCATCCGAGGAAAATACTGCGCTTATTGCTGTAAAAAACCAGGATTTAACAAGAACACGTCATACAAATGTAGAGATACATCCTTCTCTCTTATTGGGAGTAATGGGTAATCAAATTGTTTACCCTGAAAATAATCAGTTACCCAGAGATTTATTCTCGTGTGGTCAAAGTAAGCAGGCTGTATCCTTATATCATACAAATTACCAGAATAGAATAGATAAAATGGGGGTGGTTTTAAATTACGGTCAAGTTCCTTTGGTAAAAAGTAGATATTTACAACATATAAATAGAGAGAAGCAACCCTATGGAGAAAACCCTATAGTTGCTATTATGTGTTATGGGGGCTATAATGTAGAAGATTCTATTTTATTTAATGAAGCATCAGTGCAACGTGGGATGTTTAAAACATCATACTATACTAGTTATGAATCCCGAGAGGAAAGTTCAAAAGTATCAGGATCAATGGTAGATACAAAGTTTACAAATATAGAGGCAGAAAATGTAATTGGAACAAAACCAGGATACGATTATAGTTACTTAAATGAACATGGTTTGATTGCTGAAAATACAAAATTAAACGATAAAATCGCATTAATAGGCAAATCAACTATGAATTTGGAAGATCCTAATACAAAAATAGATTCTTCAGTTTATCCAAAGAAGGGGCAACTAGGATATGTGGATAAATCATTTATGACAGAAGGGGAAGAAGGTTTCAGATTGGCGAAAATCAGAATTAGAGAGGATCGTATTCCGGTGGTTGGAGATAAGTTCTGTTCTAGATGTGGACAAAAAGGAACAGTTGGATTAGTGATACCTGAAGAAAGTATGCCTTTTACATCAGAAGGAATACGCCCTGATATTATTATTAACCCTCATGCCTTACCTAGTCGCATGACTATTGGACAGCTTGTAGAAGTATTAACTGGAAAAGCGTGTTTATACTATGGGGCACATGGTGATTGCACGGCATTTATCAGTGAAGGTCCTAAAGACGAAATATTTGGTAAATTATTATCAGACGTCGGGTTTCATAAATCTGGAACTGAACTTTTATATAACGGTCAAACTGGAGAGCAATTAGACGCAAATATTTATATTGGTCCTACATATTATATGCGATTGAAACATATGGTAAAAGATAAAATAAATTACCGGGCGCAAGGTCCAAGGACTGTATTAACCCGACAAACCGTTCAAGGTAGAGCGAATGATGGTGGATTAAGAGTTGGAGAAATGGAACGGGATTGTTTAATTTCTCATGGTGCTACGAGATTTTTACAAGAGTCGATGCTAACAAGAGGGGATGAATATTTTATGGCGATTTGTAATAAAACAGGTACAATTGCTATTTTTAATGAAAGTAAAAATTTATTTTTAAGCCCGATGGTAGACGGACCCATACAATTTTCAGGAACAGTAGATGAAAATTTAAATATCATTAATATTAGTAAATATGGGCGTGATTTTAGTGTTATTAAAGTTCCATATACATTTAAATTATTAATGCAAGAATTGCTTACTATGAACGTTCAAATGCGTATTATCACTGAAGCTAATATTGATCAATTAACTAGTATGTCTTACTCTGATAATGTAAATAAATTAGTTTCCAATAAAGTAATTGATTTTTCAAAGGTTTCTGAAACAAAACAAAAGGAGAAAGAAACGGATGGGTTAAATACTAAGTGGTGGTTTGAAGATTCGCCTGAGACTTGGGCTAAACAGTACGGGGATGTTGATCAATCAAACGTGAAAACCTGGGGTAAACAACCAAGTGTGAATAATTGGGACCCATCTAAACCTACATCAACGTATGATGTAACATATGATGTGGGGATGGAAGTAAATTATACTATGGATTTAAATCCTCAAAGAATATGGACAATAAAGGAAAAAATAGGTGCCGGGACATACCAAGAGGATTTTATATTATTAACTACAGATTTAGTAAACCTTCCAGAGTTTGCAATTTTGATAAATGATGGCACAACAGCAACAATAACTGTTGGTAAACTTACAATTTCAGTTAGAACATATCAGCGAGATGATCCAAATCCATATGACGACCAAGAATATGGAAAACAAGATGCCCACATTGATAATACTGGGCGACCATATGGTTGGCAACAACGCACACCTTCACCATCCCCAGATTATGGTCCACCCAACTCTTCGACCTCCCCAGATTATGCACCACCTTCACCCCCCGAGTATAAACCACAATCACCACCATATCCACCTACATCACCAGAGTATAACCCGCGTTCACCCCCGCTTTCATATTCACCTACATCACCTCCATATTCGCCTACATATTTACCAACATCACCTTCATATGCCCCACATTCACCTACATATGAACCAGGTAATTTTAAATCATACCAAGACGAACTATCAAATATAGATGCGAGAACTGAAGGTGAAAATATTATAAATGAAATTAGCGAACTAAATGAAAATAATGATTCACCGATCATTAAAATAAATACTTCTGATTTAAATGATTTGACCGGTTTAACAATTCCAAAAAAAAGCACTGAGGATAAATTACAATTTTTAGGAGATTCTAATTTACAAAAACCAGAAGACGGGGATGAAGAGAGTGAAGATTCTGGATTAAAAAAGACAATTAAATTAAATTAATACAAAATTGAAACAAATTAAAATAGTATTTGTATTATAAATATGGCAAGTTCGGGAACAGGAAGTGGGAATACATCAGTTGTTCATAAATCACGAGAAATTATGTTGAAATATCTTGATTATCAAGGATATAATGTTTCTGATTACAATGATACAAGCATTAATGAGGTACATCTAATGATTCAAAATAAGCAGTTGGATATGTTAATGAATAATAGTGACGACAAAAAGGTGTATGTTAAATATCATTTAGGGAAATCGCTTAGACCCCAATATATTCATGATATGATAGACGATCTTTATAATTTAGAACAAATTTTAACAAAGGAAGATATGTTAATAGTAATTATTAAAGATGAGCCTAATGATACTATGATTAATTTGTTAAAACATTTGTATGCTGATAGACAAATTTACATTTCTGTATTTAATATTAATCGTTTACAATTTAATATACTTGAACACATAATGGTCCCTAAACATACAAAATTGACGAGTGAAGAAGCCATTAAATTTAGAAAGGATGAAAACATAAATAATGATAGTCAGATCCCTGAAATTTCGCGTTTTGACCCAGTAGCATTAGCTATCGGTTTGAAACCTGGTGATATTTGTAAAATACTACGTCCAAGTAGGATTTCTATTACATCAGATTATTATCGATTTTGTATAAATAATTAGTCTATAATATATATAAATGACTTCACCTGATATTTATAAAAAAAAATTAAATGAATTATCAGATAGATTTTACTTAGTTGCTGAAGGTTTGGAGAGGAATTTCATTGCACATAAAGTTTATCCTAATCATGACGAAAATAATAATTTATATGAGCGGGATAAAAATAATATGGAATCATTAACTCAGCAATTTTTTTTACTTAAAAATAATATTGAAAAAGAATCTACAAAGCTTCAACAGAAAGTCAGCTTACAAGATAGTGAAATAGATAGATTAAGAAAACTTAATAAAGGTCTTCAAAAAACAGAGAATAGTTTAGATGGAAGTGATTTAGGAAGTAGAGAAATGATAAATGATTTTCAAGTGGGATATAATACTTCATTAATAGAATTAACCTCAAAATGTATAGGTGTAATCTTAATATTTTTTATATTTTATTTACAACAAAATAAATAGATATATATAAGACATTTTATATAAATATATAATATATAATGTCTTTTTTAGAAGTAAAACCTAACCAGAAACACCTTTCACAGGGAGAATTACTAAATAAACATTCAAATTATATAAATGATAAGTGTGATTACTCTTTAATTTCAAAAAGCACAATGGAATATATGGATTCAATCAACGACTCATCGAGTAAATTAGATTCAACCAAATCACACACAATTACATCAAGTGAAGTAAATCAAGGCGAATTTAAAGAATTAGAATCATTAGATACATCCTTTAATAAGGTATTAGCCGAATATACACTAACACTTAAATTAATGAATGAAGAGATTGTTAAAAAATCAGCAAATTATTCAACAATAAAAGACTTATTTGGTAAAGTTGTTATTAATAATGATTCCGACAAGGTATTTGTTAATAATTATGGCGTTACACATAAATATAGCAAACAATCATGGGATAATAATAGTTCAACATGCCCACAAACTCCAATGGGGAGCACAGGTTCATATGATTTAAGTACCTTACCACAAGGTTCAAATATGGGAATTGGTCAAGCATGTTATATTGCTGGTAAAAATATTCAAAATAAACAAACAAAGGAAGTTGCATGGGTTGATATACAAGGATTAAAACATATATATGGTAATACTTCATGGAAGAATAAATCAAAAACTTGTGATATTGATCCGATTAAAGTAAGCGACAACGCTTATAATTCAATTCCATCCGGTTCAAATATGACAGACAAAGATTTATGTATGACTTTAGATGTAGATCCTAAAATATTTTCAAAGTTAAATACATTGAATGGTGAATTAATGGACATTGCAAATGAAATTAATAATAAAATGAAGAAATTAAATATAACAGACAAAAAAATATCAAGCCAAATGACAGAACAACAAGGTAAATTCGTTTCTTATATTAACGAATTAAGCAGTGATAGAGATCAGATTCATACGTTTTCAAATAATTACCAAAATGTCGCAGGTCTCCAAGATGATACACGTTTAATGTATAATACTTATTATTATAATTATTTAGCATGGACACTTGCTGCTTTAACTATCGGGGGTATAACAATACATCAGATAACAAGAAAATAAATAATATGTATTTATTTATATATATGTTAGCTGAAGACACCTTTTATAAGACAAAATATCCAACAATATTAGATTTAAAAAATAAAGAAGCTGAATTTGATAAGGTCATGGCACAATATATAAGTGTATATAAATCACATTTAAATGGTATGTCTGGAGATAATTCGAAGTGGGCTGATTATGATAATACTATTCCAGCGGAAACATTGAATTCATTTTCCACCGTTCCGCCGGGTGGATCCAGTAATAATGTAAAAATGCTCGGAAAAGGTAATAATTTACAAGTTTGTAAAAGTTTAGTTAAAGATGGAAAGTTTTCATCTATAGTATTTATCGAGGGTTTGAAAGCCGATAATAAATTTAATAACACCTGTTATGGGTTACTAGAGGAAACAAAGGTAAAGCCAAACGAAATAGGTACAATGAAAGGATTTTATACATCTGTTGCCGTTAATGGGGGGGAATCTTCCACAAACGATTCAAAAAAAATGGTGATTGATGAACTAGTTGTATTAAATACTAAATTACATGTTATAATTGGTGAAATAAAGGATTTGGTATCAAAAATATATTCAGTTGGGGGTGATGATGATATAGAATCCGTTAATAAATTAACGGAACTTAAGCAACGAGGTAATGCTTTAGATAATGAAAGAAATAAATTAAAGAGAGAACATTCAATTGTACAATCGTTAAAGGCGAAAAACAACGCTGGGCAATTGGACATAAGAAGGAATGAATATATGTTAGTAGGTTTTACATTATTAGCAGTTGGCATTGGAGCATTTACATTCAAAACAATTATGAAAGAGAGAAGTTCTATATAATATACTTTTATATCTAGTTATATTAGATATAAATGGTTTTAGAACAACTTATGAATGAGATGCAAAAAATATTTAATGATAAGGATAATATAGTTGAAATAGAACAAGGTAAATCATTTTTAGACTATAAGAAAAGGAGGGAGGGTTTTAGTAAAAAAATAACAGCATTAGATAGAAATTCTAATGATTTACAAGAAATGGATAAATTGGAAACTCAACTTCAAAGATCTATAAGTAGCTATGCAACAGCAAGCAAAACGTTAGCTTCTGATACAGCTAGCTATTTAGATAATGAAAGAAATCTAACTGGGATGAAAGAAAAAAATGTATATGTAAATAAACAAATTAGTTATCCTTCTTCTAAATTCGAAGGATGTTTTGCTGATAAAAACTTCACTGCAATAGGTAAACCTTCATCTGGAGAGAATAAATACACTGAAAAGCAATGCCGTATGATGGCTATAAACAAGGGAAAGACAATATATGGTTTACAAAATGTAGACGAGAAGGGTCTAGCAGATTGTGTTATAGGGGATAATTTGAAGAATGCTAAACAATTTGGTTCTCCATCGGTTAATAATTTTTCGGTTAGTGGTGGTGATATTATGGGTGGTGATTATACTTGCCCCGATGGGACAACATATCAAGTTGGTGCGGTTAAAGGGACCGATTGTGGTGCAATGTCTGGCGAAGGAGGTATAGCAGGTCAGTGTTGGAAAAAGGCAGGACCATGGTCTAATAATAAGGTAGTTTGTGGAAAGATATCAGAAGATAAAAATAAATTAAGTAATGTTTTGTACCACCAATTAAATGAAGAGAATTTTTTTCAACCTCCCAATAAACTTCCAGCCAATGTTAGTACGGATGGTCGATGTGGACCATCGTTTGGGAATAAGGTATGTCAAGGAAAGGCTTGTTGTTCTAAGTTTGGTTGGTGTGGTGGACAACAAGGTACAAGTAGTGACTGGTGTTCAGATGGACAAGAGGGAACTGGAGATGGAAAATATGACGGAAAACCTATTTTACAACCAACCCCTTTAATTACGGATAAAAGCAACCCCCCTACTTATATTGGTGGTAATGTATATAATACACGAGAACAGGCTTCAAATGCATGTAAATCTTA
>Ga0115559_1002116_pt1 | contig 12887 bp, 6 predicted proteins | sample COGITO_mtgs_1105_3_FD_87281 | JGI IMG/M metagenome (GOLD analysis project Ga0115559, IMG submission 87281) | Pelagic marine microbial communities from North Sea - COGITO_mtgs_110506 | ecosystem: Environmental > Aquatic > Marine > Epipelagic | place: Germany:Helgoland, sampling site Kabeltonne... | reverse complement strand
TGACGACAACAGTCCAGATGGTACTGGTAGATTGGCAGATGCATTGGCGACGTCTGAACAAAAACTCTTCGTACTGCATCGGTATAAAGATCGTGGTTTGGGACCTGCCTATTTGGATGGTTTTCGATGGGCTCTTCAAAATACAAACAACTATCAAAGCATTTTTGAGATGGACGCTGACTTTAGTCACCAACCCAAATATCTCCCAACACTATTGGAAGCCCTTACAGATTCTGACATTGTGCTGGGATGCAGATACATGACTGGTGGTGGTGTTGAAGGATGGGCCACACATCGACAATGGTTGAGTAAGTTGGGCAATCTGTATGCCAAAAAACTCTTACACCTCAACTACAAAGACCTCACTGGCGGATTCAAGTGCTTTCATCGCAGAGCCCTCGAAACACTCAATCTAGATTCCATTCAATCCAATGGCTACAATTTCCAAGTAGAAGTTACCCATCAAGCCCATCATAAAGGGCTTAGAATTACAGAAGTACCCATTGTCTTTGTAGAAAGAGAACAAGGGGTGTCAAAAATGAATTGGGGCATTTGCTTAGAGGCCATTACTGGGATGTGGACATTGCGGAAATCGACGGACGATACCCCCTTGACTCATAAACAGTAATCTCGAAGACGCTGGATGATAATCACAGTCGACATATGAGACACAACTACGTTACATTGCTAACACCTTCTTCTGGTGAACAATGCAAGCAATAACTGTCGATACTCTAAGCAAATCTTATGGTGCACACCAAGCTGTACATAATATCAGTTTTTCCATTTCAAAGGGTGAAGTGGTTGGATTTTTAGGCCCCAATGGTGCTGGGAAATCCACCACACTCAAGATCCTTACAGGCTTCCTTTCTCCAAGCAAAGGTTCTGCTTGTATCAATGGTATAAACGTGCTTGAAAACCCAATCAAAGCACAACAAAACATGGGATACTTACCAGAAAATGCACCCTTGTATCCGGATATGACAGTTCTTGAATATCTAAAATACATCTCCAACATTCGAGGCATGGGAAAAGCAGAAAGGCAACTCGCAATCGAAAAAATCAGTGCTCAGTGTCAAATTACCGAACGGTGGCACCAACCGATTGGCGAACTATCCAAAGGATACCGTCAACGTGTCGGACTTGCACAGGCACTAATTCATGATCCGCCGATTGTTGTATTGGATGAACCCACAACAGGATTGGATCCCAATCAGATTGTAGAAATGCGCAATCTCATTCGAGAAATAGGGAAAACCAAAACGGTCATCTTAAGCACACATATTTTGTCAGAAGTACAGATTACCTGTGACCGTGTATTAATCATCGATAAAGGTCAGTTGGTTGCAGATGGAACTGTACAAGAAATCATCTCGCAATCTCAAAGCCATTTAAACTGGAAAGTTGTGTTGGAAAGACGTAAGGTGCACCTAACTCCAGAGCAAATTCAATCCAAATTTAGCAACATCGAAGGTATTGATACATGTGCCCCCCTTCCAAATCTTTTAGATGGTGCGTTGGGTTTTTCCCTTTCCTGCAGTAAAGATGTCCGAGCAAATGTTTTTGATTGCTGTGTTGAAAATGGCCTTGTATTGTTGGAACTCAGCCCCCATAAAGATGATTTAGAATCCGTATTCCATCGCTTGACCGAAGGTGTTTAATGGCATTTATCATCGGCACGGCAGGACACATTGACCATGGTAAAACATCACTCATCCGATCTTTAACTGGGGTAGATCTGGACAGTGCTCCGGAAGAAAAGGAACGAGGCATTACCATCGCGCTGGGCTTCACTAGTCTCAACCTTGACCAAACCAAAGTGTCTTTTGTCGATGTTCCTGGACATGAAAGATTAATTCGAACCATGATTGCTGGAGCAACCGGTTTGGATGCTGTATTGCTCTGTGTTTCTGCAATTGATTCCGTTATGCCGCAAACGGTAGAACACCTAAATATTCTACACCTGTTGAATATACCACAAGGAATCATTGCCATTACAATGTGCGATCTCGCAGACGAAGATGATATTGAATTAATTACAGAAGAGTTACAAGAGTTGATTGAGGGTACATTTTTAGAAGGAACGCCAATAATTCAGACCTCCTCCGGCTCTACTGATACTCCTCCCTTTGGGCAACAAGAATTACAACTTGCGATTCAACGATTGCTTAAAAGCAAAGAAAACATTGAAGACAGCACTCCTTTTCGACTCCCAGTAGATCGAGTCTTTTCTCAAAAAGGCTTTGGGACAGTGGTTACTGGAACTGCACGGGGTGGTTCAATTATCAATGGACAGACCGTTCAGATTCTACCTGGCAACCATACTGCCAAAGTTCGAAGTATTCAGAATCACAATACAACTGTTGACCAAGCATCCGGTGGACGACTTGCCCTAAATCTATCGGGAATCTCCACAGACGATTTGTCACGAGGCTCGATAATTGTTTCTCCAGACTCTATTGTCTCAACACAAATTGTAGACTTGTCGTATCAGCACCTCTCCAATGCATCTGATTTAGAGAGTGGCACCCGTGTCCGAATGTTGTTTGGCTCCAGCGAAGCACTTGGAAAAGTATATCGTGTTGATGAAGCCGAACATGCGTTTGAGTCAGATGAAAAGGGGTTCCTACAAATTCGATTGGATACACCCCATATCCTCTGTCAACATGACCGTTGCATCATTCGTAGAGAGTCTCCTCTAGAAACACTTGGAGGCGGACACATAATCGATCCCTACGCTCCCAAAATACGAACGCGCAATAGAGAGAATCAACATCAGTTTCTGATACGAGCCCTAAATGGAGATTCCATATCTCTGTTGGAACGAATGAATAGACAGGGACGAAGCATACAAGAGCATGCGCTACTCAACATAGATGGTGGTGTTTTACTTGGGAAAACATATTATGCCCCCTCAGTCGTAAAAGGTCTGTTGAATCAATTGATCTCTGTTGTAGAGCAAATACATATCACCCAACCTCTTAAAATGGGTACGACACGAATGGAGTTGTATACAGACTTTCCATTTTTGGAAAAAGATGGATTGCACGACTTGGTCAGCCTATCTGTCCAAAACCATCAATTAAAAGATAAAAATGGTCGATTGCACCATCCAAGTTTTTCTGTTCAACTCAGCCCAAAGCAACGTGCTGAAATTGACAAACTGTTACAGGAACTTTTGGATAAACGATTGGTGGGTCTACCACTTAAAGAATTGTCTACAATCCCGAAGGCCCTAATACACTACGCTTTTGAAACTACACAGATTGTACGGGTTGCAAACAATATTGTACACCCCATATGCCTCAATGATTTATTGGTCAAATTACGACAACACTTTGAGGAACATCAAACCTTGAGCACAACAGAATTCAAAGAGATGACTCAGTTATCTCGTAAATTTTCCATTCCTTTGCTAGAATGGATGGATGAAAATCAGAAAACCCGCCGAAATGGTGATGTTCGCATCTCCGGTGGAACATTGTCAGAGGATGTATAAATGACTCATTCCAAGTCGCACACACGTATTGGTCGTATGGTTCTTGTAGGTATCACCACTCTTTTTTCCACTGTCGCATTGGCTCAAGAGCCTTCTAGTACAGATGAATCTACACAAAATGAGGCTGCACAGGTATCAACTGCAAAGGCACCGACTCCTGTAAATGCTTCAACCTTGGTTGTTGAATCACCTGTTGTAGCAGAAGTCTTTGTCGACAATCAACCTGCTGGACAAACACCATTGACGCTAGAGATAGAACCTGGGAAGCACACTGTACGAATTTCTGCAGATGGTTTTGATCCATTCGTTCGTCGCGTAACCGTAATTGATGGTCAAACAGCACAATTGACAGCAGACCTCATGGAAGGTGGCGGAACCGTTGAATTTCAAGCCTCCGTCAGTCCTGCTACTTTGATATTGGACGATGGGGAAATGATTTTGCCAATTCGACTCAATGAACTGTCCGAAGGTGATCACAAATGGGAAATCCGGGCTACCGGTTATGAAACGGCCACCGGTATGTTCACGTTGGTAAATGGTAAGAATGTCTTTATTTATGAGACATTGGATTCTTCGCTGGGAAAAGTATTGATTGAAAGCAATCCACTCGATGCAACTGTATTTTTGGATGGAGAGAACATTGGACTGACACCAATCTCCATGGAAAATGTGGATTCTGGTGTACACAGTGTCGTCATCGAAAAGAAACGGTATGCCACAGCATATCGAAGCATGGACAACACGCTTGGTAACAAAGGGGTTGTCAAAGCATCTATGAGTAAAATGGGAGCCAAGGTTCGCATTAAAACTCAAAGTAAGGATGCCAATGTGTACATCGAAGACCATCTCGTTGGAACAGGTAAAAACGTCAGAGTTGGATTGGTCGAAAAGGGAAACTACGATGTACGGATTGTCTCAGAAGGCTATAAAACCCTTCAATCCGATATTCACATTCCACATTCTGGCAAAGTAAAGTTTTCAGCAACGCTTGTCGCCAATGATGACTCTGGAATGCCCAGCCTTACAAAAAAAGGTGCCCAAAAGTCTATCAACTGGACCTTATGGGGCAGTGTAGCACTAGGCTCAACCGCTGCTGTTGCTGGAACTGTCCTGTTTGTGCAATCACAAGAAGTCGAACCCGCTCCATCTGGAGATGCCGTCATCGCATTGCCATAGCACACCTCAAATTAAAACAGAATATTGTCAAATTTACAAACTCACAGGAACTACATCATGTCGAAAACCATGCGCAGTCTCTCCTTTATTTTTCCAAGCCTTTTGTTGGCATGTACTCCAACAGCCGAAACAAAAACCGCTATATTCCTGACTCTTTCGACAGACGGTGAGTATACGCTACAAGAGTATGCTGATTATGCCTTTATTGTAGTCGACCCTGTTGAAGGTAGTTTTCTCACAGCAGAAGGTATTGAACCGAGTGCAGGTGAATTCTCGTCGGGATTTGGCGTCAAGACTGAATTTGGAAATTTCAACGAAGAGGATGATGCTCTAGAGATGCGAGTTCGAATGGATCTAGAGAAATTTGACACTGAACCAATATTAGAGATCGGTTTTAGCGCTCAAAATGGTGGCCCATTTAACTTCAGTGGCTACACAATGGATGGACAAGTCCAATATTTAGAGGCCCCCCTGTATGGCCCTGTGGCTTTTGTTCAAGATCAAATCGCTCTTGGAGAATTAACTTTTTCTCTACTTGAGACACCATTTCACGGCTGCAATAACGGAAGTGATGATGATGCAGATGGATGGACAGACGCAGATGATCCAGACTGTGCAGGTGATGGGATATCTGAAGACGGCTATGGAAACACACAATGCAACGATGGTATCGACAACAATCAAGATGGTGTCATGGATGCTCTAGATGAGAACTGTGATTCAGCCCTTGACGATACTGAAATGACCGGCTGTGAAGATGGTGAAGACAATGATGCCGATGGATGGATCGACTTTGATGATCCGGACTGTGCAACGGGAATAACGGAAATTGGATTTGGAGATACAGAGTGCAATGATGGGATCGATAATGATGCTGACGGATTGACGGATTCCGAAGATGACCAATGCGATATAGCCATTCACATCAAAGAAGAAGCCCCTCCTTGCGAAAATGACCAAGATGATGATGGAGATGGATGGATCGATCTTGCAGATCCAGACTGTATGAATGGAGACTTGGAAAACACGACCACATCCATCTTTCGCTGCAACGACGGGTTAGACAACGACGGCGATGGCTTGGTGGATGCAAACGATCCTTCCTGCAATGAAGGATTAGACGATACCGAATCAAATGCCTGCGAAGATGGGTTTGACAATGATTTTGATGGATGGACAGATTTAGAGGACTTGTCTTGTACAGACTCTCTCGTTGAAAGTGAAGGTGGGATCGAAGGATTCACACAATGTTCTGATGGTTTAGACAACGATGCAGATGGACTGGTTGACTCTGAAGATCCAGAATGTCTCACAGCATCTGTAAACAGCGAAGCTTCACCTTGTGTAGATGGATTGGACAACGACAATGACGGTTGGTTTGACTCTGAAGATCCAGATTGTGGAGATGTCTTCGATGAAGTGGGCGTTGTGTCTGATGGTCCAGCATGCAACAATGGATTGGATGACGATGGTGATGGTGCTGTCGATGCGATGGATGGAGGATGTGCTTCTGCTGCCGACAATGATGAAGGCGATAGTTGTGGTGATGGTTTGGACAATGATGCAGATGGATGGATTGATTCAGACGATCCGGACTGCACTGGCATTGGAGACGAACAAGGATTCGGTTCACAACTGTGCAACGACGGTATTGACAACGACGGAGATGGCTATATTGATGGAATGGACTCAGCATGTGGAACGGCAAGAGCAACCACAGAGTTGGATGACTGCGAAGACGGTGTAGACAACGATTCGGATGGATGGATTGATTATGCAGACCCAGATTGTCAGAATTCAGATGATGAAGTTGGTGGGTTTGATTCCTCCTATGAATGCAATGATGGCTCCGACAACGAATCACAACCGGATGCTTTGATTGATGCAGATGATCCGCATTGTACAAGTGCCACCGATGATTTAGAACAAAACACAGCGTGTGATGATGGTATAGACAATGATGTTGATGGATGGACAGATTTGGATGACCCAGGTTGTACAAACGGAACCGACAACAATGAAGGTCCCGTAGCCTCTGCTTATATTTGCAACGATGGTACAGATAACGATGGTGATGGTCTTATAGATGCAGCAGATCCAGCCTGTGAAGATGGTTATGGTGCAGATGAGACCGATCCTGTAACAGGATGCAATGATGGTACAGACAATGACAACGATGGTTGGACGGATGAAGAAGATCCTGACTGCGCAAGCGGAACCGTCGAAGTTGGATTTGGAAACACAGACTGCAATGACGATGTCGATAATGATTCCGATGGGGATATCGACTTGGATGACGTAGACTGTAGCAGTGCTATGGATACAAGAGAGCAAGCCGCATCTTCTTATTGTACTGATGGATTCGACAACGACAGCGATGGATGGGTCGACAACGAAGACTTAGACTGTATGACAGGTGATGAAGAACTCGACTTTTCGATTACTGCCTGCAATGATGGTGTGGACAATGATGGCGACGGTGACATTGATGTCAATGATTTTGGATGCTTGTCTTCATTAGACAACAACGAGAGCGCAGGACAGTGTGAAGATGACATCGACAATGATGCTGATGGGTGGACCGATTCAGCAGATCCTGCTTGTGCAAGTGGTGGAAACCTAGAAAATGACGGGTACTCTGGAACGCAATGTAATGATGGGATTGACAACGATGGTTCCTTGTTGATTGATTCTGTAGATCCAGCCTGTGAATCTGCTTTTGATACCGTTGAAGACAGCAATGCTAGCATCTGTGCAAATGGTATCGATGATGATGGTGACGGATGGGTTGATGACGATGATGTCGAGTGCCAGATGAATGTCAGCGAAAGTGGACTCAGTGCATTTTTATGCAATGACGGTATAGACAATGATGGAGATGGCTACGATGATGCTGACGACCCTGATTGTGAAGTGGCATGGGATGAAGATGAAGCAGATACAATCGATTCTTGTGGTGACAACGAAGACAACGATGGCGATGGTTGGATCGACGCAACGGATCTCGATTGTAGAACGTATGGAGAGGAAATAGGCTTCAGTACTCTGTCCTGTAATGATGGGCTTGACAATGATGGCGATGGCTTGGTGGATGCCAATGATATGGGGTGTGATGATGGTCTAGACTTCAGTGAATACGACATGACCAGCAGCTGTAACAATGGCCTAGACGATGATTCTGACGGGTGGTTGGATCTTCAAGACCCAGATTGTTTTATCAATGGAGATGAAACGAGTACTGCCATCTTTGCATCTGGATGTGCAGATGGACTAGACAATGATGGTGACGGGTCGACAGATGGAACCGACTTTGGTTGTGCATCGGCCTTTGACAACTCCGAAGACAGTTCTGTCGGGTCTTGCTCTGACAACTTGGACAACGATGGTGATGGATGGATCGACGATTTGGATGCTGATTGCGGCCTCTTTGGGGAGCAGGAGCAAAATCTTTACCCGATCGAGTGTTCGGATGGTATAGACAACAATGGTAATGGCTCCATAGACGGAAATGATACCGGTTGTGTCAATGGATGGGACAACAACGAATTTGCCCTCTCTCCTGTCTGTCTGGATGGCATCGACAACGATGGCGACGGATGGATCGACGAAGAAGATACCGACTGTATTGAAACATCTGCCGAAAGTGGACCAGACATCTGGCAATGTTCCGACTTCATCGACAACAATGGAGATGGAGATATCGATGGTGATGATGTGTACTGTTTGAGTGCATACGACAACGTTGAATCCGATGGGCTCATCTACAACTGTTCTGACACCATAGACAATGATGGTGACGGATGGATTGATGCTGAAGATCCAGACTGTGATTGGAGCACAGAAGAAGTTGGGGAGGAAATCCGCTTCACATGCAACAATTTACAAGATGACGATGGCGATGGCTTAATCGACTCTGACGATCCAGGATGTGAGACGGCATTCCTATCTGATGAAACACACACACCTGAATGTGCTGATGGAATTGACAACGATTCAGATGGGTGGACCGATTTAGACGATCCAATTTGTTCGAGTGCCAATACCTTGTTTGAAAATGACGGAGCAGGTGGAACGTATCAGTGCAACGATGGAACAGACAATGATATCGATGGTTTTGTTGATGGAGTAGATCTAGGCTGTGACAATGGCTATGATGATGATGAGCAGGATCCAAGTACAGAGTGCAACGATGGGATTGACAATGACTCTGACGGTTGGACTGATTTGGATGATCCAATCTGCACTTCTATCGCAGTAGAAACCGAAGATGATGGGTTCGTACCAAACGGTTCTCAATGCAACGATGGGATTGACAATGATACCGATGGTACCGTTGACAGTAACGATCCACAATGTCTAAGTTCTTCAGATACTTCCGAGGCATTCTGAGAAATACGCCTATCCAATCGATACTGTGTTCCACCGCTTCTAGTAAAATTGAGTACAACTCGTACTATGCCAATATCGACTGTTGGTATATTACGGGTTTACAGCATTTTGCGCCCACTTGGGCCACCATGACGGTACTGGAACATCATGAACAGCCCATCGTTCAGATTGAATACCACAATGATGAAGCGCAAAATGACTGGGGAAATACGATGGTGATTGGCCCCCACCATAAAGGTTGTCTCCAACCAACGCCAAACCTGCAAAGGCCGCATGTAACCGTATCTGATGCATCACACCGGTTTTCATCGTTGCTTGCCACAACTGCAAATCCGAAGCACCCTTAGTCATCGGTGCAGATGCTAGATGAGTCAATTTTGTTGTTGCTGCATACCACTTCCCTCTATGAGGTGTATTTTGTCCTCTTTGCACAATCATTTTACGACGACTTTTCTTATCGTGACCAATGGGAAAAGAAACCACATTTGTCTTCCAAGGCACCGTCTTTCGTGTCAAAAACACATAGCGTTTTAACAGTTGCTTTCTTGTAAAATCTCGTCGCAGTTCTTCCAACTGGGCTTCCGTTCGAGCAACCAACAACTGACCTGATGTGGGAACATCCAATCGATGAGCGATACCACCCTCAAATCCAGTCGGCCAAGATCTTTGATGATCTGGAAATTGAATCTGTAATTCTGTTAGCATGCAGTCTCGCGTCGGGTCTTTGCGAAATGGAAAGCACGATACACCTGAACGTTTACACAATACTATTGGAGATCCGGTATCCATTTCACCCTCATACTACCGATGGTTGCCAAGATGGCAACACAGGTTGCCACCGCATAAAACAATGTAGTACTGTAATGCAACACCATCCAACTGGCACCATAAATGCCGGCAACTGCACCAATGCCCCCTATCGATGTACTCAACAAACTCTGTCCCGTAGCAGACAAATCTGGTGGGGTCATAGATTTCACCAAACGAACGACCGCCAACCAAAAGACACCAAAGGTGATGCCATGCACTGCTTGTGCCAAAATCACCATCCAAGCCTCAGATGCAATCATCATCAACACCCATCGGGGAATGGCCAAGGCACAGGAGAAGACCAACAATCTATTGGGCGCAAATCGTTCTAAGTACTGGGCTTGTTGAAAGACTACAATCTCAACGATTACCCCCAGCAGAATGGCAAAGGAGGCCCATTGAACAGAAACGCCTATCTCTTGTGCATGCTTAATGATATAACTGGAACTTCCTAAGTGTACGGAGAAATGTAAACTCGCACACAACAATATCCAGAGCAACTCCTTACGCTTCAGCAATCTTTGTACTGATTCCCATTTTGGTCGGGGCAATTCAACGCGAACATGAGGTATCGTAAAGATGTACAGACCCAATAAGATGGTTACAATCGTACCTCCGACAATCCCCCAACCAATGAACCAACCAATAATTCCGACCCCGACCATATAGCCAATAGAACCCCATTGACGAATGGATCCATACTTAAACTTGGTCAACGTTGGAGGGTTTTCAGGTTCGGATGTAGAGACTGAAGATTGCTGCCGAAGCCCTTCTAATGTCATTGCATCACTCAACGCAGCTACCGGTGCCCAACCAATCGAATACAAAAGCATGCCCAACCAAACCCAATTTGGCTCAAGATACACAACCCCCAACAGACCAATCACAGCAGTCCACACCGATATTTGCAACACTCGCACCGTATGTTGCATCCAATCAGCCAACCAACCCCACAAAGGGGCTACCACTATCAGAATGAACGAAGGCATGGACAGTAACAATCCAATGTCTTGAATATTGCGGGTTTCAAATTCTGTGACCAAATACGGAAAAAGCATTCCCAACGGTACATAGGATAAAAAGTACAGTGCGGGCATCGATGGTAGGTGCTTTGGCATGGGTTGCTATCTATCGTGTCCATGTGTATTCTGCGAATTATAAGGCTTGTCTATTTTGACCAATTCCTGTCCGATTGTCTGAATTTAACAAGGAATTGGTTATGGTATCCATACAGCACAATTCATGAGGGCATACATGGGATTTGTACATCTACACAACCACAGTCAATTTACCATTTTGAATGGCTTACCATCTCCACCAGCCTTTATTGCAGAAGCCGAAAAGTTGGAAATGCCTGCCGTGGCAGTTACGGACACCTGTAATTTATTTGGAGCCGTACAATTCCATAAAGCGGCTAAAAAAAGTTCTGTTAAAGCCATCTTTGGATCTGAGATATGGATGTGGCCAGAAGGCATTGAAGACATTCAAAGAATCCAACAAAGTAAACGAGCACCCGATGGTGGCTGGCATCTCAATTTTTTAATTCAAAACAAAGCCGGCTATCACAACCTCTCAAAGTTGATCACCGAAGGTATCTATCATGGTATACACTACCGCCCACGTATTGACTGGAATCTCTTAGAAGAGCATTCTGAAGGACTGTTAATTACAACCAGTGGATTAAATGGACCCTTGGGATATGCGATGGCACAAGCCAATCCTATGGAAGAAGCCAAGCAGATATTGGAGCGTTTGGGAAATATATTTGGAGAAGACCGATTGTTTTTGGAATTACAAGATTTTGCAATTCCCAATCAACCCAAACTGAATACCCTCGCAAGAACACTGTCTTCAGAAATGGGAATCAAAACAGTCGTCACCAATGATGTTCGATATATGAAACCTCAAGATGCTGTCTCCTTAGACCTGCTCAACTGCATTTCATTTGGACAAGGCTTTAATGACAGTGACCGCAAAAGCATGCCGACGGATCAACAATACTTCAAAACAGAACAAGAAATGCGCGCGTTGTTTGTCAACGACCAAGATGCCATTGATAGAACTGTAGAGATTGCTGAATCCTGCAATTTCAAGTTTGAATTTGGAACCTACTTCTTTCCAGCAACGACACCACCAGATCCAGACAAACTTCTGGAGAGTGGTGAAGTCGCCAAAATGAATCAAAAGGAGTATTGGGCTGATTCCCAAGCAAACTGGGAGTACTTCTACAAAGCGTTTCCACCTCCAAAATCATTCAACATGCCTGATCCAACTGTATCCATTCCACCAAAACCGGTTGGGATTGGAAACATGAGTAGCTATTTTGAATGGTATTGTAGTGAAGGGTTGGTCATTCGCCTAGGATCTGACGATAAGGAAACCTACAAAGAGTATTGGGACCGATTGGATTTTGAAATGAATATCATCGAATCGATGGGTTTTCCAGCATACATGCTGATCGTTGCTGAATTCATCAACTGGTCAAAAGACAATGCTATACCAGTTGGTCCTGGACGTGGTTCTGCAGCTGGCTCTCTTGTTGCTTGGTCCATGGGAATTACAGATATTGATCCGTTGCGCTACAGCCTTCTCTTCGAACGATTTCTCAATCCTGAACGTGTCAGCATGCCTGATATCGATGTTGACTTTTGTCAAGATCGTCGAGAAGAGGCAATTGAACATGTTCGTGAGGTGTACGGACCACCATTGGTTTCTCAGATCATTACATATGGTAAATTGGCAGCCAAAGCCGCTGTCAAAGACATTGCACGTTCGCTGGGAATCCCCTTCAACGGCTCCAATGAAATTGCGGGTATGGTTCCGGATAAGCCTGGTACAAAACTCAAAGATGCTTTGGCTGAAGAAGGTGTTTTACCAAGACTTGCTCTGAACCCTTTATACAACCGAGTATTCAAACTGGCATTGAACATTGAAGGAAAAACCAGACAAACAGGGATCCATGCAGCTGGCGTTGTTATTGCAGATAGACCCTTGGTTGAACATGCCCCATTGT
>Ga0115559_1002110_pt1 | contig 12911 bp, 13 predicted proteins | sample COGITO_mtgs_1105_3_FD_87281 | JGI IMG/M metagenome (GOLD analysis project Ga0115559, IMG submission 87281) | Pelagic marine microbial communities from North Sea - COGITO_mtgs_110506 | ecosystem: Environmental > Aquatic > Marine > Epipelagic | place: Germany:Helgoland, sampling site Kabeltonne... | reverse complement strand
GTCGTTCGTTCTACGCCAGTGGCATCGGTATATTGATGCGATACAGCCCTAGAACCCGCTGATGTCAATACAGATTTTACCACTGTTGGAGACTGAAATAACGATTCCTGTGGTAAAAGAATATTCGTTAAAAACAGAAAACAAATCGCAATGATGGACTGAATATTATGTGACATTTGTTTATTTATTTCAATAATTAATACAACAAAAGTATTGTATTATATTATAATTTAATGTAGCTGTGTAACAAACAGCGTAATGACGTAATAAGCGGTCGAATTTGTGTTATAAATGGATAATTACACCACAAAAAAAATCGAGAATCTGTCCTAAAAAAATTAAATGACAGCTATTCATTCGTTTAATAACACATTCTACATCGGTTTTAAAAACGAATTTTTTGATTTATTTAAGGGTGTATTTTAAAATTAACTACAAAAAAATCATAGTTTTACATAAAATTCATAAAATGAAGCTAAAAGCAGGCGTATTAGGTGCAGGTCATCTAGGTAAAATTCATCTTAAATTACTTCAGCAATCTGAAAAATATGAACTAATAGGGTTTTATGACCCTGATCAATCTAACGGTGAAAAGGTTGAATTCGAACTTGGACACACTTATTTCAATTCACTAGAAGCACTCATAGATGCGGTAGATGTCATAGACATTGTTACACCAACACTTTCACATTATAACTGTGCGATCAAAGCGATCACCAAAGGGAAACATGTTTTTATTGAAAAACCTGTGACAAATACGGTCGAAGAAGCCGAGCATATTCGTCTTTTAGTCTCTGAAAACAATCTTAGAGGTCAAGTTGGGCATGTAGAACGTTTCAACCCAGCGTTTATAGCGGTTAAAGACGACATTCAAGCTCCGATGTTCATAGAAACCCATCGTTTGGCTGAATTTAATCCTCGCGGAACTGATGTCCCTGTGGTTTTGGATTTGATGATTCATGATATTGATATTATATTAAGTGTCGTGAAATCTCCTGTCAAAAACATCACCGCAAGTGGCGTCTCAGTCATAAGTGAAACGCCCGATATTGCCAATGCACGAATTGAATTTGAAAATGGTTGTGTTGCGAACCTTACAGCAAGTCGTATTTCGCTGAAGAATATGCGAAAAAGTCGTTTTTTCCAAAAAGATGCGTATATCAGTGTTGACTTTTTAGAAAAAAAAGTGGAGGTTGTCAAAATGAAAAATGCCCCAGAAGTTCCAGGAGATTTTGATATGATCCTACAAAATGCAGAAGGACTCAAAAAACAAATCTATTTTGAAAATCCAGAAATTTCACTAAATAATGCGATCTTAGAAGAGCTCGAAAGCTTTGCAAATGCAATCAACACCAACTCAAAACCAGTAGTCACACTAAGGGATGGCACGGATGCTTTGAGGGTTGCCCATCAAATTATAGATTGTTTTTAAATAAAATAGGTATGAAAAATATTGCAGTTATTGGAGCGGGAGCCATGGGAAATGGGATCGCGCATACGTTTGCGCAAGCAGGTTATAAAGTTCAGCTAATTGATCTCAATCAAACGGCGCTTTCATCGGCACTTGAAACAATTTCAAAAAACTTGGATCGTTTAGTCGCTAAAGAGAAAATAGAGGTATCTGACAAAGTTAAAACACTCGCTAACATTTCAACCTTTACCGATATCAATGAAGGGGTTGAATATGCCAGCTTAGTTGTAGAAGCAGCAACTGAAAATGTAGATTTAAAACTTCAAATTTTCAGACAATTAGATGAAGCGTGTCCAGAAGATACCATTTTAGCAACCAACACCTCCTCTATTTCCATCACACAAATTGCAGCGGCCACTTCAAGACCAGAACGCGTGATTGGAATGCACTTTATGAATCCTGTGCCCATCATGAAATTGGTGGAAATCATAGCCGGTTATAATACGTCAAAAGAAGTGATACACTTTATTGTTTCACTAAGTGAAGAAATTGGTAAAACGCCCGTAATTGTAAACGATTACCCTGGATTTGTAGCCAATCGAATTTTAATGACAATGATCAATGAAGCCATCGAAACGTTATACACTGGAGTGGCAGGGGTCAAAGAAATTGATACCGTTATGAAACTTGGAATGGCTCACCCTATGGGCCCATTAGAACTAGCTGATTTCATTGGACTAGACGTTTGTTTATCGATCTTAGAAGTGATGAATGACGGATTTAAAAACCCTAAATATGCCCCAAACCCATTGTTAGTAAATATGGTGCGAGCCGGAAAATACGGTAAAAAAACAGGAGAAGGGTTTTATCAGTATTCGACCGAAAGTAAAGCGATCAAGGTCGCTGCCCAATTTTCTTAAAAAACTCCCTAAAACTCCGATTGTAAAAATGGCGAAAATCAGTCCCTTTAGAGCGGTTCGTCCTTCAAAAACGACCCTTCCAAATTTCAGTTCAAAGTCGTATAGAACCTATTCTCAAATAGAATTAGCAGATAATTTAAAAAATAATCCAGATTCATTCTTGAGTATTATTAATCTAAAAAAAAACACCAAAGTTGCAATCGAATCTGCAAAACGTTACGAATTAGTCAAACAGAAATATGAAGATTTTAAAACCACTAAAGTTCTCATTAAAGACCCTACTCCTGCATTCTATATATATGAAACTCAACAAGAAAACGGACTCCGATTTTGTGGCATTTTAGCCGCCGCTCATGTGGATGATTATGAAACGAATGTAATTAAAAAACACGAAGCAACTATTTCGAAACGAGAAAACAAATTTAAAACATATCTCAAAACAGTACGCTTCAATGCGGCTCCAGTGCTTCTAACATATCCAGATAACGAGACTGTTGAAACTGTGGTTTTAAGTGCAAAATCTAACGCCACTGAAATAAACTCTTGGCATGCGGAAAATGAAACCCATAAACTTTGGCGAATTGAAACTAAAAAAGAGGTGAGTTTTATTCAAAAAGCCTTTGAAAACATTCATAGTCTTTATATTGCCGATGGTCATCATCGCTCCGCTTCCTCAGCGCTTTTAGCGAAAGAGATGAACGGTGAACAAAAGACTCCAACAAACAGTTCTCATAATCATTTTTTAACCTATTTGATTCCTGAAAGTCAACTTAAAATACAAGATTACAACAGAGTTATCAAAGACTTGAACAACCTAAGTATCGATACCTTTTTAGAGAAACTAAGCCACTATTTTAAAGTAGAAAAAAAAGGAAAAGGCGTTTATAAAAGCATTAAAAAAAACGAACTATCGATGTATTTAGGAGGTGAGTTTTATTGCTTATCTTTGCGTGAACCAATGGAGAAGAGTCAATCTGCAATCCATCAATTAGATACCTATATTTTACAAACACATCTCTTGGAACCAATTTTAGGAATTACTAACCCTCGAACCAATAAACGGATTGATTACATCCATGGATCTGATAGTTTAAAACAGATTAAAATTACTGTGGATCGTGGAGATCACGCCGTTGGGTTTGGACTTTTCCCCGTGCAAACAAGCGAATTAAAAGCCATTGCAGATGCAGGGGATGTCATGCCCCCAAAAAGTACCTATATTTATCCTAAACTAAGAAGTGGAATCACTATATACGAGTTTTAATTATGTCTATAAACACCAATTTATCTCAACTACGATCGCAACTTCCAGATGAAGTGACCTTGGTCGCTGTTTCTAAAACAAAACCTGTAGCGGACTTAATGGAGGCCTATGAGGCAGGACAACGGATTTTTGGCGAAAATAAAATCCAAGAAATGGCCGAAAAACAGCAGCAAATGCCAAAAGATATCCAATGGCATATGATTGGAAATGTACAACGAAATAAAGTCAAATATATGGCTTCGTTTGTCGATTTGATTCATGGCGTTGATTCCGTTAAACTGCTCAATGAAATTAACAAACAAGCCGAGAAACACCAACGTACCATTTCCTGTTTATTACAACTAAAAATAGCGCAAGAAGATACCAAATTTGGCATGACTTCTGAAGATGCGTATGCGTTATTAAATTCAGATCATTTTAAGAGTTTAAAAAATATATCGATTGTTGGTGTGATGGGTATGGCTAGTTTTACCAATAACGCAACGCAAATCAAAGAAGAGTTTACCGATTTAAAGAATACTTTTGAACGCTTAAAAAAGAACACCCCAGAACTTGAAATAATTTCTATGGGAATGAGTGGCGATTTCCCATTAGCTATTGAATGTGGAAGTACGATGATTCGCGTGGGAAGTCGTATCTTTGGAGCTCGAAATTACACTAATTAAATCGAGATTATTTATACAATAATAGATATAGAAACCACCGGAGGAAAATTTAATGAAGAGGGCATTACCGAAATTGCTATCTATAAATTTGACGGTCATAAAATTGTGGACCAATTTATCAGTCTGGTCAATCCGGAACGGGAAATCCAACCGTTTGTCGTTAACCTTACGGGGATTAATAGTAAAATGCTAAGGTCTGCACCAAAATTTTATGAAGTCGCCAAACGGATTATTGAAATTACCGAAGGCAGTATTTTGGTAGCGCATAACGCTCAGTTTGATTATCGTATTTTGAAAACAGAGTTCAAGCGTCTCGGATTTGATTTTGAGCGTGAAAATTTGTGCACTGTTGAACTTTCTAAACAATTGATCCCAGACCTTCCCTCCTACAGTTTGGGCAAGCTGGTGCGATCTTTGGGGATTCCTGTAAGTGATCGGCACCGTGCGGCAGGAGATGCCACAGCTACGGTTAAGCTTTTTAAGATGTTGCTGGATAAAGATCTTGAAAAAACAATTATAAAAGCGGCGATTCGTTTGGATCCAAAGCATCAAATGGAACCTAAATTAACTGATATAATTTCTAAATTACCATCTGTTACGGGCGTTTATTATATTCATAAGGCCGAAGGTGAAATTGTATATATAGGGAAAAGTAAAAATATTAAAAGTAGAATCAATCAACACTTTACGGGTCAAACGGCTAAATCAAAAAAAATACAACTCGAAGTCGCAGCCGTCACTTATGACGAAACCGGCAGTGAATTGGTCGCACTTTTAAAAGAAAGTGAAGAAATTAAACGCAACAAACCTAAGTTTAATCGCGCACTTCGGCGAACTATTTTTACGCATGGATTGTTTAGTTTCAAAGATGAAGAAGGCTATATCAATTTAAAAGTTGAAAAAATAAAAGGCAATCAAAAACCGATTACTACCTTTTCAAATCGGGAGAGTGGTAAAAGCTTTTTGAATAAAATTGTGGAACATTATCAACTCTGTCAAAAACTATGTGGGCTGTATAAAACGGCAAATTCTTGTTTTGGATACGATATCAAAACCTGTGCAGGTGCCTGTATTTCAGAAGAACCCGTCGAAATTTATAATAAAAGAGTGATGAATCTGCTTGAATCACATACCTTTAAAAATCAAAATATGATTCTGATTGATTATGGTCGTGCTGTTGACGAACGCAGTGCTGTTTTAATTGAAAACGGTGTTTTTAAAGGCTATGCCTATTTCAATTTAAACTTTCAAATCCATACCACAGAAGTGTTAAAATCGATTCTAACTCCGATGGAACATAATAAAGATGCGCAGCATATCATTCAAAGTTTTATGCGTCGTCACAAAAGATTAAAAATAATTAAACTAAAGGACTAAACTTTTTTAGTATTTTTGAGATATGTCAAAATCAAATCAAGAAAAAAATTGGAGAGAAAAAGTTCATGAAATTATTTATGAAGCCGATACTCCAGCGGGAAAGTTATTTGATGTGCTTCTATTAATTGTGATTCTTATTAGCATCATTTTGGTGATGCTAGAAAGTGTCGATAGTATTGGAACTCAATATGCATTGTTCCTTGATGTTTCGGAATGGGTGATTACCATTTTGTTCACACTAGAATACATCGCTCGAATTATATCGGTGAAAAACCCAAAAGCATACATTTTTAGTTTTTATGGGATCATTGATTTGTTATCCACCATTCCTAAATACCTTTCCTTATTTATTTTAGGGTCGCACTCTTTAATCGCGCTTCGGGCTTTACGCTTATTACGTGTATTTAGGATTTTAAAACTCACTCGATTCATTGGTGAAAGTGCCAATTTTGGAAAAGCATTAAAACGAAGTCGAGCAAAAATAGCAGTATTTATTTCCTTTGTTGTTGTATTATGTATCATTTTAGGGACTGTTATGTACCTTATTGAAAGTGATCAAGATAGTGGTTTTACAAGCATTCCAAGAAGTGTATATTGGGCCATTGTAACGCTGACAACTGTTGGCTATGGAGATATTGCCCCCATCACAGCTTTGGGTCAATTGATTGCCTCTTTAATTATGATTTTAGGGTATGGCATTATCGCAGTACCAACGGGAATAGTCACTTCCGAAATGACAAAAATAGAAGAAAAGCTGATTCCAAATAACACACAAGCTTGTACAAGTTGTAATGAGGCCTATCACCAAGACAATGCCGAATACTGTCATAAATGTGGTCATAAAATTCATGATGTCTAAGACACTTATTTCAATTGTTGGCCCAACTGGGATTGGTAAAACTGCACTTAGTTTAAAATTGGCAACGCATTTTAAAACTGAAATCATCTCCGCAGATTCGCGTCAATTTTATAGAGAAATCCCTATCGGAACTGCCGCCCCAACCAATTCTGAATTAGCCACTGCACCACATCATTTTATTCACCATAAATCTATAAAAGATCCTTTTAGTGTGGGCGCTTTTGAAAAAGAAGCAATCGCAAAACTTGAAGAACTTCATCAAAAAAACCCAATTATTGTAATGGTTGGCGGGTCTGGATTGTATGTAAATGCAGTTACAAAAGGCTTTGATGAATTTCCGGATATTGCCCCCGAAATCAGAACCAAACTCAATACTGAACTAGAGACTAACGGACTCGAATTTCTTCAAGAAGAATTAAAAAAAGTAGATCCGATTAGCTATGCGACCATTGCTCTAAAAAACCCGCACCGAGTGATCAGAACCCTTGAAATTTATAGAGGAACCGGAATCCCCTATTCTAGTTTTTTAAATAAAGACAAACGACAAAGACCGTTTGATACGATTTCGATTGGATTAAAAGCAGAGCGACCTTTAATTTATGAGCGGATTAATCAAAGAGTGGATCAAATGTTAGACAATGGGTTGCTAGAAGAAGCTAAAGCTGTATTTAAACATAGAGATTTAAATGCGCTCAATACGGTGGGCTATAAAGAGTTATTTCAATATTTTGATGGAGAATGGACGTTGGATTTTGCGGTGTCTGAAATTAAAAAAAATTCGCGCCGTTTTGCCAAACGACAGATGACTTGGTTTCGAAAAAATCCTGAAACCAAATGGTTTGAGCATGATACCGATCTGCAAAATATCATAGAATTTTTAAATAAAGTCATAAAAAAAACCAACGAATAGTTGGTTTTTAAATGCTTATTTATTTACCACAAGTCGAAAGCCTTCGCCATGAATATTTAAGATTTCTACTTTTGGATCTAACTTTAAATATTTTCTTAATTTGGCAATATAAACATCCATACTTCTAGAGGTGAAATAATTGTCATCTCTCCATATTTTGGTCAGTGCAATTTCTCTGGGCATTAAATCATTTTCATGTAAAATCAACAACCGAAGTAATTCATTTTCTTTTGGCGATAACTTAGCTGGTTTATCACCCTTGTGACTTAGAAAACGAAGTTTCGAATTAAGACTAAATTCACCTATTGTAAACTCAAACTGTTTACTGTCCGCCAGAGTATCTACCGTTTTGCGTTGGATAATTGCTTTGATCTTCATTAGCAAGACTTCGCTGTCAAAGGGTTTATTCAAGTAATCGTCTGCCCCTACTTTGTAACCTTTTAAAACATCTTCTTTCAGCGCTTTAGCAGTGAGGAAAATAATAGGAATTTCAGTATTTTTTTCACGGATTTCTTTGGCAAGTGTAAAGCCATCTTTATATGGCATCATTACATCCAAAATACACAAATGGTAGTCAGTTTTTTTAAACTTTTCGTAGCCTTCCATGCCGTTCTTGGCGTGGGTTACTTCGTAGCCATTGATTGACAAATATTCTTTTAAAACCGTTCCAAAATTTGGATCATCTTCAACTAATAATATTTTTTTTAAACTTTCTTCCATGATATTAAGCTATTAAAGGTAATTTTATAACAAAGATACTTCCTCTGCCTTTTTCACTGTCGACAGAAACAATTCCTTGATGATTTTCTACAATACGTTTCACATTTGCTAAGCCAAGTCCATGCCCTTTTATAGTATGAACATCGCCAGTGTATTCCCTATAAAACTCTTCAAATATACGTTTTTGTACGGCTTTATTCATGCCCTTCCCTTGATCTTTAATACTTAGAATAATATTATTACCAACATTTTCTGTGTACACATCAATTTTGGGAGCATCATTTGAATATTTTATGGCATTGTCCAAAACATTAACAATCACATTTGTGAAATAGGTTTCATTGGCTAATACCGATGATTTAGGGGCATTAAAATGGGTGTTAATATAGCCATTTCGATCTTCTACAATGAGCTGAACATGTGTAATCGCATCTTCAATTAAGTCGTGCAATTTAAGTCGTTCTTTACTAATATTGAGTTGCTTTTTTTGCAGCTGAGAAATTCGTAAAACATTTTCAACTTGTGCATTCATACGCTTGTTTTCTTCTTTAATCATTCGAAGATAGCGTTTAACTTTTTCCTGATCATTAATTATTTTTGGATTTTTGATCGCATCTAATGCAAGATTAATCGTCGCAATAGGGGTTTTGAATTCATGCGTCATATTATTAATGAAATCAGATTTCATTTGAGATATTTTACGCTGTTTAATTAATTGATACAATGCACTAGTATACGCAATAATGATAATCAGCGTGAATAACATTGATAACAAGGTGACTCCAATTATCGAAGATATGATGAATTTTTTACGTTCGGGAAAATTAATATAAAGTTTAAAATCACTTTCATCATTATCATCTAAAAAAATGGGAGCTCCCAATGTAGGAATCAAAGATTGATCGAAATTTTGAGATTGAATTTTGGTTCCTAAATCATGATGGAAAATCGCAAATTCAAAATCAATATCAATGTTATCTTCTCTTAATTTTTTGCTTATTAATTTTTGGATGCTTTCAACTGAAACGCGCTGATGAATAGGCGTGTTTTTAATTTCTGAATTGTATTGAGATTCAAAAGTAGCTTTTTGTAGTTTGTCCATATTAAGGACTTTCTCAAACGACTGTTCAGTCGTAGAAATTAAATCTCCTCCTAAAATGTTATGATCATAAATTTTGGTGGTTGTTTTGCCTCTAAAATTACTCAAGCCCAAACTATCGATATTTAGATCGATAAGTGAGGGAACTTTAAAATTTTCTTCAAGGATACCCGTATTATAAATAATAATTTGATTGGTATTAATATCCTGCTTATAGACGGTAATATTTCGGATGGCAGTGGTATCTGGTTCTTTTCCCTCGGAAATGATTTTATTGAGAGCTTTGACATATTTTTTATACTCAATATCAGCCACTTGATTGGTCGTGTAAGTCAATGCCTTTTTAACGTTGAAAGTGAATTGTTCTTCTTTTGTTTCTAGCGCATTATTAATGTAATACGCTTGAACAAAAATAATTCCGATGAGTGATAAGCTCATCAAAATAACCAATAAGGTGAATAATCGTTTATTCATTACTCAAAATTAAGACTTTAATTGATGTTAAAATGGGTTTTAACCTTAGCTTAACACAAATGTTAAATTATTACAAATTATTAACTTTATTCAAAATTTCCTTATGAATATTTTGAACATTGATTTCTGTTTCTAATAGCGATTTGTTTTGAATAATAAAATGAGATTGACTCATTTTTTGGGCCTCAGGCAGTTGATTATTTATGATAGATTCGATGTCCTCTTTCGTTTTTTGATCTCTATCTATAACCCGTTGGATGCGTGTTTCGGTGGGTGCAGTCACCGTAATAATAAGATCAAATTGATCTTGAGATTTTGTCTCAAAAAGAATTGCCACTTCTTTGATGACATAGGGTGCGTCTTGTTTGGACACCCAACGTTCAAAATGTTCAGCTACTTTTGGATGAACGATCGCATTTATTTTTTGTAACAACGATTGGTCATTAAAAACTTTAGAGGCAATAAAAGATCTGTTTAGCTGACCATCTACATAACACGATTTGCCCAACAACTGAATTAATTCTTGTTGAATTATTTTAGAGTTCTGCATCAAGGTTTTGGCTTCCTCGTCCGCAATATAAATTGGCACTCCCAATGCTTCAAATAGCCGAGCCACTGTGGTTTTCCCACTACCAATACCTCCAGTAAGTCCTACAATTTTAGTCATTTTTTGGTGTGATTACATATTCCAACTGCGTTACTTTTAGTTTGGCTGTTTTTATATTTATGGGTTGTTTTACTAAAACAGGGGTCAAATAATTATTATCGGTACTCAAGGAATTAAAATCGCACTCTACAAAAAAATCACGAGTATCAATCTCATTATACGCCTCTAAAGTTGCATAAAAAACCACGGGGATTTCCTTAGGGAAAAAGTTGATATTAACGGCTTCTGGAACGTTTCTAATGGTCACAGGGACATTGACACTACCTTCAGTAAATTTTGCAACCTCAGCACTTATTGCAACTTTCTGATGGGAATATTTTAGTTGATTTGATTTGACAACAAGGTCCAAGTCAACAATCCGATTGATCGTCGCGTTTACAGCATTCAAGTTGATCCGTTTGGTCTTAACATTAGTCATCGATTTTAAGATTGATTCTGGCCCAATAACAGTGATTGAATCGGGTACAGACCGATACGAATCAACCAAATCATAGCCTACTGCAAAGGTTGAGTTTATCAAAACAGTTACGGGTATTTTTTTAATAAATTGACGATCATAGGGAAATAAAACGGTATCTGGGTTAATAGCCTTTACCGTAATTCGTGCATCAAAATGATTGATAATTTTTTCAAACTGATTTCGTTCTGTCCAATAATAATGCGTTTTATCTTTGTTTAATTTTGAAAAATCAACATCTATTACAGGCTTCGAAATATAATATTTCAAAAGCTCAAAACCGCGTCCGGATAGTGTGATGTTTATAGTTTTTGAGTCCTTGGATACAATCAATTCATTGGATTTAATTTGCGATGGTTGCAATTCAAATTGAAGCGTTTGGGTGTACGTATTTGATAATTTTGAGAGTAAAGAAATCAAAAAAGACAGAAACAAAAATAACACAAACACATTCAAACGTTTGCCTTGTATTAGATTAGATTTTATGTTTATAATTTTTTTTATCATTGGGCTCTGAAAAATAAATTAGGAAACAAAAGGGTCTCATCTTTAGAAGAAAGTTTCAGTTTTAGAGAGGCTTTAAGAAAACCAATTCCGTAGCCAAAAAACTGAATACAAATAGCGGGCAGTACTAAAAAAGCGACTATGATATTGTTTGAAGTGCGAAAAGCACCAATCATGGCTGCAAGAAAATAGAATGCATAAATGATTAAAAACCAATAAAATCCGAAAATGGCGGCTAGGCAACTCCCAAAAAAACAGAGAGTAAACACTGTTGGAAACCAATAGGCCAACCGAGTGGATTGTGGGTGCCATTTATTTAGGATGGGGCGGGCTTGTCCAAATTTATAGACTTGAGTATAGAAACTTTCGAAGGATATGCGGCGTTTATGGAATACAAACGCTTCGGGGATAAGATGTAATTGATATCCCATTTCTTTGAGTCGAATGGACAAATCGGGGTCTTCCCCAGGGTGAATCCGTCCAAACCCTCCTGTGGCTTGAAAGGCTTCTTTAGAAATTCCCATATTAAAACTTCGAGGTTCATAATTTTTGACCGATATTTTACCGCCACGAATACCGCCAGTAGTCATATAAGAGGTCATCGAAAAATTAATGGCTTTTTGGAGGTCTGTAAAAGTGTCTCTGGCAGCGTCTGGCCCTCCAAACCCATCTACAAAGCTGGTGTTTAGTTTGGCAATAACCGCTTCTAGATAAGGTGGTGGCAAGATGCAATCTGAATCTAAAATAATAAAATAACGGCCTTTGGCACGTTCCATTCCGTAATTTCTGGAATGTCCAGGGCCTGTATTTTCTTTGGCGTAATAGCTAATTTTGAGAGCATCTTGAAACTGATCGACAATGCGTTTTGCGTCTAAAGTAGAGCCATCTTCAATGATGACAATTTCAAACGTCTTAGGCGATTCTAAAGCACAAAAACTTTCGAGAAGTTCTCTAATTTCTTCTGGACGGTTAAAAACAGGGATGATAAACGAAAAATCACTTGCAATCATAGTGACAAAGTTACACAAAGTGATTGAATTGTAGTGAGTTGATGCATTATAAAAAAGAGTGGGGCTAAAAAGTAAATAAATCTGTCATTCTGAATATATTTCAGAATCTAAAACTATTGAAATCCAATAACGATGCGAATCTGAAACGAGCCTACCTTCGGGAGTCAAGCTCAGATTTACAAAGCAAAGTCTTTAGAGTCAGCCCCTTATTATCTATCATAAGGAGTTCAATACGCATCTTCTGTAAAAGTATCCATCACGGCATCACTGACACCCATGTTACTAAAACCACCATCATTAAACAAGTTTTGAAGGGTTACACGTTTGGTTAAATCGCTAAATAGCGATATGGTATAATTGGCGCAATCCAAAGCGGTTGCATTTCCTAGAGGTGACATTTTATCAGCATAAGCAATAAAGCCATCAAATCCTTTCACTCCTTTACCAGCAGTGGTGGGCGTTGGCGATTGTGAGAGTTATTTGACACGAACGTTTTTGTCGCGTCCAAAGAAGTATCCAAAGCTTCTGGCAATACTTTCTAAATAGGCTTTGTTATCTGCCATGTCGTTATAAT
>Ga0115559_1002091_pt1 | contig 12999 bp, 10 predicted proteins | sample COGITO_mtgs_1105_3_FD_87281 | JGI IMG/M metagenome (GOLD analysis project Ga0115559, IMG submission 87281) | Pelagic marine microbial communities from North Sea - COGITO_mtgs_110506 | ecosystem: Environmental > Aquatic > Marine > Epipelagic | place: Germany:Helgoland, sampling site Kabeltonne... | reverse complement strand
GCATAGGGGGTTCCTCACACGCTAATTTGGTTTTGAATAACACGGCAGGGACAACGAACAGTTGGCTGGTTGCTAAGTGCTGTTGCCCATCGCCGATAGCTGATAAAAAGAAAGCGAAAAAGATTAGAGAAAAAGAGCGCTTGGTTCATACGAGGCCGTGATCCCGCATAAGTTCCGCCGCCTGTTGCCTAGGGCCGACTAGCGACCAGCCCGTTGGTGATGTCCAGCGCGGTTAAGCGCTTGCTCACAGCCAACGCAGATGTGCGGTCGCGGTAGGGGCCTGAGCGCACACGGTAATAGGTGATGCCGTCTTTCTCGGTGCCTGTGACGCGGACGTCAACGCCCATGATCGCCAATTTGGCGCGCTGCGACTCGGCCTCGTTCATATCTGTAAACGCCCCGGCTTGCACAAAAAAGACGGGCGGGCCCGTGGGTTTATCGCGGGCCGGTTGCGCGGGTGGCACCTGAAGCGCCGCGACCGCAGACACGTCTGAGCGCGCACCCTCCCCCTCGGCACCGTCCTCCGCCAATTTGGCACGTGCCAAGTTGCCCAGTGGATCCGCAATGACCGCTGGCGCGGGGATGTCGGTCCCAGAGGCGCCGCCCGTATTGGCTACGGGCGCGAAAGGCATTGCGTCCAGGCCTTCGGGCAGCTTCACCAGGTCCAACGCCTTAGGTGCCTCGACTTTACCCAAACTGGCATTTGGATCCCAGTCTTTGTTACGGCTTTTTTCCGCCTCTTCTGTCGCTGGATCGCCCGCAATCCCGCGATCGACAAAGGGTATCGGCACCTTGGTTACATAGACAGCTACCGCGAGTGCGCCAGCCAACCCAAGCAAGACGCCCAACACCAATCCGAAAAAAGTGCCGCCAAATTGTTTGTGCATGCCGTGTGCTTTCAAAAGGATCTAACCATTTAAGGGTTGAGCTTACATGCGTTCTGGCGCATCAACACCCAAAATTGATAAGCCGTTGCGCAGGACCTGCGCGCTCGCGGCCACCAAAGCCAAGCGAGCGGTCTTCACCCGTTCGTCCTCAACCAAAATACGCTCGGCGTCGTAGTAGCTATGGTAGCTTGCTGCGAGATCGCGTAGATAAAACGCTACATCGTGCGGCGCCATGCCTGTCGCCGCGTCGCGCAACATGTCGGGATACTTGGCCAACTGCATCAGCAACGCTTGCGCCTGTACACCGTCTAAAACAGACAAGTCGGCAGCGGCCAAAACCGAGCGATCACCGCCCCAGGCAGCGAGTACAGAACAAATACGCGCATGGGCATACTGCACGTAATACACGGGGTTGTCGTTGTTTTTGGCAATCGCCAAATCAACGTCAAATACGTATTCCGTATCGGGCTTGCGACTCAACAAGAAGAAACGCACCGCGTCTTTACTGGTCCATGCAATTAAGTCGCGCAACGTCACGTAGCTACCGGCCCGCTTAGAAATTTTGACCTCTTCTCCCCCGCGCATCACACGCACCATGGTGTGCAGCACATAGTCCGGATAGCCCACAGGAATGCCCACATTGGCGGCCTGCAAACCCGCACGCACGCGGGCGATGGTGCCATGGTGGTCCATGCCCTGAATGTTGATGACCTTCTGGTAACCCCGCTCCCACTTCGCGATGTGATAGGCCACATCGGGTACGAAGTAGGTGTAGGCCCCATCGGTTTTGCGCATCACCCGGTCTTTGTCATCCCCGTAGTCGGTGCTACGCAACCACAAGGCACCATCTGCTTCAAACGTCTTACCCGCTTCTTCCAGCTTTGCCACCGCCGCATCCACACGGCCGTCGGTGTACAAACTTGACTCAAGATAATAGTGATCGAACGAGACGTGGAAGGCCTGGAGGTCGAGATCTTGTTCGTGGCGCAGATAGGCCACTGCAAATTGGCGAATGCTGTCGATGTCTTCGACATCACCACTCGCGGTATACGAGCGGTCATCGGCTGTCACGGTTTTTTTCGCCAAAAAATCCGTGGCGATATCGGCAATGTAATCGCCGTTGTAGGCGGTCTCTGGCCAACCCGCGTCGCCAGGTTGAATGCCGCGTGCGCGCGCCTGGGTCGAGTTGGCGAGGGTCTGTATTTGCACCCCCGCATCGTTGTAGTAAAACTCGCGCCAAACCTGCCAGCCCTGCGAGGCAAACAAATTGCAGATCGCGTCTCCCAAGGCTGCTTGGCGCCCGTGCCCCACATGTAAGGGTCCCGTTGGGTTGGCGGACACGAACTCAACCAGCAGTTTTTTGTTCGTGGCTGTGTCGCCCGATGCAGCATGACCAAACTGCGCCCCGCCAGCCAACACCTCGCGCACCACCTGCTGTTTGGCCGATGGCTTGAGGCGAATATTAATGAAGCCCGGCCCCGCCAACGCCGTGCTGTCGACCCACTCAGCGAACGCAGGCTGCGCCAATAAGGCGGTCTCTATCGCCGTCGCCACGTCGCGCGGATTTTTCTTGAGCGGCTTCGCCAGTTGCATGGCTGCGGTCAACGCGAAGTCGCCGTGGGACGCGACTTTAGGAACCTCCAGTACGGGCACCAGCGTGGACTCAGGTGCCACCACCGACAGCGCCTGTTGAACGGCAGCTAACAATTGTTCTTTGATTGCGATCATGGGCTAATTTTAGGGGCGGCGCGGCACGTCATTTAAGAAAACGTCTCGCAAGGTGCAAAAAGTTCGCCATTTAGGTCTCACCGCCAATCAGGACGGGGGCGATAGCGGCTGCAACTGCGCTTGGGCTTCACGTTGTATCGCCTTGGTTAGCCAGACGGTGGAGGTCGACGCACGTTGCCAGTGGTGCCATACCAAGGGCACGTCCACCACACAATCAGGAAAGACTTCGGCCACCTCCAGCGTATCGCCTCGCGTCTGAAGGCTGAGTTCCGGCACCATGCCCCAACCCAAGCCCGCCTCAATGGCCCGCTCAAACCCGTCAACGGCAGGAATAAAGTGGCGAGGATACGCGGCATGCGTCAGGCCAAAGTGGGTGTTTAAAAACAGGTCTTGCAAGCCATCCTTGCGGTTAAAAACCACCGCCGGACTCGCCAACATGCGGTGCACCGACACCCGGCCCGAGGGTAATCGCCATCGATCAATCACCGCGGGGCTAGCGACACAGCGGTAGCGCATCACGCCCAAAGGCACGGTCACACAACCGGCTAGTGGGGTACGCGCAGACGTTACGCATCCCACGACCTCGCCCTGCTTCAGCGCCTCTAAGGTGTAGTCTTGGTCGTCAATCAGCACGTCTAACAACAAGCGATGCCGCTTTAAGGTGTCACGCACGCCGGTTAAAAACCAGGTGGCAAGTGAGTCGGCGTTCACCGCAACGCTCAGCGTCTGCATGGGTCGGCGCTGGCCCTGAACCGACTGCCCATGAAAGCCCGCCAAGAAATCCGCTTCTAGCGTACGCACGTTGCGAACGTGCGCCAACAACTGGTGGCCCCCCGGCGTAATGGCAATGCGCTTGCCACGCACCAATAAGCGCTGACCCAACGCTGACTCGAGTGCCGCGACGCGCAAAGAGACCGCCGACAAGGTCAGGCGCAGCGCAACAGCGGCTTTAGAGAAGCTACCGTATTCGGCAACCGCCAACAAGGCGTCCAGCTGCTTGGGGTCGAGGTGGGGACTCATGATTGAGTTATTTTAAAACGACTTTAGTTAATTTAAATTTGTTTTAACTTTTAACCAATTAGACGCATCATGGCGCCTACACGCAGACCTTGCGCCACTCCATACCGCCCGATCATGACCAACTTAGCCCACCTGTTTAGCCCCGAGCTACTCACCACCTTGCTGGCAGGCTTCACGCTGAGTCTGGCCACCATCATGGCCTTGGGGCCGCAAAACGTACATGTCATTCGCATGGGTTTATTACGCCAGCAGGTGCTTACGACGGTGCTGACCTGCACCTTCGCCGATATCGTGTTGGTGGCATTCGGGGTTTGGGGCCTGTCGCATATCGGCGGCCTAAACAACAAACTAGAGGGCGCCATGATCGGGGCAGGCGCTCTTTTTCTAACGGTCTACGGCTGGCAAGCAGCGCGACGGTTTGTGACGCCCCTGCTCGCACATGCGCAGCAAGCCGCGTTGGGAGAGGGTGCCTTGTTTGCGGCGGGAGCAGCCGCAACGGCGTTTACCAAACAGCGCGCGGTCATGACGGCACTGGGCTTCTCACTGCTCAACCCACACGCCTGGATCGACACGACCGTGGTGATTGGCACCGCCTCCCTTGCCTACGGTGCAGAGGGTGCGATCGTGTTTGGAGTAGGGGCCATCGCTGGTTCCGCCTTCTGGTTTAGCGCCCTTGGCATCGCCGTCTCGTTGCTAGGTCGCCGCATGCAGTCAGCCCGCCTATGGCACTGGTTGGATGGCGCGGTCGCCCTCATGATGTGGGGCACGGCCGCTGTGCTGCTATCGGGCTTGGCGTAAGCCCCTAAACGAGCGTCGCCGCTAAAGGCTAAGGCGCTTGCCAGAACTCCGGTTGCGCGTAGTGGTGTTTTAAGAAGTCTATCCACAGCCGCACACGCAAGGCCAGGTGCTTGCGTTGGGGGAAAACCGCGTAAATGCCATTGGGTGGGGCCGCGTAGTCTGCCAAGAGCACGACCAAGCGGCCCGCCGCCACATCCGATTCGACCTCCCACGTACTGCGCCAGGCAACCCCCACGCCTGCCAAGCACCAGTCGTGCAAGACCTGTCCATCCGAGCAGTCTAAGGGACCACCTGGCTTCAAGTGGATCAGCTCACCCGCTTGTTTGCTCGCCGATGCGGGCATCTGAAACGCCCAACCCCGGCTTTGCGAGGCGTCGGAGGACAAGGTCAGGCAGTCAAAGCGGGACAGGTCTTGCGGGGTGGCGGGCTCGCCGTGACGCGCTAAATAGTCCGGCGTTGCCACACACAGACGTCGGTTGTCAGCCAAGCGCACACTGACCAAAGACGAGTCCGGCATATCCCCGACCCGCACGGCGCAGTCAAAGCCCTCACCCGCAATGTCCACCACGCGGTCACTGAGGCTCAAAGAAATACTCACGTCGGCGTGCTGCGTCCGGAACTTCGGGACCAAGGGCGCTACGTACACACGCCCAAAGCCCGCCGGTGCGGTAATACGCAAATGCCCACTGGCCTTCACCCCGCCCGCACTCACACTGGCTTCGGCATTGGCGAGGTCACTGAGCAAGCGCTGGCAATCCTCCAAGAACGCACTGCCCTCATGGGTGAGCGTGATGCGCCGCGTCGTGCGTGTCATGAGCTTGACGCCCAAGCGTGCTTCTAGCGCATCCAGTCGCCGGCCAATAACCGCCGGTGCAACCCCCTCGCTGAGCGCTGCAGCCGTCAGACTACCTCGGTGCGTGACGGACACAAATGTCTCGAGTTGTTTCAACTTATCCATGACGGCATTATGTACAAATAGGTCACTAATTATTCACAATTTTAGAGATTAATGCTTTTGGCGGTTTGTAATAGAGTAAGGCATGACTTTCGAAAATACCACCCCTAATCAGGCTATGCCTAAAGCCGTACTCTTTGACGCCTACGGCACCTTGTTCGATGTATACAGTGTGTCCATGCTTGCAGAGCAACTGTTCCCCAGTCAGGGGCAAAACATCAGCGTAATTTGGCGGGACAAGCAGATTGAGTACACGCGCTTAATCAACACATCAACCACGGCAGGCGGCGCGACCGACGCACCGTTTTACAAGCCCTTCTGGGACGTGACGCGCGACGCGTTGCGCTACGCCTGTGCAAAAGTAAAGGTGGCTTTGGATGCAGAGAAAGAAGAGCGCTTGATGAACCAATACCGCGCCTTGTCTGCTTTCCCCGAAAACAAGGCGGTTCTACAATCCCTGAAGGCGCACGGCATACCCACCGGTATTTTGAGTAACGGCGACATGGGCATGCTCGGTGTGGCCATTCGCAGTGCAGGCTTGGACGAGTTACTCGACCATGTTTTAAGTGCAGACAGCGTGGGTTGTTATAAAACGCATCCTGCGGTCTATGCCCTGGGCCCAAAGGCCTTGAACCTGCCAGTCAGCGACATTTTGTTTGTAAGTAGCAATGGTTGGGACGCGCTGGCCGCGACGTGGTACGGCTTCCAAACCCTGTGGCTCAACCGCCAAGGCCTGCCATTTGAGACCCTGGGCGCGCAACCCCACCACATTGCTAACAACTTAAACGACGTCAAGACCTTGTTTTCCGCGCCCTAGCCCGTGCGCACCTCGCAGCACATCCGATTTTGACCATTGACTGAAAAGAGAGACCCCACATGACAACCACACGCATCAACAAAGATGGCCTGCAAGTTGCAAGCGAGCTACAGGCATTTATCGACAACGAATTGATTCCAGCCATTGGCGTCAACCCCGACACATTTTGGTTTGGCTTTTCAAAGCTGGTCAACGACCTCGCACCTAAAAATGCGGCCTTGCTCGCCAAGCGCGATGCCATTCAGGTCACGCTAGACCAATGGCACAGCGCACACCCTGGTCCCATCGCAGACATGCCCGCCTACCAAGCGTTCTTGGAAAGTATTGGTTACTTGGTAGCCGACGGTGGCAAGGTGCAGGCCACCACACGCAACGTCGATGAGGAACTCGCCATCCAAGCGGGTCCACAGTTGGTCGTCCCTATTTTGAACGCCCGCTACGCGCTCAACGCGGCAAACGCGCGCTGGGGATCTTTGTACGATGCACTGTACGGCACAGACGCCATCTCTGAAGACGATGGCGCCGCTAAAGGCCCCGGCTACAACGCCGTGCGTGGCGCCAAAGTAATTGCCTTTGCGCGCCAGGTGCTCGATGGCTCCGCGCCCTTGGCGAGCGGCTCACACGTCGACAGCACCGGCTATGCCGTGGCAAACGGCGCACTGGTGGTCACGCTGCAAGGTGGCGCAACGACGGGCTTGGCACAGCCTGAGAAGTTCGTCGGCTACCAAGGCGACGCCAGCGCGCCCAGCAGTATCTTGCTCAAGAACAACGGCAACCATTTGGATATTCGTATTGACCGTGGCACGGACATTGGCCAATCAGATGCCGCAGGGGTCGCTGACTTGGTGTTGGAGTCTGCGCTTTCAACCATTCTTGATTTAGAAGACTCGATCGCGGCCGTTGACGCGGAGGACAAGGTATTGGCCTACCGTAACTGGTTGGGCATCCTACGTGGCAGCCTCACAGAGTCCGTTACCAAAGGCGGTAAGACATTCACCCGCGGCTTAAACCCCGACCGCCGCTACACGGCAGCAGACGGATCTGCGCTGACCTTACACGGTCGCTCGCTGCTGTTCGTTCGCAATGTGGGGCACTTAATGACCAACCCGGCCATTCTTTGGGGCACCGAAAACGCGGAAATTCCAGAAGGTATTTTGGATGCCATGATCACGGTGGCCGCAGCCCTCGTCGATATCAACGGCAAGGGTCAGGACGGTATCCGCAACTCACGCAAAGGATCTGTGTACATCGTGAAGCCGAAGATGCACGGCCCCGAGGAAGTGGCGTTCGCCTGCGAGCTGTTCGCACGCGTTGAGCAGGTTTTGGGCTTGCCAGAAGCCACCGTGAAGCTGGGCATCATGGATGAGGAGCGCCGCACCAGCGTCAACCTCAAGGCCTGTATTGCCGCCGCCTCAGATCGCGTGGCCTTCATCAACACGGGCTTCTTGGACCGCACTGGCGATGAAATGCACACCGCCATGCAAGCGGGCGCCATGATGCGCAAGGGTGATATGAAGGGCAGCGCATGGATTGCCGCCTACGAGCGTAACAACGTGTTGGTCGGCTTGAACTGTGGCTTGCGCGGTCGCGCCCAAATTGGCAAAGGCATGTGGGCCATGCCCGACTTAATGGCGGACATGCTGGTTCAAAAGGTCGGTCACCCCAAAGCGGGCGCCAACACCGCCTGGGTTCCCAGCCCAACCGCTGCGACCTTACACGCGTTGCACTATCAACAGATCAACGTCTCAGATGTGCAAAAAGAGATGGAGCGCACCGATGCGGACGCCGAGCGCGCCACGCTGTTGAATGGGTTGCTGCAAGTGCCTGTCGTTGCAAAACCAGACTGGTCAGATGCTGACAAGCAGCAAGAACTAGACAACAACGCGCAGGGCATTCTCGGCTACGTCGTGCGCTGGGTAGACCAAGGCGTGGGTTGCTCCAAAGTGCCAGATATTCACAACGTCGGCCTGATGGAAGACCGCGCAACCTTGCGTATTTCAAGTCAGCACATTGCGAACTGGTTGCACCACGGCGTCGTGAGCGAGGCCCAGGTCCGTGAAACCATGGAGCGCATGGCGGGTGTCGTCGATCAGCAAAACGCTGGCGACGCGTTGTACAAGCCCATGGCGGGACACTTCGACACCAGCGCAGCTTATCAAGCTGCCTGTGACTTGGTATTTAAAGGCTTGGCCCAGCCCAGCGGCTACACCGAGCCGCTATTGCATGCCTCACGCCTGAAAGTAAAAGCTGCGGCTTAACCCAACGGCGCTCTGACCGAAAACGGCACCTGACTTGCGCAGGGGCCGTTTTTTTTGGTCTACTGTGACCATGCAAACCATAGACCCCTGCCAATGTCCGCTGTGTGGACAAGCCAACCAATGCCAAATGGCCGCCCAAAAAGCCGACTCGCCAAGCCCGGTGTCAGCTTGTTGGTGCGTACAAGCCGTTTTCCCGCCAACGCTGCTGGCTCAGGTACCGCCCGCATATGCAAACAAGGCCTGTATCTGCTAAGCTTGCTTGCATAAGCATGAGGCCAGCGCGGATATTGCCTAAGCATTGTTCGCTAACGGCTGCACCTGGTGCCAGAATAGGGGCTGTTACGCCAACCTCTGACCCCCTGCCACATGTGCCAACTGCTTGCCTTGAATTGCAAAACGCCGACCGATGCCACCTTCAGCTTCACGGGCTTTTGCCAGCGGGGCGGCCTCACGGACGAGCACGCTGACGGTTGGGGCATTGCCTTCTTTGAAGGCAATGGCTTACGGCACTTCGTCGACCATCAAAGCGCCGCACACTCCCCCGTCGCGGAGCTGATTCGCAACTACCCGATCAAAAGCAAAAACATCATCGCGCACGTGCGCAAGGCGACGCAGGGGGGTGTGATGTTAGAGAACGCACACCCCTTCGTACGTGAACTCTGGGGCCGCAATTGGGTGTTCGCGCATAACGGTGATTTAAAAGACTTTGTACCCGCGCTACACGGCCAATTCCGCCCGATTGGCAGCACCGACAGTGAACACGCGTTTTGCTGGTTGTTACAAGAAATTGCTAAGTCACACGCGGGCGTGCCATCGGTAGAAGAGTTGACGCTGACCTTGGCAGAGTTGGTACCGCAAATTAGCCACAAAGGCACCTTCAACTTTGTCTTAAGCAACGGCGACGCCATGTGGGCGCATTGCTCTACACACCTGCACTACTTGGTGCGGGCATACCCCTTTAACCGCGCAAGCCTGATGGATCAGGACGTCTCGGTGAACTTTGCAGAATTGAACAATGCAGAAGACCGCGCCGCCGTCATCGTCACGTTGCCGCTGACGGCAGACGAAACATGGGCCACATTCCAACCCAATGAACTCATTACGTTTGTCGATGGCGCCCCAAAGATCCACGTCGACTTAGATGCCGCACACGCCCAACTTAGCGCAGACCTCAGCGTAGACATGAGGCAAGCAATCGCTGAGGCGCAGGCTGACGCCGATGCCGCCATGCAGCGCTATCGGCAAAACCTGGGTTTGCAAGCCAGCTAGCGCATCAAAACATGTGCAGGTGCCTAGCGGGCAACGGTTTAGGCTTTACGCTTTACGCAACGCATCGCCCAGTGCATCGGTAAACCGCTGCGCGACGTCAAAACCCATTTGGTCCGTGATCTCTTGAAAACAAGTCGGGCTGGTCACATTCACCTCAGTCACCTTGTCGCCAATAACGTCCAGACCGACCAGCAGCAAACCGCGCGCCGCTAAGACAGGCGCAAAGTCGCGGGCAATCGCCCAGTCAGAATCGCTCAACGGACGCGCCTCGCCCTTCCCACCCGCCGCCAAGTTACCGCGAATCTCGCTGCCTTGCGGGATACGGGCCAAGCAATACGGCACGGGCTCACCCCCGATCAGCAATATCCGCTTATCGCCGTCTTTAATTGCCGGCTGATAGACCTGAACCATCACCGTCTGCGCGCCGCCTTGATTCAAGGTCTCAATGATGCTGCCTAAGTTCATCCCATCTGCACCCACTCTAAAAATACCCATGCCGCCCATGCCATCCAGCGGTTTCAAGATGATGTCTTTGTACTTGGCGTGAAACGCCTTGATGGCCTCGGCTTGTCGCGTAACCAAGGTCGGGGGGGCATAGCGGGAGAACGCCATGAGCGCCAATTTCTCAGGGTGATCACGCAAGGCGCTGGGACGGTTAAACACGCGCGCGCCTTCGCGCTCGGCCTGCTCTAACAAATGCGTGCTGTAGATGTATTCCGCATCAAAGGGTGGGTCCTTGCGCATCAAGACAGCGGTGAAGTCTTTGAGCGGAAGCTTCGCGACATCGGCGGCATCAAACCAAGTCCGACCCGCCATTGCCTCGTCAGCCGTCACGTTGTTGAGCGTAATGGGCGTGACCCGCGCGCGAACGGCTTGACCACTCTCCCACTCGATATCGCTGGGGTGGCAGTGGTGAATGCGTGCGCCACGACCTTGCATGGCACGCATCATGACGTAGGTGCTGTCCTTACGAATATTGAACGTCGACAGGGGATCCGCGACGAATAAAAAATCACCCGTCAGTTTGGCGTTGGCAGTCATGGCAGCAGAGCTCAATCAATAAGACAGCCCCTATTGTCGCCAATTTTCGATGCAGTGGGTCTTGGGGCTAGAGCACGATTTTGCTGCCCAATTCCACCACGGCATTGTTTGGCAAGTTTAGGAAGTCTGCCGCACCGCTCGCGTTACGGTGCAGTTGCGCAAACAGCTTCTCGCGCCAATAAGCCATGCCGCCATCCATCGACGGTATGACCGTGTCTCGCGACAAGAAATACGACGTTCGCATAGGATCCAATTGGCAGCCGTGTCCGTTGAGAACGCTCAAGGCCTTGGGTACATCTGGTTCATTCTTAAACCCAAAGCTCAGTTCCACTTGCCAACAATCATGGCCTAAAGCTTGCACCCGCACACGCTCTGCCAAGCCCACCCACGGTCGCTCACGGTGGTGAACGGACACGAACAGGTTTTGCGCATGCAAGACCTTGTTGTGTTTCAGGTTGTGTAGCAGCGCAGTTGGAACCGTACCAACCTGAGGCGTCAGGAACACGGCGGTGCCCTCTACCCGCACCGGCGGGTTGATGAGCACCGCGTCCAAGAAGGCAGGGAGCGCAACCCCTTCTTCGATTTGCTTCGCCATCAACAAGTCGCGGCCACGCGCCCACGTCATCATGAGCACAAATACACTGCCGCCAATCGCCAACGGAAACCAACCACCCTCGAAAAATTTAAAGGCATTGGACAGGAAAAATAAAATATCAATAGCGAAAAAGCCTGCGGTGGCGGCCACGCACAGCCACAATGGGTAGCCCCAGCCAAAACGAATCACAAAGAACGTCAATATGGTGGTGATCAGCATGTCCAACGTCACCGCTATGCCATAGGCTGACGCAAGGTTGGCAGACGACTTAAACATCACCACCGCCATCACAATGGCCACAAACAAACCCCAGTTAACGATCGGGATGTAAATCTGACCGAGGTCTTTCGTGCTGGTGTGCAGCATGCGTAAACGTGGCAAGTAACCCAGTTGAACCACTTGCTTAGTCACACTGAAGGCGCCAGAAATAAGGGCCTGTGACGCAATAACCGTCGCCAATGTGGCCAAGCCGATGAGCGGCAGCAGGGCCCAGCCAGGCGCCATGAGGAAGAAGGGGTTTTCTAAGGCCTCTGGTGCGCCCAACAACAAGGCACCTTGACCGAGGTAGTTTAGAACCAACGCAGGCATGACCATGGCGAACCATGCCAACCGAATAGGTGTTTTGCCGAAGTGGCCCAGGTCGGCATACAAGGCCTCTGCCCCAGTCACACACAAAACCAAAGCACCCAGAATAAGAAAGCTCACCAACGGGTTTTCGCTGACGAAGCGCCACGCATGGTGTGGTGAAAGGGCCCATAAAACGGCGGGATTCGTGGCAATCTGCGCAATGCCCAATGACGCAATGGTCACGAACCACACCAAAGTCAATGGGCCAAAAAATCGACCAATCCCACCAGTTCCTCTTTTTTGTAGCGAGAACAAACAAAACAAAATGACCAGGGTGAGTGGGATCACCCAATGCGCCATTGCTGGCGAAAACACCTGCAAGCCCTCTACCGCAGACAAGACAGAGATTGCGGGGGTGATCACGCCATCGCCGTAAAACAATGCGGTGCCAAATATGCCGACCCCAAGCAAAACGCGGCGCAGGGCGGGCTTGTCTTTAACGGCCTGCGAAGCCAAGGCAAGCATCGCCACCAAACCGCCCTCGCCGTGATTGTCTGCACGCAAAACCAAGGTCACATATTTGAACGAGACGATGACCGTCAGCGTCCAAACAAACAACGACAAAATACCCAGAATGTTTTGTGGCGTGAATGCAATCAAGCCGGTAGCAAACACTTCCTTCAGCGCGTACAACACGCTGGTACCGATATCGCCATAGACGATGCCGAGCGCACCAATAGTCAGGGCCGTTAAGGACGACTTATTAGACGGCTTTGCAACAGGGGCGGCGTGGGACAACATGCGGGTGCGAGTAGGCTCAGTGGACTCGCATTTTGCGCCCGTGTCGGGGCAATGCCTAGTGGGCCAACCACCCAGCCGGCAAATTGTTGCGCCGCAACAACTTACCGCCGAATACCGAGATCCTACTCGTAGTGTTCCGCGTTCGGGTCGGTGGCCTCCAGCTCATAACTGGCTGCCAGCATCGCTAGGCGGGCGATCACCCCGTACATATAGAAGCGATTGGGTGGACTAGCGCCGGGCTTAGCCCCTGGTTGCGGCAACTG
>Ga0115559_1002068_pt1 | contig 13059 bp, 14 predicted proteins | sample COGITO_mtgs_1105_3_FD_87281 | JGI IMG/M metagenome (GOLD analysis project Ga0115559, IMG submission 87281) | Pelagic marine microbial communities from North Sea - COGITO_mtgs_110506 | ecosystem: Environmental > Aquatic > Marine > Epipelagic | place: Germany:Helgoland, sampling site Kabeltonne... | reverse complement strand
CAGGGGATTGGAGAGGGTTTTAATCGCTCCTTGGCTTACCCGATGGCTGTTTGAGCAGGTGACTCGGCTGCCCGTCGTGTTAATCGTTTTTCCGGTTTTCCATGCCTCGAGAATGTATTGATCGGCCCATAGGGCGGCTTTAAAAGGATCAATTTGATTCAAGGGAGATAACGTTCTGTTCTTTTTTCGGCAGCTTAAAGCGCTCAGGCCGGATTCGAGACAGAGGTCGGCTGCTGAGGTCATGTTAAGGGACTCATCGTTAATCGGTTTTATGTTTTCTTGGTGGCAGAATTCCGAATTGACCCAAGTGCGTTCAATGATTTCCGCTTGAGCGCGGAATAAATCACGAGGCGTTCCCTCATTGAAGTCGACGCTTAGATCGTAGATTCGCGGGGTTAGTTCCCAATCGTTTTTATGCTCTTGGTGGGTGAATCCGATGGGGCGGGTGCGAACCTTTTCACCCTCGGCATCCTGACCTGTTCCTTTACATAAAGTTACGTGACTTACGCGTTGAATTCCTTGGAGTGCTGAGATGTTGTGGCCTGCTTGCTTCGCGACGATGCTCTGGAGGGTTGCATCCAAGACCATCTTTGCTTCAATGATTTGTCGGCCTGCCCGGTTTCCAATGGTACCACCGCAAATTTGGCCCTGGTCGTTTCGAAGTAGGCCAGTGGGGTATGTGTTGAAAATAAAAGGAACACCGGCTTGAATCAGCGTCTGCTCCATGGTTATTTTCAATTGGAGCGGAGTTGGGGGTGTTCCTTTTGGGTATAGTTTCTTTACGAAGTCGCTCCCTGATCGCAATCTTTCGTCGGTGGGCCAGAAGTCAACGTTTCCGCACAAATCTTCTCCGAGATAAGACCTCCCGCTGACTAAAAAAACGTTCAAGCCGGATTCAGCTGCTTTAAGGGCTGCATTTATTGCGGGTAAAGTTCCGCCAAATATCAATAAATCGACAGAATTGAGAATAGGGAGTGGTTGTTGTGAATGAGGCTGATCCATCGGTTTAGTTATCGCTTGAGGTTGCTTTAAGATAAAGAAATATTGCTCGTATCTTTTCTTCAAATATGGTATATTTTTATCATTGTGACTCATTTGGATCCTACATATTCGCTTGTATTGACCTATGACCTGCCTGGTATTGCGCACTGGAATCGGGAAAAAATCGGATTTATCGACTTTTGTTATGCCTGTTGGTTCATTCGTTCAGGTAAGGTAGATATTGTCGAAGGGGGGCATGAGTATCAGGCGGTGTCGAACCAATGGGTTTTTCTGGATCCTTTTCTTAAAAGAAGTCAACGGTTCACAGATGGAACCCATTTGCTTTCAATTCGATTTAAGATTAAATGGGGTGGGCTGGCTGAGTTGGCTACTTCGCAACCTCTGCGCGTCATCCCGCATGAGGAAATTCCCACGTTTTTGCCAATTGCTGAAACCCTTGTTCGAATCAATGAGGTGGAGTCCCATGACGACAGTTTGCACTGTGATCAGCTATCCTCTTTTTACAAGTGGCTGAGTTGTTGGCATACCTTGAGAGTTCCGAGGATAGGGGGTGAGGGCCAACCAGTTTTAGATGTGAGAGTTCGGAAAGTGGTTGATTATTTGAGTAAGGATTTAGGTCTGGGAGTGATCGACTATAGGGCTCTTGAAAGAGAAACGGCACTATCCAAAACTCAGATTGATCGTTTATTTAAAAATTGTTTTGAAATGACTCCGAGGCAATGGTGTGAGCGTCAGTGTCTTTTTCTCTCCGAAGAGTGGTTGCGGGAGAAAACATATTCAGTGAAAGAGATTGCTCATCGGTTGCGGTTTTTTGATGCCTCGCATTTTGGAAAGTGGTTTCGTCGGCATACGGGCTATTCTCCCCTCGGATTTAGGAGGCATCGTTGGTTGTAGTTATCCCCCTTGCTGATCGTAGTGATTGCCTCATTCCCTGTCCTTGACCTGTGATAAATTGTTGACACATTTAAGGAATGCCCCCTTCCCGAAGCTCAAATCACCGATCGAAAAAAGAGCATGATCGTGATCGTATGCGTCAGTCGAAAACAGCACCTATCAGTGTTTTTTGTCTTTTGCTGAGTGTGTTTCTGATTGCTTGGTTACGGCAAACGGACGTTTTGGTGCTTTCTTTTATTGTGAGTATAAGCTCTTTGGCAGGGTGGATGATTGGACGTGTCGGGTTAAGGCGTATCCGGCGGCATCATGGGGTCATCCAAGGGGAGGGGGCGGCTATGGTAGGATTCTATGGGAATATGATCCTGTTTGCCTTGTCGACTGCTCTATTGTGTTGGGAGCTGGTTCGCTCCATTTTGAATGGCGATATACTTTGATTCAAAATGGAGCCGACTGCCAGATTCGAACTGGCGACCGTTCGCTTACAAGGCGAGTGCTCTACCAACTGAGCTAAGTCGGCTATTTTATGGTACCGGATCAGGGACTCGAACCCTGGACCAAAAGATTAAGAGTCTTCTGCTCTACCAACTGAGCTAATCCGGCTCCCTGAAAGGCGATGAAAAAGGAATTTTGACGGACGATTGGCAAGCGTTTTCTCGATATTTTTGGAAATAGTTGAAAGTGCCCCCTTAAGATTGCTATTTATAGCGGGTGTTTTTGTATCTTTTGATGCAATGGAAACTAGGGGTGGATGCGGGAGGAACCGGAACGCGAGCACTTTTGCGCGATGAGCAAAGCGGAATGGAGGGGCGCGGGGTTGGCGGCGTTGGCAATCCGCGAGTTGTGGGGATCGAAGTGGCGGCTCAATCGATTCGGAATGCGATTGAAGGAGCAGTAGCGACCGTGGGATGTGAGTGGACTGACATCCGGGGTGCCTGTTTGGGAATGGCTGGAGTCGGTCGGTCGCCTTTGGGTGGACCTGATTTATCAATGCTTGAGAGTCGTTTAGCCCTAGAATGTCCTGTTAAGGTAATGAGTGACCTTGAGATTGCGCATGGAGGTGTGTTTCGAGGTGGCTCAGGCGTTTTGGTTGTGATGGGCACGGGTAGTTCTATTCTAGCGCGATCAGCAAACGGCAGTAATCACCAAGTAGGAGGTTGGGGGTGGGCTGTTGATGATGTCGGAGGTGCGACGGACATGGGTGGTCGGGCACTTGCTTTATTGATGGATCAGTTTGATCGAGGAGTGGGGATTGGGATTTTGGGGAAGCTAATTTTAACCCATGCGGAGGTAACTGATGTCAATCAATTGGTTGGATGGTTGTATCGTGATGCAGACCTGAGGGGAAGGCTATCTAAACTGGCACCGGTTGTGTCGGATGGCCTTGAGGCCGGATGCCTTCGAGCTCGGTCGGTCGCCCAAGCCTCTTTTCAGATACTCATTAATAAAATTGAGTGGGCGGTTGATCGGGCAGGGTTAGTGAATGGATTTACGATTACGGTACTCGGAGGGATGACTCAAAGTGGTCATTTTATGGAGCTCTTTGAAGTCATGCTTCAGCAACGTTTTCCAGAAGTGGGATTTTATTTTAAAAATGATCGAGGGGAAGTTGCTCTAGAGGGTGCTTTAATGCTTGCTTGAATGCTTGACTAAAATCTTGATCAGAATATCAATGAATAGGTTGACGGGTTGTTTTTACTCTTACTAAATAACGACCAAACCTAAAAAATAATCTAAAGCAGTTAGGTCCCTTGAATTTTCACTCAACCATGAATCGTAAAAAAACAATCATTTTCGGCCTTTCGGTATTTTCTTTACTGGGAACAGTCGCCCTTGCGGGGTCTGGATCTGCAGAAATTCGCTCATTTATGAGTGTTTCCGATTTTTCGGTAGTATCGAGTAATGTGGATTTTCGCTTTGCAGAATTAGTGGGGCCTTCAGACTCAAATACGGCAACGCACATGCTGATCGATGGATTAGTGGCTGTATCTGATGGATCTTCGGTGGTTACGAGTAACTATCGTGCGGTGGATATTGCGGATGGAAGTGTTCAGGATGTGGGCCGTATCTATTTGACTCTCCCGGCTCAATCGGCTTCTGCGGGGGTTAGCTCTCCGATTGTTGGGATTGTTGCTCGAACAGGGGGATGGGATGGTTACACGACTACGTCGGCATCCGCTTCCACGATCGGGGATTCTGCGGGATCCATTTCCTATGATGCCGATTCTGATTCAATTTCGTTTTCTTTGGTTCGAGGTAGCCAGACGTTCACTGGATCAACGACTTATACGGTTATCGATGATATGACATTGAAGCTGGATGCGCTTACATTAAGTGATGGTTCTTCCAGTTATGATTTTTACTCTTCGGTTTTGAATTATTCGGGTGCCGATTTTTACGGGGTTCTGGATTCGATGGATCTAGCTGCCAGCTACGATTCGTTAATGTTCTCCATCGGTTTGAGTGGGCTGCCTGACCTTGATCAGGATTCGATTCCTGATATTACCGATCCGTCAATTCAATCTTCTACTGGTGTGGAGCTAGTGGTTGGCGAATGGCGTGAGAATGCTGCTAATCTGGGTTGGTTAAAAGGATTAACAACCGATTGGGGGTCCTCATTTGTTTATGGCTACGTTTATGTTCCTCGTTTTCCATGGGTCTATATTTATGGATATGGATGGGGGTATTTTGGTGGCCGTGTTGGTACTAATGTGTGGCTGTATAATACTTCTGATGGTTGGATTGTGGCCAATGATGATCACACAGGGTGGTATCAGTATCAAACAAGTCCTGGGGTTTGGTTATGGGGTAATTTCATCACGCAGGCTCGTGGTCAGTAGATTGCTGTTTTTGATTTAAAATATTGTTTTAAAAGAGCAGGTCTGTAGACCTGCTCTTTTTTATGTCCAGAAATTGGGTAATTCATTCAGTATGAATATTCTGTTCGGTTTGAGCCCTTGGGGGTTGGGCTTTGAAGTGGGTTGCCATTATGGAAAATAATCAAACATCCGTTGTTTTATACCACTTCTAAAAAATTCTGATATTTTAGTGCTTCGGACTTGAATCGTTTAGCAAGACGCGTGGCCAGAAATGCACCGAGGTGCTTGACTTGTCCACGGAACGCCGGGAGGGATTCCATTACGCGCATCTCCTTGGAGACAGCAGAAATTGGCGTGCTGGCAAGGCGCGCCCAAGAGACCCCTCATTGAGCGACGAACGCAGCCAGAGCCTCCATTTCTCGCTGCTAAACTTACCATTGTTTTTAGAATTGGGATTAGAAGCTTTTGGGGAATTATCTAATCTCTATGGAGTTCGAGGGTCGTGACTATTCAAATAAAAACGCTGTTTAGAAGGACAGATCGGTTAGTGCATTTTAAATGCGGCTACAGCCTTTTGGATATTTCTTCCGGTAGATGGCCGAGTCTGGGTTCTTGAAATGTATCAATGCGAACATGAAGGTGGCGTGAGGACCTTGAAGTAGTTCATGGGGGCAGAGTTTTGTTTGTGTGGATGTGCACCAGAGAGGAATCCGTCTGTAGCGGACCTTGTGCGTTGGATCTGGGCATTGTTTACCCCGCACTTTTCATTTACATCAAGAGGATTAATATGATGAAGGTTGTTGTTGGATACTTGAAAAGATCCACAGGGGCCTGCCGTTTTTTAAACGGCTCGGATCAGTTCTTCGCCGAGGCTGTACCCGCTCATCGCTGCGGCTTCGAGTCTTCCGCCAGCAAAGCCATCTCCGCACATTGCTAGATTGTTTGATGCATCAACAAGGTAGTTTTCCCGGAACGGTTGTTTTTCTTTGTAAATCCGGGTTGGTTCGCTGAATTCCCATTTATGACTTGTTGCGCTGACAATGTCCGCGCGGATGAATGGTTTTGAGGCATTCATCATGAGTGGAAGGTATTGTTCCTCGGGAGCGTCCCAGTAGGCGGCTGCGAATCGAGGGGAGCTACTGATGGTTAAGCACCCGTCGACTTTTGAAATGCCTTTAGTCGAGTTATCCCCCAGCCAGCGGAGCGCATCCAAATTGAGATCCATGGCTCCGGGGTTCGGTAGTCCAGAGGGGCCGGCAAGTCGAGTCAGTGCGGTGATGCACTTTGAATAGGTGATTTTTCGGAGCTCATCCTCTTCATCGAAATCAAGTTGGACATTGCTATCATCAATCAATTGAAGGGCCTTGGGGACAGGAATGCTGACCACCAAGAAATTCGCGGTGTGGTGATTGATTTTCTTCGGGGCATTTGGTGCACTTGTCGTCACCGTCCATTCGCCATTGCTGAAGTGGATGTGTGTAGCGGTTTCCGAGTGGATGATGTTCAAATCCTTAGAAAGGTGCTTGGCTACGGAAGACATTCCATCGACCCCTACATATCGCATATTGCCAAGAGGACCCTTGTACCAAGGTTTGACAATGCCTTCGGTCACCCACTTTTCTACAATTGAACGAAAAATACGTTCACGGGTTGTGATGAATTGAGCTCCGATATCGAAGGTGGCACCATCCTCGTGGTGCGTTGTTACGCGCCCTCCGGGGATAGCCCCTTGTTCAATTAAGGTTGCTTTAATCCCTTGGCTGCGAAGTCGATGGGCGACCATCATTCCGCTAATGCCTGATCCTAGTATAATACAATGTTTTATCGAGTACATCTGAGTAATTACAGATAGTACAATGCCTCCTGTCCTTGGCGAGCATGAATACTAAGTAAATGTTAGGTTACGGATTGATGATATGCCTTGTTTGGTTAATTAAGGGCACCTCTGGAAACCTCTCCTTGCCGAGACGAGAGCTCTTTTGCTTCCCAGCAATGCGGGCTTAAGGTGCAGGAGGAGAAGCCCTTCGCTCCCTGAAACAACGCAAAAGTGCCTGCCTCCGCCCTCAATGGGTTGCGTTGGAATGGCAAGCATGCCGCTTTCTTCGTATAGGGCAGGACCGCAGGCCCAGCCGTCAACGCGAGTGCCTTGTTTGCTATTCGAACGTAATCTCGGCAAGGGGTGGTTTTCAGCGGCACCCTTAAAGCATATGAATCAATGACTCATGTTTTGTTTGGGGGAGGCCCCACTGGATCGTCGATTGTGCGCGATCAATGTTGCTGGTAGGAGGGATTGAGTCTGCCAGCAGGTGGTGGATTCGCTCTTGATTTGGTTTGTAGCGATTGTGTCGTTGTCCTAATTCGGCGATTTTCTTTGCCGGATCGATGGAATATGGGAGTGAATTGATAGCAGTAATCATGGATTTGAGCTTAATAATTAAGGGTATGTTTTTCCGATTGCAGTTGGAATTGAGATGAATCCGTTCAGTGCTTGATTGGAATCAATCGTTCCAACTAAGGCGCCGATAACCTGATCACGTGTAATCGGGTGGGGGTCTGTTTTTGTGTTATTGATGCCTCTGGTGATAATCATTCCGCTTTCGGTATGTCCGATCACTCTGTGAGCGACGGTATCTCCATTGAAATCGTGAAAAAGGATCGTCATGCCGATGTTGATCGATTCAAAAGAGAGTTTTTTAACGAGGAGAAATGAGGTGGAGCTAAATGAAGGATCCATTGATTTTCCCGAACCCTTATAAATGTCCCAGTCATAGCGTTGAGCGATCTTGGTCGCATCATTGAGTGCTTGATCGGCTGGCACGTTGGAGCGTGCTAAGGTTTCAGTGGATGTTAATGCCACGCATACCGCAAAGAGGATTCCTTGGATAATGATGTTCCGGTTGTTCGGGATGGTGGCTTTCGTCATGCCACTAGAATATACTCTAAACGCTCATTTGAATATCCGTCTAACTGCGTGTTTCCTAGTCGTAATGGTGCTTAGGCGATGATGATGAATCGCGTAAGCCTACTGTATATAAGTCTTTAACGTTAGGAAGGTTATCGCTTAGTGATTAAGCTGAAGAATGCGTATCGTTCGTATGTGGAAAATACCTATCCTGGTTTGAAACATGGATGAAATGAGGCTCCAGACCGGATTGGTGAAAAGCTTGGTGAGTGATTGATTCATGGCTGTTTTCGTTCTTTAACACCAATATTTGTATGCATGTCGAAAGCGTTGGTGAGGTGAATCTTGTTGAAAATCTATTCTGGATGAATTTTTCTCTGGAAATTGGAGTTCTGGCTGCGTTCGTCGTCCAATCAGAGTCTCGACTCGGCTTTGGGCGACCGTTTTACCTGCTTGCGATTCAAACGCAATTTCGGCGAAGGTGGGTTTCCGTAGGTGCCCTTATCGTTATTTTTTAAAAGTGGTAAAAGCCATGACACGGGGACGGTATCTTCCCTCGTCTTCACCGCGGTTTTCTTTATGGTAGAAAAGCGACGGAACGGACACGTTTGATTCTCAGGTTGGCAGAGACAAAAAAGCACGATTTGTTTAGAATCGTGCTTTTTAAGCGGCCATTTTCAGGCGACTGTTTTGAGGTATAGTATTATAGAGTCGGGAGTCTTAGAGTTCGTGGCTTTCTTGAGCTTGTTTCATCTTACGGAGGATGGATGGGCCGTAGATTTCTTTTAACTTTTGTTTCCGAAGGCTTACGGCGAGTTTGAATGCTTTCTTTTCTCCATATTTGTGGATGGAGAAGCTGGTGCATTTTTGAACGCCTGGTTCGGGGCGCCAGCTTACGGAATAACATTCATTAACTTTACCGTTTGGGCCTTTTTTAGCGGTGCGGCATACGCCGAGAACACCTGTTGTATTGCGCGAATCGCGAAACACGACACGCCGGCTGCGTGGTTTTTGGGGTATCTTCTCGAGATCTTCGTGGAGCCCATCTCGATATTCACGCGCCTGTATTTGGGCTTTTCGTTTTCCGCCGCACTTCAAATCACTGAAGAGCTTCGAATACGTTTTTCCGTTGCGATAGCCGCGAACGAACCAGCCGTGGGTTGATCCTGAATCAATGCGACTGATTCCTTTTTCTGTTTTTTTCTTTGCCATGATTTTTCCCTGAGAGAGATGTTGATTTGATCCAGACTCGAGATTCTAACTGGGGCACTCTTGTCTAGATATTTATGTACCTAATTTTAGGTACTCCATCTGGGGGGAATTTAGCAACTCAAAATTAGAGAAAATAGCCTATTTTTTTTGAAATCGGCTGATGGCGTTCGTTTTCGTTAGCTATTTTGATGTGTAACGATGGCAGAAAAATCACATAACGACTGGATGAATGCCAGTCTTTTTTCGAGGTGTGGGGTATGTCCTGCATTGTCTACTTTAGAATGTTCAGCGTTATTTAAGTCAGTACGCATATTTTCAGCTAATTTAGAAAACTTAGTATCGTTATTTCCGGTTAGCAATAGAATAGGTAGATTCTTGAGATTAGTTAATCTTGGCCATAGATTAGGCATGGATCCGGTGCCGAGTTCTTGGAGGGCATTTGCGAGGCCAGTTTTTGAGTGAACTCTTCTGTTCGCTTGGAGCTTTGCTTTTATCTCGATGGGGATGGTGGATTGAGATTGAAGGATGATTTCCTTTTCCCATTGTTCGGCAAAAGCCTTTGACCCATTGAGGCGAATGAACTGTGCGCGTTGGGCATCTTGGGATTGCCGTTTGTTCCTCAAAATGGGATCGGCGATACCTGGAGTCGCAGAAATCAGGATTAGTGCTGAAATGTTTTCAGGGTGGTTGATTGCATAGTGCAGAGCAAGGCGCCCGCCCATCGAGTATCCGAGAAGGATTGGAGGGCGTGCTGATTTACGAACAAGGTATTGAATGCCTTCGTCGGTAGATGCGAAGGAGGGGATATGGTTAGGCGCTTTTCGTCCTGTTTGGCCATGCCCCGGAAGGTCGGGGGCTATCCAATTGCTAAAGGGGTTGTCCGGGTGGGTTGCAATGGACTGAAAATCAGTTCCGGTTCCGGTGAAACCGTGTAAGGCAATGACATCGGGGGAATTCCGGAAAGGACCCTGCCATTGATGCAGGGTCCAGTCGGAAGGGTTTAAAATGTCATTGTGAGACAAGATGAAAGGGAGGGCTATCGAATGACTTCAGCCTTTTCGATCTTCTGATCGGTCAAAGGTCGGTCATCGCCATTGGTGGGCTGCGCCTCGATTTTGTCGACATTTTCGTAGCCTTCGACGACTTCGCCGAAAATGGTATGCCGTCCTTGAAGCCAAGGGGTGGCTGCGGTGGTGATGAAAAATTGGCTCCCATTGGTTCCAGGTCCGGCGTTGGCCATGGCGAGAATGCCGGGTTTGTCGAATTTGACCGAGGGTGAGCATTCGTCTTCAAAGTTGCGTCCCCAAATCGATTCGCCCCCGCGCCCTGTTCCGGTGGGATCGCCACCCTGTAGCATGAATTGCTTGATCACTCGATGAAAGATGATTCCATTGTAGTAACCGCTTTCAGCGTGTCCGACAAAGTTCTCGACTGCCTTTGGGGCAACGTTGGGAAGCAGTTTGATTTTAATTGCGCCCTGCGTGGTATGCAGAACGACGTGGATTTCGGCGTTGTTTTCGCTCATATGGGTCGGTAATGTAGGGCTGGTGAAAATAAGGTCAATATTGGGAATGCGTTATCGGCAAATGAATCTAGGGTTGGTGGTACTCTGTGCGTGGGGGCTTTCGGGCTGTGTGACGGATCCCTTTGCCGCGAAGCCGACAGCGCCAGTGAGTAAGCGCGATGCGATTGGAGCGGGAGGGCGTATCGAGCGTGCCGCCGAGGGCCGTCGTATTGCGGTTGGGGGTGGTGAATCGATGGCACCCATTTATGGGGACGGAACCGTGATTGTGACCGATCCGATTGCTTATGAAGATTTAGAAGTTGGGATGATCGTCGCTTTTGTGAATCCTGGTGGGATTCAGGTGGTTCATCAGTTGATCCGAAAAGAGTGGGAAGGATGGGTCACTCGAGGGTTGAATAATTTTCATGAAGACTCGGGATTTTTGACGGAGGCGAATTTAATCGGAGTGGTTTACGCTGTTTTTCAGGCCGAATAAGGTATTCTGTAAATCGACCTTCGCTGAGATTGCGTCCCCTAACGGCAAGACTCTTTTGCTCCGGAGTGGGATTGTTCCGGGTGCGAATGGCTTCCAGCCTCCTGCGCCTAGGTCGCTTTGCTCGGAAGGAATAAAAGCACTCGTCTCGACAAGGGGAGGTTTTGCAGGGGTGGCCTACAGTGATTTGAGGATTCCATTGTGTTGTAGGGTTGCGTGATTTGAAAGAAGTGGCAGGTTTTCGGTTATGTTTAAGCGTGTATCTTATCTGGGGTTTATTTGCTTTGGGTTATTAGGGTTTGCCGAGGAGCTCTTGATTCCGGGAACGGAAGCCTTTGTTCAGGCGTTTGAGGCTCGGACAAAGAGTTTTGTCTATGTGGAATATACGTTTATGCGGGAGCTGGATCGTCAAAATGGCGAGGCAGTTGGGATGGTTGTGGATGAGGATGGGTTGGTTGTTCTTCTTGAAGGAGTGATTCCAGACTGGTTGCCGATCGATCAGATCAAAGAGATTCGTGTGTTTACGGCGCGTTCGGAGGATGATGGTTATTCGGCGGTTTACCTCGGGGCAGATCCATTGAATGGATGGGGGTACTTACGGGTTGAGGAAAAGGGCCGCGCGGAGCTAACACCGATCACTCAATTTGGTAAGACGGGGGCGACAATGGGAGAAGAGCTTTGGGGCGTCTGTTTGACGGGGGAAGATCTTGGTTATTTACCTTATTATCGATTTGGCCGCCTGTCCGCTTCGCATCCGCTGCCCTTGATGACGGGATTTTTAACGGATGATGCGGCGGTTCCGGGTGGAGCCGTGTTTAATCGGAGTGGCGTGTTTGTCGGGTGGGCAGGTTCTGCGTTACCTGTCGAACGGGATATGTGGATTGGAGGGGAGCTGTATCGCGTGAATATGAGGAATCGGGATGAAACCTACTCCTTTTTATATGCGGATGAATTTTTGAAATGGATGGGCAATGTGCCGGATAGTCCGATTGCGGATGAACGTCCATGGTTGGGTGTATCGGGAATGCGTCCGATTGAAAAGGATACGGCTGCGTTTTTAGGACTCGAAAAGAGAGGGGCTGTTGTTGTCAGTGATGTGATCGCAGATACCCCTGCGGCGGAAGCGGGGATACAATCGAGAGATATTATCATTGGAATTGACGGTGAGGTCATTCCGCATTTCAAGCCGGATATGGTGGTTCAGCACTATGTTGAGCGGTCGATTCGTTCGCATGCGATAGGGTCGGAAATGCGGCTGAAGATCATTCGGGGAGTCGAGGAATTGGAGATTGTGGTGGTGTTGGGCCAAGCACCTAAACCGCTTCGAGCAGCGCAGCGGAAATATTTCGGAGGTTTGGGCATGACGGTTCGGGAAATTGTGATGGGAGATGCGGTGCAGCGGCGTGAGCGGTTTAAGGAAATGAGCGGCATCATGGTTTCGTTTGTAAAACCCAATAGTCCGCCGAGTGAAGCGGGCCTGATGCCGGGCGATTGGGTTTTAGCGATTGATGGGAAGGAGCTGAAGGGTATTGGGGACGGGCTCGACGTGCTGGAGTTGTTGGAAGCTGATGTGGGGAAAGTCGAGTATGTGTTGTTGATTAACCGAAATAATGAGACATCGGTCTTACGGGTTCGTCGAAAGTAGTGGCTTCTGGTTTGCATTTCCGTTTGGAGAACGATTGCTTGATTGAATTATGTTTACTGGACTTATCGAAGAACGTGGTCGGGTTGGCGCATTCGAGCGTTCAAAATCGGGGTATCGCCTTGTTGTCGAGGCAACTCGTGTTTTGGAGGGATTGGAGCAGGGCGACAGTATTGCCATTGATGGTTGTTGTTTGACCGGAGTCGAGTGGACGGAGGATACCATCTCGTTTGATTTATTGGAAGAGACGGTTCGTTGTACCCATTTTGGGGATTTGGTCGCAGGGATGGAGGTTAATTTGGAGCGAAGTCTGCGCTATGGAGGGAAAATGGGCGGGCATTTTGTGTCGGGACATATCGATACGGTCGGAACAGTGACGGTTTTTGAACAACGGGAGGATGTTTATCTGGAGATTTCGATTCCTCAGATGTTTGAGCGCTATTTAATTTCAAAGGGGAGTATTGCCATTGATGGGATTTCGCTGACCGTAGCCGAGCTTTGTGAAGGCGGGTTTGCTGTTTGTTTGATTCCACACACCTTGGCCGTAACCACGATCAACGGGTATACAGTGGGTCGGCGGGTGAATCTCGAATT
>Ga0115559_1002065_pt1 | contig 13066 bp, 5 predicted proteins | sample COGITO_mtgs_1105_3_FD_87281 | JGI IMG/M metagenome (GOLD analysis project Ga0115559, IMG submission 87281) | Pelagic marine microbial communities from North Sea - COGITO_mtgs_110506 | ecosystem: Environmental > Aquatic > Marine > Epipelagic | place: Germany:Helgoland, sampling site Kabeltonne... | reverse complement strand
CGTTTTCCCAACAGTAGAGTTCTCGGTCAACGGGTGAATGCCTTTTGTGAAGTCCGTTCTTCGCGCATTCATGGCCGCGGTGTATTTGCCCGTCGATTGGTCCGTAGTGGAACCAAGTTGATTGAATATCGGGGGGAAATGATCGATAAAGAGGAATCCAATCGTCGAGGGATTGAATTGTTTGAAAAATCAAAGGAAACGGGGAGTGCCTCTGTCTACATCTTTGATCTGAACGAGGAATATGACCTTGATGGGAATAAAGAGTGGAATAAGGCACGCTTGATTAATCATTCCTGTGAGCCGAATTGCGAGATGGTTGATGAGGACGGTAAGCTTTTTCTCTATGCCACGCGTGAGATTAAAAAAGGGGAGGAGCTGAGTTTTGACTATGGCTACGATATCGAACACTTCCTCGATCATCCCTGTCGTTGTGGGAAACCGGGTTGCGTCGGTTATATCGTGAGTCGGAGCCAATGGGATAAATTGAGAAAGATATTAGCACGAACGAAAAAGGCGAAGAAGAAAAAGTAGGCTGAGCGAGTGAGGGATGGAGTGTTCGTGTTTTCTTTCGTTTATATGTGTTGGTAATGCACTCGTATCTTGGTGAAGAAATGGCGTGCACTAATAACTTGCATAATGAGAGTCAATGGGGAGAATTGTCGTCGATTTAATTTTTAGAAATGAAAGCACGATCCCACCACCTTCTTTTTCTCGCTGTCATGGTATCTGGCGCGATGAGCTTACAGGCGAACAATGAATTCAGTATGGGATTGTTCACCCATTTGGATGGGCGCGCGTACGTGGGAAACGACGAATGGAATCGAAACGGATTGGCTGCCCAATGTTTACTATTTCCGCCGATTTACGATTTAACCTATGCGGCTTATGCGGGGGCTCAAGGGGAGACGCAGGCTCAGATCGAGGATGCATTGTTCATTTCTGGGGGTGGCAGCAAGGCGTCTAAGCTTCAGGATTATGGAACGAAACGGGCGGAGCAGCTGGCGTATTTGAGCTCAATTGATACTGGATTTGTGACGGAGAACAGTTTTTGGGGGCAGTATAATTACCATATTTATGATGCTTATCGAAATGTAATCAGCGAAACCTTAGATACGTTGATTAAGCCGATTGATTTTATTGATGATTTGGCGGGGGCAAACCGTTCATTTGCTGACTATTATAAAGCGACTTTGGGGAGAGCATCCGAATCGTATTCGATCTTTAATCATAAGACACGCCTCAGTCAGGTTAACCTGTTTGATCTTTCGATTTCGTGGACTGAGTCCATGAAGCCGCAGTTTGAGCGAAGTGGGAAATTCTATTATAATAGCCAAATTGTTTACGGTGGTTCCAATGATTTCTTACAGTTTATTCATGCTATTACAGTCGATGATGAAGGAAATATCAAAGAGATCGAAGAAGTGCCGATAGACGCTAAACGTAATGTGTATCGAAGTGGGTACGATTGGGTTCAATACAGTGTTTTTTTGAATCAATTTAAAACGTATCAAGGTGATGGATTTCGCATGCTCGAACTTCCATTGGCGGACGAACGGATGTCACTGTTGATTCTACTTCCTGAAACACTACTTGGTGTTGCCTCGGTTGGCAGTTTGCTTACAGAGGAAGCCCTTGCCTCTTGGTATGGTGAAATGAAGGAAGAGTGGGTTGAATTAAGATTGCCCCACTTTGAGGTCGAGACAGAGGCTTACTTGAGCCAGTATGATTATTGGCATCCGATGAGAGCAGTTGGGGTGGAAGACCTGTTTATTAAAGAAGCGTCGAACATGCGTGATATTTATCCGATAGATGGTATTTACGCCAATCGATTTATGCAACGATCTACGTTTGGAATTAATTCAGAGGGCGTTGATTTGGAAGCGACCACTTGGCTTCACCTGAGTACGCCGGATCTTTCATCGTCGGTAGCCGGTACCTCTTCTGTATCTGGTGTTGTGATTACGATTGCGATGGGGCCTTCATATTCTTATGATATAAATGCGAATGGTCCGTCGATTATAGATTTTAATGTTGATCACCCTTTTATCGCAGTCGTTTATGACCATTCGGCTGATTCGATTTTGGGAATGGCGCGAGTCACTGATATTCAGCCAAGTATATCACTTGGAAATGTTGGTAACGATTGGATTGAATCGACCTGGTTTGGTTGGATTAATGCGCCGACGAAGGAGCAATGGGTGTATCATTTGAATCACGGTTGGATTTATGCCGGGCAAATTGAAGCGCGGGGATCGTGGTATTATGATATGGAATTGGGTTGGGTCTTTACCACGGCGGCTACCTATCCTTGGATACACAGTACGAATGAAGGATGGTTGTATTATCAAAAGGAGAGCAAGTCTCCACGTTGGTTTTATAGCAAGGCGGTCGAAGATTGGTTTTCGGTCCCGTAGGTTTGATCGATGAGATCGCTGTCGATAGCTATGTTGATCAGTGGCTGGTCGTATTGGGATTTGTAGACATCACACGCGCAGGCACTGTATGCAAAGCGGTGAGGTGGGATCATCAATGTCTTTTAGCTATTAGCTTTACGGTTTTTCTCGATCAATAGGTTGTATTAATGAATTCAGGCATAAAGCATACAACGCTTTTTATCTCAGTGATCAGAATATTCCTTTTGCTCTTGTTGTCAGTGAATATTATGGAGGGAAATGAAGGGAAAGATCGACCAAACATTTTACTGATTGTGGCGGATGATCTTGGCTATGAAATGCTGGGTTCGTATGGAGGAGTTGATGTATCCACTCGGCAGTTGGATCGAATGGCGGAAAAAGGAATGCGATTTACCCGGGCTTATGCCAGCCCGGTATGTACGCCAAGCCGGATAGCTGATACACGGGGGAATATGCGTGACGCAAAAGAGGCGAAGGAGCCGTTCTTGATTCATCATAATATGATGTTACCGCATTCTCCGATTACGGAGACTCCAGATAATCGGAGGGATTCGAGCGTGCCGAGCTTGAAAGGGATGATCCATTATATGGATCAACAAATTGGGATTTTACTGAAAGCGTTGGATGAACTGGCGCTTACAGACAATACGATCGTGATATTTGTGGGTGATAATGGAACCGAGTCAACCGAAGTTCGGAAAACCGATGAAGGTGACGTTTTAGGGTATTGTCCCGAAAAACAATTACAAGTAGGTGAGCTGCGTATTGTTTAGATTCGGCTGAGCTTTTGATGTTGTTCACGGTATTCTCGAGGGGAAATTCCCTGCCTCCGCCGAAACCAATTAGAAAACTGGGATGCGGACTGAAAGCCTAATTCGAAGGCAAGCATTTTAAGCTGACTATCCCCGATTTCGAGCGCAGTTTGAGTGGCTTCCATTTTGAGTTTGTCGTGATGTTGACGGGGACTTAGACCGACGATGTCGGTATATTGAGCGATGAGTGCACTTCGACTGAGACCGGAGACATGAACGACATCGATTTCGTTGAATGGTTTGTCATGAGGAAGGCGGCGAATGTAGTCGATTGCTCGGAGCACCTCAGTGCGGATACCGGGCGTTTCTGTCAATGCAATGGATTGTTGTTCCAGGGCGTCAATCCATGCTGAAAGCCAGTCGGCAAAGAGGCTGTCAATTTTCAGAAAGGTGGAAAGGGAAATGGGCAGTTTTTCCAGATGGCGAAGGTTACTATGGGGGATTGCGGGGATGGCTTCAATCAAACGTTGAGCCAAAGGATCCAATTCGGGATGATCTTGCGCCGGAATTTGAATTTGGAGATTGGGTGGAAAGAGGCTTTTCCCGGTCATCCATTCGCAGCTAAAGTGAAGGGATAAAATGACGGCATCTTCGCTGAACGCTTGTGAAAAATGGGTTCCGGGAGAAAACCACTGGCCTGCGTGAACGGTCGTGGTAGAACCTTGAGCAGTGACCTCCACGCTACCTTCAAGCATTCGCCAAACGGCAACATTGCGAAGGATCGACGTGTTTTTAGGAACAAACGGGTTGCCTTGATAAGCCCAGATGAATTCTCGTCGTAATCGGCGTGACCATGAGGCGAATCGAGTTCCGGCTGGGGCCGATATGGAATGTTGTTCCATCGAAGAAGGGGGCTAGAGCAAAGAAGCAGATTTAGATTCTGAATACCATAATCAGTCCCTGTTTCATAGCAAAGCAAAAAAAGCCCGGAGATGGTAACCTCCGGGCTGATCACTGAAAACGGTAATATGAATCTACTCTTTTACAATTTGAATGGCATTGAGGAAGCCTCGCTCTCCACCGGAGACGGATCCGTCGGTGATAATATAGAGGCTCTGTCCTGAACTGAGAGCGACCGAAATCTCGGCATAATTGTCATCTTCAACCCATGAAGAGGTGGATGAATTCGAGATGTTAGTGGGGGAATTGCTGTTGAAGTTGTAGCTTGAGCTGTTACTGGCAGCGATTGCATAAACGTCCATATCGACACTTGAACTGGCATTAGTATTTCGACCCATGACAAATATGGTGTAGGTGCCTGCATCTAGTCCATCAACACGAATACCAATCGGTAGATCACTGGTGGAACTACCGCCATTCCAGATAGCGTCACGGGCAATCGAACCGGAAGCATAAACACCGGAGCCAGCGCTGGATCCGAGATTATTGGAGCTCCCGATGGTGGCAGTGAAGTCCACAACGGTGGTTCCTGTTGAGGCGGCACCATATGTGAAGCTAATTCCGTAGGCACTGGAACCATCGGCATAATCGAGACTGGAAACGGTTCCTGAATTGCTGCCGGAGGTGGCGACTACGTTCCAAGTATCGTCACTGCTATCAATGGCACTGGTGTCATGACCTGGGCTGTTCGTCAACATACTTCCACTTGGAGAAGTCGGCCCGAAATCGATCATCAGGGCAATACTCGGAGGGGCACTTGTGGTTACGGTTTCGGTAGCACTTGGGTTGGATTCGTTGCTCGCTGCATCGTAGGCGCTTACTGTATAATTGTAAGCGGTTGATGCGTTTAACCCTGAGTCCGAATAGCTGTTGGTTGTCGTTGTGGCTATTTGGGTACTATTACGAAATACCCGATATCCGGTGACGGCAACATTATCGGTAGATGCTGTCCAGCTGAGATCGAGAGAAGTCTCGGTTATATTACTTGAAGACAATCCAGATGGAACTGTCGGTGCTGTCGTATCACCAGATGCGATGAGGAAGCGCACGGCATCGGCAATAACATAGGCGGAAGTGCCTGTCGTACCGATAATCACGCTACCGGAGGTGCCTGCATTGAATGAGTAGTTACCGAGCAAATTCCAAGAACCACCGTTTGTTGTTTGGTCGACCGTGACTTGAGTGGTTCCCCCCGTGTGATTAATGGAAACGGGGACATTATTGGCTCGATTGGAGGCACTGGTGTATTTAATGTAGACATTGTACGAGGTGGTTGTGGTTAAGGCCGGAGTAAAGGTGAACGATTTACTTCCTTTACTCGTATTCCCATCATGCTGGTAATTGGAACCATGATACCCCGATGTATTCGTTGAGCTTGCCCATGATCCAGTGATCGAGACGCTCTCAGTATCGGTGTTATCAACAATGACTTCACTTACTGAGGTTAGTGTTGTTGCATTGTGCGATGAGCTTTGGGCCGATTCATTGCTGGCAGCATCGTATGCACTAACGGTGTAGGTGTACGATGTTGATTCGCTTAAGCCTGAGTCGGAGTAGCTGTTCGTTGTCGTTGTTCCAATTTGAGTGCTATTGCGGAAGACACGATAGCCGGTTACAGCGATGTTATCGGTGGAAGCGGTCCAGCTAAGATCAAGGCTTGAAGTGGTTATATTACTTGAAGTGAGACCAGATGGAACCGTGGGGGCTTGGGTGTCAGTAGCCGACGAATTATCGACAATTTGGATAGCATTGAGAAATCCACGATTTTCGCCGGAGGTTGCTCCGTCGGAAATTACGTAGATACTTTCACCCGAGGCGAGGGTTAGATCGAATTCAGAATAATTTCCGGTTTCGGACCAATTAGCTGTAATGTCATTATTTATGAGCACTGGTGATTCGCTGCTGTAATTGAAGCTGGATGCGCTCGAGTCAGTAATTGCGTAGGTGTTCATCCCTGCACTACTTGTACTCGTGTTTCGAGCCATGATGAATACCTTATAGTCTCCGGCGCCGAGCCCATCGACCCGAATACCAATAGAGCGGTCATTGCTTCCGCCGCTCAAGTTCCAGATGGCATCGGTCGCAACGGAACCACTGCTATACACGCCAGTGTTTGCGGAACTTCCCAATGCACTGGTGTTACCAATCGAAGCGGTGAAGTCGATCGATTTGACGCCAAGAGCGGAAGAACCGTAGGTCAGGCTGACTCCGCTGGCATTCGAACTATCGGAAAAAATGAGACTGGAGACGATTCCAGAGGAACTTCCTGATGTGGACAGGTGATTCCAGCCAGTTTGGGTTTGGTTAATCGCTTCGGTTTCGTGGGCAGGGCTGCTGTATTCAGAACCAGAGGAAGAGGTTGGTCCGAAATCAAGCATCAATGCAATGGCGCCAGTTGTTTGCCCAATGGCCAGTGTAGTGATGTTTACACTGGAGCTTTGATTGGATTCATTTCCGAAGGCATCGACTGCACTGACTGTAAAACTGTAACTGGTTTCAGGGGTGAGTCCAGAAACCGTTGTCAAATTGACGGCGACAAATTGCGGATTACTGCCATTGGTATACACATTGTAGCCGGAAACGAGTCCTGAATTATCGGTGGAAACATCCCAGTCGAGATCGACCGAAGTGGCGTAGAGATTACTATAAACGAGGTTAGAGGGAACACTTGGGTCCGTAGTATCCGAGAGCGAGGGGGTTGTGTATGTCTTCGTTCGCACGGCACTGGCAGTTTTTCCCGATTGAAATGCTTTGGCACGAACAACATCGTTTTCAGATATGGAGAAAGGACTCGTGTAGAGAGTGCTGGAACTGGTTGGGGCGCTTCCATTCACGGTGTAGCGAATCTCTGCTAAAACATTAGGGGTGAGCATATGCGCCATGGGGGAGGATCCGAATTCGAAGATGATTTCGGGAGCGACCAAGGTTCCCAAGGGAACTGCATTATCTTCATAAGTATCGCCATTGTAGAGCGCAATGATGGTCGACCAGTTTGTTGTAGAGCGGGAAGCTTCATTATATATATTAATGGAATCTCCATGCATGCTGGTAAACCGTCCGGTGCCATCTTCGATCGCAAAGCGAACATCACTGGGATCAGCACCCCAAGTTGTTCCAAAACCAGGACAACTACCATCATAGATACTGCATAGCTGTTCTTGAGTTTCTAGTGAAGGGATTGCTACTGGATCGGGGTAAGTCCAAAGACCGTGTCGAGACATACGATCTGCATATTCGATGGGATCATCGGTGTTGGTGATCGAGCGAATTGAGGGCATGAGAATCATGGCGGCAGCATAGTTGCGAACGCCTCCGATCGCGACGGGCACATAGTGAGATCCTGGAGTGTTTGGAGGTCCATCTATATAACCGTAAGGATCGGCAACAGCTTTGGAGCCGCCATTAGCATCACAAGCGTTGATCGATCCATCGAAGCAGCCGGAAAGGACGAGTCTGCCCCAGTATTCACGTTCCTCGCCGTTGATGTTATTACCGCTGCGAACAAACGGAGTGTTATCTCCCCAGAGAAGTACGCCAGTGACGCCTCGGGTTGCTTGGCGGAGCTCGTGTGGTCCGCGTAACCCTTGATCATCGTCGTGATTGGTAATGGCAACTTTTCGGAGTTCATTGGCCTTGTCATCATCAGTGAGCAGTGCGCTGGCAAGAACGGGAGGAAGGAAGGTTCCGTGTGATTGACCGGCACCGGAAGACCAGGCTTTAGCTTTTTGGCTCCCGTAGTTGTAGCGATTGTGATAGATATCCAACCCGTAAGCAATCATTGCGGCAAGGGCAGGTTTTTTTTCAGCTAATGTATTGTCGGAAGACAACAAGGCCAAGAAATCATTACTAAAGACCTGAGCGACCCCTGATCCATAATTAGGAATCATGAGATGGGATCGATATGCACGTCCCCCTTCGGAGTATTTGACAAAATTATCGGTGGTGTCCTCGGTGAGCATACCGAAAACTTCGGTAGAGTGTATCCAACGGATGCGAGTGTCTTCCCATTCTTGGGTGGTTTTTCCACTTAGAAACGGATAAGCTGGAAGGCGATCCAAATCAAAGTCATCCCAGGTCAAGAATTCCTTGGTGGTTCCTACAATATTAGGACGGATCATATCGGCCCCATCGTTAGCAGGAACCGAAGGTAATATCGTAATAATACAATAAGCATCAACGGCTTCTCCTAATATGAAGGATGTTCCTGCAGCACTGGTATCTGTTTCATTGCGCTGGATCGCGGCAACTAGAGAAACACAAGAACCGCTAGATGGGGTATAAGTGATTGGGAGGTTGGGAATGATATTTTCAGCAGAGTCGTAAGATCCATATGCCGCTGCAGCGGTATTGCCTGGCGCGGGGTGTTTGGTGCCCATCAAGCCATGGTTTTCAGTAATGGGGTCGGCATCACAACTGATATAATCAGTCCATGACGGATTTCCGGTTAATGAGAGAACTTTAACGCCGGTATCACCATTGGCTGGGGCGACCCAGTAACTGCCGCAGGCGAATTGGCCTATTTGAACGTTGCCGCCACCGGAGGATTGAAATTGCCAATTGAAATGAGCATCTCGGTCGGCAGGGTTGAACCCAGAAATGGCAGGAGCGACAATACTCAGTGATTGAGCAATTGCAAGTGGGGTAAGCACACAGGCCAGAAGGGCAGTGTAGATAAACTGAACATATCTTTTCATATTTATTGAGGGGTAGGTTAATGATTCTGAATCGATTAGACCGATTTGAAATCAATGTCGGGGTTACTTGTGGACGATCTTTTTGCTCTTAAATCATCCGTTAAAGAGAAGTGAGATCATCTAAAATGAGAATGATCTGACTTTCAAATGAGTACTGTTTTAAGCTTGTTCTGAAAAGTTTTCATATCTTCAAGGGATTATGCTGGGTTAAGATATACTGTGGCAGCGAAATGTATGTGTGTTGGATTTTTAATTACACATTTTTAATTTTCGTAAGTTCATTCATGCCGATTTTTCTTTAAGTCACGCTTGAAGGAAAACAATGTGATGCTGGTAACTTCGAGGAGTTACCGTTGGGTGTAATTAAGAGTGTGGTGAAATGGGAGGTGTTCTTTTTTCACCACAAAAAGCACAGAAATCACAGAATCAGGCAAGGGTGTGAATAAAAGTGCGGGGAGGAATCGTATGGATCTGATAATGAAACAACGAATCGCACGAATCGTCGCGCATATCAGTTAGGGTTAATAACGTTAGCGAGTCTAGTTATGCGGAGTCCCTGTATTCCTGAGACAGATCCAAGAGGGTGTTGTAATCCAAAGAGGAAGATTGGAGGGACTAAGGCTGTTGGTCCGTAGCGGATTTTGTGAGGACGTTTTTATCCTGTGGATTTTATTGATCTCGTCTGAAGCGTTTGTTGATGGGATTAAGGATGCTCGCTGCTTATTAGCTATAAAAAAGCCTGGATAAATGAATATCCAGGCTTTTAGCATTTCCTAACCTAATACCTAAATATTTAGCTACGGGTTTACCGTCGAACGTAGACCCATGTTCCTTTAGTGTTGGGTCCGGGGTCGGGAGCATAGATCCAACCTGTGAGAATGTAGTTCCAAGCCCACGAGTGAGTTTCGGATGGAAAATTGAGCCATCCGAGTTTCCATCCGGTATTAACATCTCCATTGGAATCGATGATGGCACCTCCCCAGGTTCTTTCGTTTTCTTGAGTCTCTTCACCAATAATCTGAACGGCATTGAGGAATCCGCGCTCTCTGCCAGCGGCTGCGCCGTCAACAATAATGTAGAGGCTTTGACCTGAGGCGATGCTCACGGTGACACGGGCGTAGTTGTCTCCGTCGACCCATGAGGTTGAACTATCGTTTGTAATGTAGGTTAGCGACTCGTTCAGGTAGTCATAGGTAGCGTTTGTCGCTGCTCCAAGGGCAAAAACATTCATTTCGGATTTTCCACTGTTGGTGTTTTTGGCCATGACGAGTACGGTGTAATTACCTGGGCTAAATCCATCGATACGCATTCCCATGGAATAGTCGCTTTCCGAACCGCTTCCGCTCCAAATGCCATCCCGCGCAACCGAATCCGAGGCGTAGATACCCGTGCTGTGGACGGAGCCGAGGGCATTCATTTCAAGGACTGGAGCGGTGAAATCAATGACTTTGGAGTTGAGGAGGGATGCTCCTAATGTATAACTAATGCCATTGGCGGAAGCACCGTTTGCGTAGATGAGATTATCATAGGTGATGGAAGCTCTCGGGTCGGCACCTTTGATATTCCAGTAGGTTTCGGTGTTCGGAATGATTCCGCTTTGATGTCCCGGGCTATTCGTTAAGTTGTCTCCGGTCGGAGTGCTGGGGCCGAAATCAATCATGAGGGCATTACCCGAAGTAGGTGCTGCTTTCGTGGTTATATTTACGGTGTTACTTTGAGCCGATTCATTGTTTGATGTATCGTATGCACTTACGCTGAAACTATAGCTTTGCTGAGCACTCAATCCGCTTATGGTTATCGAGTTCGAACTCGTGTTAACCGGATTTTGTCCGTTGGTGTAAACTTTGTATCCTGAGAGCTGGACATCATCGCTTGACGCCGACCAATCCAAGTTGACCGAAAAAGGTGTTATTCCGCTGGAAGTGAGATTTGAGGGTACGCTGGGTGCAATGGTGTCGGGTGCAGCGTTATTCACGGTGACTGGGATGACGGGAGCATATCCCACATTGCCTGCTGCATCGCGAGCTCTTGCGGAGATGGAATGAACTCCCTCTTGGACGATGCTGGAATCCCAAGTGATACTGTAGGGGGCACTGGTATCTTCGATTCCCAAATCATTACCATCGATCACAAATTGAACGCCGACAACGCCGAAATTGTCAGTTGCGGATGCGGTTATGGTGATTTGGCTGGAGACGGTTTGCCCATTCGTCGGTTGTGTAATGGAAACCGCTGGTAATCCGGTATCGCCTGTGATTTCCGCATTGAAAGCTTTGGTTCGAATGTTACTAGAAACCATACCGGATTGGAAGGTTCTCGCTTTGATCACGGTTCCTGATGACACTGGAAAAGGAGTTGTGTATAAAGCACTGGATTGAGTGGGTTCACTGCCATTGGTTGTATAACGAATTTCGGCAAGAACATTGGGCGTACGGATATAGGCCTTGGGAGCGGATCCGAACTCGAAGATGATCTCAGGAGAAACGAGTGTTCCAAGAGGCACGGCATTGTCTTCGAAGGTATTGCCATCGTAGAGCGCGAAAATTTCATTCCAGTGATTTGTTGATCGTGATGGTTCGTAACTGAAGTTAACTGAATTACCATGGTGGCTGACAAAGCGGCCAGTCCCATCTTCGATCGCAAAGCGAACATCCACCGGATCGGGCCCCCAAGTTTCGCTGAATCCGGGGCAGGGGTCTCTGTAGGGATTGCAGAGTTCTTGTTGCGCTTCAATCGAAGGGATAGCAACGGGATCTGGATAAGCCCAAATGCCATGGCGGGTAATGCGATCAGCGTATTCGATGGGATCGTCGGAATTAACAACATCACGGAAGCTGGGCATGAGAATCATGGCAGCGGCAAAGCTACGAATGCCACCGGAAGCCACGGACATGTAAGCGTATCCGGGGGTATTGGGTGGGCCATCGATGTAGCCATAAGGATCGGCTGCGGTTTTCGCTCCGCCATTGATGCTACAATTGTTGATTGAACCGTCAAAACACCCAGAGACGACGATCCGTCCCCAGTAGCCTTTATCGTCTAGGCTAGCTTGATTGCCGTTTCGGATATAAGGCGTGTCGTCGCCCCAGAGGAGAACACCGGTTACACCACGGGTTGCTTGACGTAATTCTTGGGGTCCCCGTAACGCTATATTTTCGTCATGATTGGTAATGGCAGCCATTCTGATTTGATTGGCTTTTTCCTCGTCGATGAGGAGGGAAGCAAAGAGGACGGGAGGAACGAAAGTGCCGACGGATTGGCCCGCGCCGGAAGACCAGCCTTTGATCTTGCCGGAGCCGTAGTTGTATCGGGCGTGGTAGATATCGAGACCATAGGCGAGCATTGAGGCGAGGCCTGCCTTTTTTTGTTCAATCGTATTGGCAGAAGAAAATAGAGCGAGAAGGTCGTTATTGAAGGACTGAGCCGTTCCTGAACCGTATTCGTTGACAACGATGTGAGAACGGAAAGCGCGACCACCTTCCGAATATTTGACCCATGATCCGGGGCTTTTTTCGGTGAGAATTCCAAAGATTTCAATGGAGTGAGCCCAGCGGATGCGGGTGTTTTCCCAGTCCTGAGAGGTTTTTCCTTCCATAAAGGAATGGATGGGGATACGGGTGAGGTCAAAATCACTCCAAGTGAGAAACTCCTTGTAGGTGCCCGTTATATTGGGGCGAATCATATCCGAGCCATTATTGGCAGGCACAGAGGGAAGAATGGTGACAACACAATAGGCATCGACGACCTCTCCTTCAGTCGCACTGGTTCCACCCTTACTGGTTTCGGTTTCGTTGCGTTGCATTGCTGCGACGAGAGAAACACAGGACCCGCTTGCGGGGGTGTAGGTAAGCGGAAGATTGGGAATGATGTTTTCGGCGGCGTTGTAGCTACCATAGTTGTTGCTCCCATCGAGAAGCCCATGGCTTTCGGTGATCGGATCGGCGTCGCAACTGAGAAGATCGTTCCAGCTGGGATTTCCGGTGAGGGAAAGCACCTTGACGCCAGTATCGCCATTGGCGGGAGCGACCCAGTAGCTTCCGCAGGCAAATTGTCCCATTTGGACCTCACCGCCTCCGGAGGATTGGAATTGCCAATTGAAATGGGCCGGTCGGGAGCTCGCGTATCCACTGATCACGGGAACAACCACGTTGATAGATTGAGCGGATAGCATCGCCGAGCAGGCAAAAGCGAATACCGCCAATCGAGAAATTCTGGTATTATTGAACATAAAGTAAGGGATGAGGTT